>Ga0079997_115836_pt1 | contig 77161 bp, 67 predicted proteins | sample PerSpoCPS_CMetaG_FD_69200 | JGI IMG/M metagenome (GOLD analysis project Ga0079997, IMG submission 69200) | Archaeal communities from Yellowstone National Park, Wyoming, USA - Perpetual Spouter C (PS_C) MetaG (SPADES assembly) (version 2) | ecosystem: Environmental > Aquatic > Thermal springs >...
ATGCGCCGCACCGTGCCTGCAATCGGCGCGTAGGTGTAATGCACATCGAGCGGGCTCATGTAGACGCCAATCAGCCAGCCTTCGGGCGAGACGCCTTCCCAGTCGGCGCGGGTGATTTCGGTGATGGGGATGGCACGCCCCAGTTTCTCGGCGAAGACCGTGCCGTCGGTGCTGACGGGGCGGATGTAGACCACCTTGCCGTCGCACGGGGCGAGGATCAGGTTCGGGTCGGGGGGCGGGATGCGCAACGGGTCGCGGTAGAACCACACCTTGCGCAAAAACCAGTTTGCGCCTGCGAGTGCTGCGCCGATGCCTGCTGCCACTTTCAACCACGCTGGAATACGCACGGAGCATATTGTACCTGCTGCGCTCTATCCCCGACTTTCTGAACCGATAGTGCGGCTGACCGTATCGGCGGGATCGGCGCGCAAACGCTTCCGTGAGGGCTGTACGCGCATCACATGCGGAGAGTTGGGGTCTTCATGCGTATTTCCAGCCAGGGCGAAACTGAGAGGGCTCCCTCCTGCGAGCAGGGGAAACCTTGATGTCTGCGTACCGATACAGGTTCGGGTCGCCGCCGCCAGCGTCTATCGGGTCGCGCTGGAGCCAACGCGCCGTGCGGGGGTCGTAGGCGCGGACGCCTACATGGTAAAGCCCCGTGCCTGCGAAGCAGTCCCACTCGTAGCTATACGCTGCGTTCCAAGTGAACAGTTATGCCAATATAATGTTCGATAATGTTTTTCATAAATTGTCCAACAAATCTTGCAAAAACCGAGCCCGTGACGCTACCATCTCTGCAAAGCGCAAGGTCGGTGGTACGGGAACAAGCGAATAACGATGGTAAAGCGGCATTAACTCATCTATTGGCTCCCCCGCACGAACTGCTTCAACCCATTCCTCCAGCAAAGCTATGTACGCTTCCAGCGCCTCGCGCGCCGTTGGCACAGAAGGCACATCTAAGTACGCAGGAGGCAGGTCGCCTACGACCACCCATACCGCTTCGTCTGCGCCACTTTGCGGTTCAGGTTCAATCTCGGCATAAAAGAGAGCCAATACGCCTTCAATCCATTTTTTCAGGGTCAGGGCGCGTACAGCTCGACACCATGACTGCGCTAACAAAAACGCGCGTGCTTCGTTCTCAAACCCTTTTGGGTCAGTAGCCCAAGGACGCCCAACGATATTGCCCCACTGAACAAGATACTGCTCATGATGGCGGTACCACTCAAATAAGCGTTGGGCGTCGTCATAATGAGCCAATCGATGTTCTGTCCAGCTTATCGGCTCCAGATCTGTTGGCGCTGCTAATTCGCTTGTTTCACTCAGCAAGGCTTCTGTAAGTGAATCAAGCCCATACAGAAGACAAGCATGAATAAACTCTGCAAAAGAGTCTGCTATTATCCTTATGTTAGAGGCTGGACAAAAGCTCACAAAAAGGACGGGGCACTCGTTGGCGTGCGCATCAGCTGTATCCAAGCAAATTAGATTGCCCCTATATGTTCTGCAAACAACCACAAAGGTCTCAGGGAGGTGAATAATCTTCCTTTCGTCGACGGTTGCCGAGACCACATTCATATATTCTTCTGGAAGATCGGCTCCCAATCCAAAGATTTCGTCTCCTTCAATATCTAACCATCCAACGGATAGCAAGAATTGTCTGTACGAATTGGGAAAGTGCAGTGCTAGTGCGTGCTCAGCTGCGCGAACGACCGACTCGTCGCAGCCAAGTCCGTGTCGGACACCTGAGTACTGTTGAAGCTCCCTCAGAACGCTATCCCAGGTCGGGTGTTTATCCGCCATCGCTTTCGTTTTGCCTCCGCCCCTTTCTTTCCCCAACGGCTGAAATCTCCCTGCTGCTTGTGCATCTCCATGTGTGTCGTGAATGGCATCGGTTCCAGATTCTCAAGCCAAGTTGCCCCAATCTTCCTCCAGCGCATATGCGAGTGGGTTTGCGAGGTTGGCTGTCTCGCCAACGACGGGAATGAAGCCAGCGGCACCCAGCAGGTCGTGGTAGCTCCAGTTGGTGCCGTCGGGGTCTATTTGGTTGAGCGGATTATTCTCTGCATACCGATATGAAGATGTGTTTATCGGGTCGCGTTGGAGCCGGCGTGCTGTCCGCGAGTCACACGGATGACGGGTAGAATTGGAGCCGACCGCATGACTACGCCAGAGCTTAGCGACTATTTAGCCATTGCGCGGCAGGGGCTAATGACCCCCGTGTATCGCGTTGCACTTGCTGACTGGGAGACGCCCGTCTCCGCCTTCTACAAGACCGCTGCGCACGAACCCTATGCGTTTCTGCTGGAGAGCGTCACGGGCGGCGAGCAGATTGCCCGCTACTCGTACATCGGCTTCGCGCCGACGCTGATCCTGCGCACCGAAGGGCGCACCGCGCGTGTGTGGGAGCGCGAATCGGGCTGGCGCGCGTTCGAAATCGCGCCCCCACAGACGCCGCTGGACATCGCGCGTGAGCTGTTGCACCGCTACCCCTACCAAGCGTCGCCTGCGCTGCCGCGCTTCACGGGCGGGCTGGTCGGGTACCTCAGCTACGACCTCGTGCGCTTTTTCGAGCGGCTGCCCGACGCGCCCCCCGACGACCTACACACCGACGACTGCTGCTTGATTGCGCCCGAAGTGCTGCTAATCTTCGACCACGCAATGCACACCATCACGATTCTGACCAACCCATCGCCGAGCGCGTCGCCCGAACAGAGCTACGCGGAGGCGGTCGGGCGCATCGAGCAGACCCTGCAGCGACTGCGCACGCCCATGCCCCCGCCCCCGCCTTACAACGACCCGCACTTCAGGCTGAACCCGCAGCCAAACATCACCCGCGAGGCGTTCGAAGCTGCCGTGCGCAAGACCGTCGAGTATATCCACGCAGGCGACTGCATTCAGGTCGTGCTGTCGCAGCGGTTCAGCCAACCGATTACCGCCCCGCCGTTCTACCTCTATCGCGCCCTGCGCACCATCAATCCGTCGCCCTACATGTTCTACCTGCAGTTTGACGACACGACGCTGATTGGCGCGTCGCCCGAAGTGTTGGTGACGGTGGAGGACGGCAAGGCGATTACGCGCCCGATTGCAGGCACGCGCCCGCGCGGCAAAACCCCCGAAGAGGACGCCCAACTCGCGCAGGAGCTACTCGCCGACCCCAAAGAGCGCGCCGAGCATATCATGCTGGTGGACTTAGGGCGCAACGACATCGGGCGCGTGAGCGTCTACGGCACGGTGCGCACGACCGAGCTGATGGTCATCGAACGCTACTCGCATGTGATGCACATCGTGTCGGAGGTGCAGGGACAGCTGCGTCCCGACGCCGATGCATTCGATGTGCTGCGGGCGTGCTTCCCTGCGGGCACGGTTTCGGGTGCGCCTAAAGTGCGCGCGATGGAAATTATCGACGAGCTGGAGCCGACCCAGCGCGGACCCTATGCGGGCGCAGTCGGCTACTTCAGCTACACAGGCGAGATGGACGCCTGCATCACCATCCGCACGATACTGGTCAAGGACGGCATGGCGCATGTGCAGGCAGGCGCGGGGATTGTTGCCGATTCTGTGCCTGAGCGCGAGTACGAGGAGTGCGTGAACAAGGCGCGCGCCGCGCTTACGGCGATTGCGCGAGCGCACGCGCCGCTGGAGTAGGCGGCGCGGTCGAGCCCCGCACGATGAGTTCAATGGGCAGGTACTCGTGCAGTGGGTTGGGGCGCACGCCCTTCGCGCATTCCAGCAGTTTCTGCACGGCGCGCGCGCCGAGCTGTTCCAGGGGCTGGCGGAAGGTGGTCAGCGGCGGCGAGGCGAGCGCGGCGGACGGCGGGTCATCGAATCCCAGCACCGACACATCGTCAGGGACGCGCAAGCCCGCCTGATGCACTGTCTGCATCGCCGAAAGCGCGAGGTAGTAGCCCCCCGCGAAAATCGCCGTCGGTCCGTTGGGTAAGCGCAGCGCGGTGCGGATGCCTTCGCGCACGGCTTCGTCCACCTCGTCGGCGTAGGGCGTGGTGAAGGTCCAGATGTGCGCCTCTGGGACGCCCGCCTCGTGCAGCGCGTCGCGGAAGCCGCGCCAGCGGTCGCGCGAGTTGAAGGTCTCCAGCGCGCCGAACAGCCCCAGAAACCGCCGATGCCCCAGCCCCAAGAGGTACTCCACGCCCTCACGCGCCGCGCGATAGTTGTCCGTGTCCACCGTCGGCGTCTCCCACGCCTGCGCACTCGCGCCGACAATCACCACAGGCACGCCCCGACGATACAGGTCTTCCAGCAGCGCGATATGTTCCGCCGCAGGCGCCATCGCCAGCACGCCCACAAACTCCGTCGAGAGCAGCTCGCGCTCAATCTGGTCAATCTGGTAGTCCAGCCACAGCGTGCGGATTGCCAGCGGCGCGAGCGTGTTCAGCACACTACGCTGGATGCTGCTGAAGTAGAAGTCCACCGGCTGGCGCGTGCCGCCGCCCAGCCCCAGCACCATGATGGTGAACGAGCGTTGCAGGAGGTTCAGCGGGAGGCTCTCGGCGACGACCGTGCCCACGCGCCGCTTGCGCGTCACGATGCCTTCGCGCGCCAGCCCCTGCAGCGCGCGGCTCACCGTCAGCGGGCTAACGCCCAACTGCTGCGCCAACGCGCGTTCGGGAGGCAGCGTATCGCCTGGCTTCCAGTAGCCCGTCGCAATCTGCCGCTCAATCCACTGGCGCACCTGCACATAGCGCGGCGTCTCCGCATTGAAGCGCATAACCCTATCTCGCCGACTACCTTATGGTTATATGGCAGTCAGCCTATTATACCACACTTACATGGCATTCGCCGCTATGCCGCCTGCGCGTGGGCGACGCCCGTGTGGAGCGACTTCAGAATCTGCACCAGTTCGCCGTCGAGCGCGGTTCCGCTGTCGCGCTCCATAATCTCGAACACCTGCTCCAGCGGCAGCGCGGGGCGGTAGGGGCGTTCCGCGCTGAGTGCATCGAAGACATCGGCGACGGCGAGGATGCGCATTTCGGTGGTGAGCTGCTCGGCGGTGCGTCCTTGCCAGTAGCCGCGCCCGTCGAGCCGCTCGTGGTGCGCCCCCGCGGCTTCCGCCAGCCACGCAAACGAGCGGATGCGCCGCAGAATCTCGAAGGTGTAGCGCGGGTGGGCGCGGATTGCTGCGAACTCGTCGTCAGTGAGCTTGCCAGGTTTCTCCAGAATCGCGTTCGACACGCCCAGCTTGCCAATGTCGTGCAGCAGCCCCGCGCGGTAGATGAAGTTCACGCGCTCGGCGTCCCAGCCCAGCGCCTCAGCAAGCTGCACGGCGTAGTGCGCCACCCGTCGCGAATGCTCCGCCGTGAAGCTCGACTTCGCGTCGACGATCATCGCGAACGCCTCGCACACGCGGTCGATGTCGCTGGGCAGCACTTGGCGCGTGAGGTCGGGCATCGGCGGCGCCATGTCGGGGTTGTGCAGCATCTCCGCGTGCAGCGCCCAGAACGCGCGATCGTTGCGGAAGCTCTCCGCTATGCGCACTAACTCGGGGTCGAACCACTTGCCGCGCCGCTGCTGCAGCATCTCATACGCGGCGTCCACGCCGAAGGTCGCCGCGAACACCTCCATCGTCTGGCACATGCACAGGATACGCGCGTGCAGCGGGATCTGCTCCCCCTTGAGCTTGTAGGGCGAGCCTTTGCCGTCCCAGTGTTCGTCGAGGTACTCGATGGCTTTGGCGACCTGCTCGGTGAAGCCGATATAGCGGGCAATCATCGCGCCGCGCGTGCAGCGTGCTTGGGTCACCTCGTCCATCACGCCGACCGAGCCGCGCGTCTCCTTGAGCGCGTGAACGATTTTTTGGAAGATGTTCGCGCCTGGCATCATATGCTCCAGCGCGAAGCGCAGCGACTCCAACGGGTTCGACCAGTTGATGAGCTTCACATCGCGCTTGGTCAACAGATCATCGGCGGCGAACACCTTGTAGACGCGCACGGCGTTGCTGGAGCAGCCCGCGTCCTTGAGCAGGCTCGCCTTGTAGAGGTCGCGCAGGTCGGTGTCGGGCAGCTTTAGCTCCTTGCCGATACGCAGGGCGAGGTAGGCGGTGCGCACGGCGTGCCCGCGCGGTTGCCCTTCGGTAATGTCCAGCGCGTGGCTGAGCGCGCTCAGAATCTCCGCAAAGGTCAGTGGCGTGTGCATCCAGAGGGTATTATTGGCAGGTGAGCGTGCAGGGCTTCAGCACAGTCGAACCCAACGCTGAAAGCGACAGGTAGAATTAAGCCATGCGAGAGACGCAACTCCGCTTGTGGGAATTAGGCATATCGGAGTCGAATCTGTGCCCCTTGCGTGCCCAGTTAGAGGAGCAGTACCGCCCCCTACTCTCGGAGCGTCCTGAACTTGCGGAGCGCGTCTCCTACCGTGCCAACAAGGAACTGCCACTGCTTCGCCTCTATCGCTACAAGGAGGCGTTTGCGTTTACTTTGGTTCAGGAGATTTTGCAGCAGCACAAAGGGAAGCAGCCGCTGCAGGTGCTGGATCCCTTCTGCGGGATGGGCACGACTCTGTTCGTTTCGTCGCTTGCAGGTGTGCCAGCGTGGGGCGTAGATCGGCTGCCTGTCGGCGTCTTTGTAGCAAACACCTTGCTCCAGATACTTCAGTTGGGTTCAGGAAGGCTTATGCAGGCTTACGAACAGCTCGCGCCACAGGTAAACCACCTTCCTGAAGCGCCTGTCGCTGAAGATGTAGCCATCATGCGAGTTGCTTTCGACCCCGATGTGCTGAGAGAATTGCGTCGCTGGAAAACGGCAATTCTGCAATTGCCGTCTCCCGTACAGGAAGCAATGCTGTTGCTATTCCTCTCCATTCTGGAGCCGTGCAGCTACACTTCCAAAGATGGTCAATTTTTGCGTTTGCGTCGCGAAAAAGCTCCAGCGAACCCGACGGAATTACTGCGCGAGCGGGTTCTGATGGCGGAGCAGGACATTCTGCGTGCGCGTATGCTGGGTTGGCAGCTTCAGTCGCCTGCTGTGGCGATTTTAGGCGACGCCCGTGCATTGCCTGACCCACCTTTGAACGGACAGCCTAATCTGGTAATCACCTCGCCTCCCTATGTGAATCGATACGACTACACACGCTCGTACTCGCTGGAACTATGCTTCGCTTTTGTGGACAGTTTCGAGGAATTGCGGAATCTGCGCCATAGTGTGCTTCGGTCTCACATAGAAGCTCGAGTCGCGCAGGGGGAGCGCCCACCGCATCCTATCGTCGAAGAGGTAGTGAACCGCCTGCGCGAACGGCGCAATCAACTCAACAACCCGCGCATTCCCGATATGGTGACGGGCTACTTCGTGGATATGGAGCGCGTCATCGGCGAACTCTCGCGTGTTTTAGCGGAAGATGCCTATGTGTATATGGTCGTGGATAATGTGCGCTTTGACGGAGAGATGCTTCCTGTCGACCTAATCTTATGTGATATGGCGGCGCAAGCAGGTTTTGAGACGAAGGCAATCTGGGTGGCGCGGTATAAGGGCAACAGCTCACAGCAGATGGGACGCTACGGGCGAGTCCCTGTTCGCGAAAGCGTGCTTGTCTGGAGAAAAAGCGATGCCTAAAGACCAAGCCAAGTTCGAGGATTGGGCGCAAGAGCAGACCACAAAGAGCCTCTTCTTCCACCAAAAGCTTCACGAATGGGGGTTACTGGAGGTTGCCCACGCTATCGAGGCATTTGACGACAGTCGAGTCGAATGGAACCTCCAAGACCTCTGTATATCCGAGCATGCTTGGAACCGAGTCATCCATAGCGGAATTGCTCCCGTGCGTGTCTTCGCGCACCCCGCCGTACTGCAATTGATTGCTCGGTCTGTTGGCTATTACCGAATGCTCGCGATGGTTTCCCAAAAGTCCATGAAGAATGTGGGGCTCGATACGGAGCCGTATGAGCAAGGTAAAGCGCCAGACGAAGAGGTCGCCCTACGCTTGGCACGCCACTTGAACCGCATTATTTGCCGAGTCGTAGAGACTGAAACAGACCCCAGAATCAACGCACGGGAAATCGACCTCTGGCGGGGGATGGCGGCAGGTTCACAAGCGCAAGGCGCGTGGCAAAACGCCAAAGGCTCTGAGTACGAATCTGTCGTTCGCCAGCTCCTAACAGCGCGATTGGTCGCGCGTAATCTCGTGGATCTACAAGATACCTCCCAATTGATTCTGCGGGATGGACGAAAAGTGATTTTTGGCGCCGATCCTGACATCTCGATGGTAAGGGAATCAACAGTGCTGGCAGCGGTAGAGGTAAAGGGGGGAATTGACTCTGCGGGCGCACACGAGCGGTTGGGCGCGTCAATAAAAACCCTGCGTGATTGCAAAGCGCGAGAAAGTCGCTGCGTTACTTTGCTACTCCTCCGCAAAGGAACCCTCACCAGCGGTTTGGTGGAGAGGCTCGACCAAAGTAAGGAGGACATTACGCGCTGGTTTGCAATTGAAGACCTTCTCAACGATGAGCGACAGCTGGAAGAGTTTATCAATCTGTTTTTGCAGAACACGGGTTAGGGGTATAACTGTGTGGGTTTATCCTTCCTGCACCTCGATCTGCACGCCTTTGTAGAGGCGTTGCAAGTGTGGGATGCCTGCTGTGCCCAGCACGGCGGCGGCGGTGGCGAGGCTGTCGGCGGTGATGCCGTCTCGCGCCCGCACCCGCGCCAAGATGAGCTTGGTCAGCCCCAGCCCCGTACGCGGGTCGATGATGTGCGCGTAGCGCACGCCGTCGATTTCCACGAACTGCTCGGTGCTACCCGAAGTGGAGAGCGCGCCGCGTGCGAGGGTGGTCTCGCCGCCTTCGGCAAGCGCGATGCGCCATGCGGGGGCGTCAGGCGGCGGCTCGCCCGCCACGATGTCGCCCCCCATCTGAATTAGCGCGCGCGTAATCCCGTAGCGACGCAGTACGCGCAGCGCGTGGTCGCAGGCGTAGCCTTTGGCGATGCCGCCGAGGTCTAACTGCATGCCGTCGGCTTTGAGGCGCACGGCGCGTCGGCGGGGGCAGAGTTCCATCAGGCGGTAGCCCGCGCGGGCGCGCGCCTCGCGAAGCGTCTGCGCGTCGGGCAGGCGTCCTGTGCGCCGCGCCTCACGCCACAAGCGCACCAACACGCCGATCGTCGGGTCGAACGCGCCGTCGGTCTGCTGCGCCAGCCGATGCGCCCGCCACAGCACATAAAACAGCTCGCGGCTCACTCGTCGCCAGCGTCCCACCGCCTCCTTGCACACCGCGTTCAACTCGCTGTCGGCGCGGTAGTCGCTCATCTGCTGCTCCAGCTGGCTGATGCGTGTGTAGGCGGCGCGGCACGCCTCTACCGCTTGCGACTCGCGCGGGGCGTAGACCACAATCGGTGTGTCCACGCCCATCCGTATTTGCGAGAACTCGAAGCGTTCGAGGCGCGCTGCCACTCTGTTTAGCACCCCTCGCCAAAGGCAAACAGCACGGCGAGCAGGTCGGCATCGTCCACTACGCCGTCGTAGTTCACATCCGCAGGGTCGAAGTAGCCCGTGTTGCCGAACGCAAATAGCACTGCCAAGAGGTCGGCGTCGTCGATGCAGCCGCTTAGATCCACATCTTCCAGCCGACGGTCGAAGCGCGGCAGCACGGCGACCCACGATTCGCGTTGCCCTGCAGGGTTCGTGCCTGTGCCGACCATCACCGTGCCATCTGCCGAGAAGGCACGCACTTCCTCCAATCGCCAGTTCAGCACCTCTGTAACGCCTGCGTTGAGCAGGAGGTCTTTGACGCGGTACATTACGCCCTCGTGGTCCCAGAGGACCGCCTCCTTGCCGATTTCGGAGGTGCCGAACCCACCGACCAGTCGCCCGTCCGCGCTCACGGCATAGGCGCGGCTGTCATATGCACCTCCTTCCAGTTCGCCCAGCCCAACCATGCCTGTGTCAGCGCGCCAGCGGAAGGCTTCCACAGTGCTCATTCCACCCGCCGCCCGCGCCCAGCCGACGACTACGGAACCGTCCGCCGAGACGCCGTAAGCATAGCTGAAGAAGGGGAAGTAGCCCAAGCTCCCCAGTGGTTGCCAGTTGCCGTTTTCCCAGCGGAACGCCTCGTTGTCGCCGTTGAACGACGCGCTACGCCCCACAATCACACGCCCGTTTGCCGACACATTCTGCGCGTAGCTGGCAAAACTTCCGCCTGGCAGGTCGCCCAAGCCGACCATGCCATCGTCAGGTGTCCAGCGAAACGCTTCCGAGCCGTTTTCCGAGCCGCTCCAGCCGACAACGACCCGTCCATCTGCCGATATGCCCAGCGCGAAGCTCTGAGTGCTGCCCCCAGGCAAGTCGCCCAGCCCGACCATATCGTTCGTATCGCGCCGCCACAGGAACGCCTCTGTGCCCGATGCTGAGCGTCCCTGCCCCACAATCACCGAACCGTCGAACGATACGCCCCACGCGATACTCGAGAAGGTACCCCCAGGCAAGTCGCCCAGCGGAACCAAGCCTGTCTCCAGCGTCCAGTAGCACGCCTCTGTGCCGTTGGCGGAGCTACTCCAACCAACCGCCACACGACCATTCGCGGAAATCGCGAACAGGTTGCTGCTGTAGTTGCCTCCGGGCAGATCGCCCACGCCGTAAAAGGCGGGAGTCTGTGCGAAAGATACTGCCGCTAACAGCGTCATAACAAGGCTCATTCCTTTCCGCATACATATCACCTCGCGAATTAGTTTACCCCTACGCATAGGGAATTCGTATCGCTGGAGTGTTGCATGAGCGACAACCGTTCAGAACAAACTCGGCACGGTCGGGTCAATCGCGACATCGAGCAGGATGGGCTGGCGCATCTGCAGGGCACGGGGGATCGCCTCCTCTACGGCTTCGGGCGTGGTCAGCCGCTCGGCATGCACGTCCATCCCCTGCGCCAGCTGCACCAAGTCCAAGTGCGGTACATCCAGCCCCTGCACGCCACTGCCTGGATAAAACGCCGCCGTGAAGCTCTTGAGGATGTTGTACGCGCCGTTGTTCAGCACCAGAAACAGCACGGGTGCGTTCTCCTCGCGTGCGCTCCAGAGCGCTTGCACGGAATACATCACGGAGCCGTCGCCGATGACGCACACGACGGGACGGTCGGGCTGCGCCATCTGGATGCCCACGGAGGCGGGCATTGCCCAGCCCAGCCCCCCACTGGCGGAGGTGTAGTAGTCGTGGGTAGGCGCAAGGCGCACGAACTCGCGCAGGCACAGGCTTGAGGAGACTGCCTCGTCCACCACGACGGCGTTTTGAGGTAGGTGGCATGCCAGCGTGTGCAGCACGAAAAACGCGCCCATCTTGCTTCGTGCGCGGGTCGCCTCCGAGCGGCGGCGCGCCTCCTCTACGGTGCGCGAGGGCATCGGATACTCACGGGCGGGCACGCGCTCCGCGAGTATTGCCAGCGCGCGCCGTATGTCGCCCACGAACGCTTGCTCCACGGGCGCGCGCGACGCCTCCTGTGGGTCGTCGGTAATCAGCATCGCCCGCACGCCAGGCGGCAACATCCCGCCTGGGAAGTAGGGGTACAGCAAAAACACGGGCGCGCCGACCACCAGCACAAAGTCGTGCTGGCTGAGCGACTGCATCAAGCGCGGCGTGGCGGGCAGCAGCATCCCCTCATACAGCGGGTGGCTGGTGGGGAAGCCCATCCGTGAGTTCAGCGGTGCGTGGTAGACCGCGCAGCCGAGTTTCTCGGCGAGGGCGACCGCTTCGGCGATTGCGCCTGCGCCCCCAACGCCCGCGCCACACACCAGCGCGGGCTTCTGCGCCGCCGTGAGTGCCTCTGCTACCGCCTCCAGACCCTGCGGCGCGTCGGGCGTGTGCAGCGTCTTCAAGCGCGGCGGCTCGGCAGGCGCGTCCCAGAAGTTCATCGGAATCGACACGAACACGGGTCCGCGCGGGGGCGTCATCGCCAAGTGGTACGCCTGCTCCAGCGCGTCGGGCACATCGGCGGCATGCTTGACCTCATACGCCCACTTCGTCACGGGGCGCGCCATGCCCACCAAGTCGCCCGACAGCAGCGGCTCGTGGAAGATGTGGCGCGTGTCCTGCTGTCCGCAGGTGACAATCAGGGGCGCACGGTTTTTCAGCGCGGTGAACAGCACGCCCATCGCGTTGCCCAGCCCGGGCGCAACATGCAGGTTCACCAGCGCGGGTTGCCCGCTCGCCTGCGCGTAGCCGTCTGCCATCGCCAGCGCGATGCTCTCCTGCAGCGCCAGCACATAGCGCACGCCGTCGGGTAGGTTTACCAGAAACGGCAACTCGGTCGAGCCAGGATTGCCGAAGATGTAGCGGATGCCGCGCGCCCGCATCCACTCGAAGGTCGCCTCGCGAATGTTCATAGGCAGGGGGATTCGAACAGCGGGTTAGGATTCCTGCCAGCAATCCCCTGCGCGGAAGATTGTGGGGATAGCTCGGCAATGCCCAAAGCGCGACACTCAGCAGGGGCAGAGGTAAACCGTCCGAATTGCCCCGAATTCCCCGAAAATTGCCGAATTCGATGTCCGCTTTTGGCGCGGTTTTGAGTCTTAATAGGATGGAATGCCCTGAAAGGGCGTTCCACAGGGCGAATTGGATAGATGTCAGCGGCGCTGGGCTTTGATCCTCCTTTCGACAGCGTCGCTTATTTTTTTACCACCCTTCTACTTTTCTGCGGAACTGCGCGAAGCTCTCGCGCGCCATCTGTTCCCACATCTGACGCACGGCGTACAAGCCCTGCATCGCCACCTCGAAGTTCTCGGAAAGGCGTCGGAACATCGGGGCTTCCTCGCGCCACTCGCCGATATCGAACAGCGACACCAGCCGATACGATTCCTTGCCCTGCTTCACATAGTCGATGAGGTGGTCTTTGCGTAGGGAGGCGCGCAGTTTGGGCAACGCTTCGGGGTAAACACCCGTCCAGAACAGCGTGAAGTCGCCGATGTGCCGATGCACTTCGCGCTCCTGGTAGAACGACTGCGCGCCCAGCCGCACATCGGCATAGTAGAGCATCTCGGCGACCTCCTGCAGCGGACGACCGTTCAAATCGCGTAGCCGATAAAGGTTGTCCATATGCGCGAACTCGGTTAGCAGGTTCGTGAGGTAGCATATGACCTGCCGATCATCCCAGCGCAACGAGAGCGCAAATGCCCGCTCCACCAATTCCCCAAACAGTTCCTGCAGCGATAGGTCTCGCCGTAGCATCGCCATGCCACCTCATATTAAGATATTCCATATCGGCGCGAAAGTTCCCCAGGCGCACGCGCCATGCGGTGCAGCGCGAGCGTGCTTTGCGAGGCGTAAATCGGCAGCCCAATGAGCAGGAAGGGCGCGAGCGGCGCGCAGCATGCCATCATGCTGTAGACACTCGCCTGCAGCGTCGCGCGCGGAGTCAGCACAGGTGCACCGCTCCCTGAGTGGGTCAACTGGTCGCGTATGGCGGCAGGCGCGGCAATCAGCCACGCACACGACCAGAGCGCCAAATAGAGCAGATAGCCCGCCAACCCGAAGCCTAGCCAGAGTGCCAGCCACTGCACGGGGTTCCATCCGCCCTTGCCTGCGTTCAGCCATAGAAACAGCGATACGCCCAACAGCCATCCCCCGAACGCTGCCAGCAGCACGCGCAACTGCTGATACCACGCACCGTACACCCAGCCCCAGAAAATCTGGTCTGGCGTCAGCCCTGCGAGGAACGCGCTGGTCAACTCGCCCGAGTCGAGCCAGCGGCGCACGCGCTTCGCCGTCGTGTAGTACCCCCACAGCCAGAGAAACAGCCCCAGTACGACAACCACCAGCCATCCTAGTGTCCAAACGATGTTGCCCAGCAGTAAGGCGAGCGCGAAAACCGCGAGACCGATTACGGGCGCGAATGGCGGGTGGCGTTCAGCAATCGTCAGGCGTGTGATAGGATTGGTGGTACTGCGCTGCACGAGCCAGTCCAGCAGAGGGTACAGCAGCGGCAGCGCGAGCCAGCCCCACGCAGGGTGCAGTCGCTTTGTGGGCTGGGTCGCTCGCGCCGTAAGCGTGATCAGCGTGAGCACGCCCAACACCAGCGCGTAGCGCGCCACAGGCAGCGCAAGGCACGCCCACAGCGGCGGCTGCGCCGCGATGCGTGTAGTCGCCCACGCCTCCGACGCCAACAGGAGCGCGTAGACGGGGCTAAGCACGCCGACAGCGTAGTGGAACGGCGCGAACGCGAACACCACTGCAGGCGCGACACCCAGCAGCAGCGTAAGGTACGCCCCCGTGCGCGTGCGGCTGTGCGCCCGCTGCAACTGCCGCCGCGTCAGCGCGCCGCCCAGCCACTCCACAACCGTCAACCACGCCAGCGCCCACCAGAACGCCGCCGACCCCGTCGGCAAGCCCCAGATCGCGACCGCCCCGCCAATCAGCAGCACGCTCACAAGACGCAGCAGCCCTGTCTCCAGTAGGTGCGCCCGCAGCGGCTGCACAATCGGCTCCGCTTGACGGCGTAGGGTAAGCAGTAGCACTGCCAGATAGCCGACGACATTAAACACTGTTGTCGCCGCCATCTGGGTCAGCGACGCGCCTGCAAGCCCCATCTGCGACCACGAAGCATGGGACATCACAACAGTAAACAGCATAAGCCCCGCGCTGGGCAGCAGGTACATCCCGCGCCACAGTCCCGACGGCGCGTTCACCCAGCGCGCCAGCCGCTCCAACCGCAGACCCTCCACCAGCAACCACATCAGCGTGAACGGCAACAGGTTCGGCAGCGTCGCCATCGCCTGAATCGGCAGCAACACCCGTCCGACAATCGGCAGCGCAAGCATCACGCTGAACAGGCTGCTGCTGGACACCGCTGTGCGCACGCGCCCGCCGTCCAGCAGAAATGCATACGCCAGCAAGCCGCCTGAGATTCCCCACATCACGCCTTCCGCAGGAATCAGCAGCGCCAGTGAGACCAGCCCCAGCACGAAGTAGTTCGCGAAACTGAACAGCAGCCACAGGGCGCAGGCGTCCGCAAGGCTTGCACCGAGCGCGCCGACGACAATCGCGTACACGGGCAGCCACACGCTCTGCGTCGCCACGCGGAAAAGCATATCAGGCAAGCCGCGTTGCAGCACTAGCCCGTGCGCGGTCAGCGGCGCAAGGCGCAACTGCTCGAAGTTACCCATGCGCACATCTTGCGCGAACGACGGGTCAGGTAGTCGTCGCTCCAGCCAGCCGCGCGCCAGCAGGTGCAACGCCGCAACCCAGCCCAGCAGCAGGTATAGCCCCGCGCCGCCTTTGACCTGCGCCAACACAGGTGCGAGCAACCCCGCCGACAGCCCCGCCCACAGCGCGAAAAACCACACCCCGCGCAGCAACGCCATCAGCGACAGGCGACGATACTGCACCCCCCAGAATATCAGCCCATCCCACACAGACGGGCGCTCCTGCTCCGTGTCCCGTACCCCCGACACTGCCATCAGCCCACAATTACGCCCCCCGCCCGCCGATTCCTGCTGCGGGTGGGGTATAGTCTATGTAAGCGAGCGAAGTCTGATGGCTTCCCCTCTAACTGACCGCCAGTGGCTGCTGTTTTTGAGCTTGTTGCCCGATGTGGGGCGCAAGACGCTGCGCCATGTGCTGGAGCGGCAGCAGGTGCGCCGTGAGACGCCTGCTGAGATTTTGAGCCTGCCCGACGAGACGCTGCGCGAGGTGTATCGCCTGCCCCCACGCGCCCTCCGCGCCCTGCGTGAGGAACGCACTGCCCGCCTTGAGGAGACCGCACGGCTGGACGCGCACCTGACCCGCTGCGGCGTGCGCTGGCTCAGCTTCCAAGACGCCGCCTATCCCCCCACGCTGGAAGCGATGCCCGAACCACCCGCCGTGCTGTTCCTATACGGCAACCACGCGCTGCTGGACGGGCTGACCGTCGCCCTGCTGGGGTCGCACACGATCTCAGCGGAGGGGCTTCAGGAAGTGGAGCAGCTCGCCGAAAGCCTCATGGCGCAGGGGCTAACCCTCATCGTCAGCGCGACGCAACCTGCCTACCAGCGTGCGCTGCTGTGCGCCGTGCGCAACGGCGCGCCCTATGTGCTGGTGCTGGACAGGGGGCTACTGAGCGCGTTCGGCAACGATTTGCGTAAGGAGCCGCTCAAGCAGGCGCGCATCTGGCAGGCGGAGTTCGACCCCGCACACGCGCTGGCAATCAGCCCGTTCCGCCCGCGCGACGGCTGGCTCGCCGAGAGCGGCAAGTACCGCGACGCGCTGGTGGGCTACTTGGCAGATGCCGTAATTGTGGTCGAGGCACGACCCGACGGCTACATCGTGCAGCTGTGCCGCGAACTGCTCCAGCACGGACGCACCGTGTATGTGATGACCCAGCGGTTAGACCACCTGCCTGGCAACCGCCAGATTCTGGAGGCGGGCGCGACGCCGTTTACGCCCCGAGATTGAAATGCACGCTTAGCGCGCCCACGAACTGCTCCAAGTCGCCCAAATCGTTGCGAGCAATCTGCAGCACGCGCTGGTCGTCTACCTCCCAGTAGCGGTGCAGCAACAGATTGCGAAATCGCGCCATCGCGTGCAGGCGATTCGATAACGCGGTATTGATTACGCCGCGCGCTGCCAGCCGCTCGAAGCATTCGGCGTAGGCAGATGGCGGCTCGCCGCCCAGAAGGGCAACCGCCTGATTACATAACGCGAAGGCGTCTTCCAGCGCCAGCAGCAAGTGCCACTTCAGCGCAGCCAACCGCACAGAGTCGCCAAGCAGCGTCGCATCATCTGCCTGCTGCAGGATCTCCTGCACGCGCCGAAGGTTATCGCGCAGTGCGCCGATTCGCGTCAGTAGTCTTTGTGTGTTGCTCACATTTCTCGCGGAACGGGTGCAGCCACTCTTGCAGATACATACGCCGATACGGCTCGAACTCGGCATACTCGTGCCAAGTGCGCTCTGTCCACGCCAAGCGGAACGCTTCGTCGCGGCTCAGCAGCACTCGCCCACAGGTTGCGCTAAAGCGGAACCCGCACGGCGCGTCGTTGAGCCGATGCACATCGACAGGGTAGCCCACAAGCCGCTCCAGCGCGTCCGCCAACTGGAAGCAGTAGTGCAGCGGGTCTACCGTCTGCATAAACTCTGGCTCCAGATACACGGCGACATCGATATCGCGGAACGGGCGCGCCTCCGCAAACGACCCCAGCAGGTACGCCAGTCGGATTTCGGGACGCTCGGCAAGCGCAGCGCGGAGCTGCTCCGTAATCGCCGCGCGCGACTCGGGCGAGGCATCAAAATAGCGTAACTCAGGCGCGGTCTCCACAACTTCAGTATACCTCTCGCGCATGGGTCGGCGCATTGGCAGAAATTCACCACTGAATGGGTAGATTCTGCCCACTGAATGGGTAAAATATGCCCATAACAAGACCGCGCTGGAGGCGCGGGTGGGTGTAGGCAATGAAGGCGCGTGTGAACTTTATTCGAGACCTGCTGGTGCGCAACTACGAAGGTAGCCCGTGGCACAGCTTCAAGGCTGCCGTGCGCGACCTGACCGAAGAAGAAGCGCTGTGGGTTCCCCCAACAGGCTACAAAGGCTACCGCTGGGCGGACGGCACCATCCTGAAAATCATCTTCCACCTCGGCGCGGACAAACTGGTGCAAATCTCCACGGCGTTCGGTGAGGGGAGCGTGGACTGGCATGCGATGGAGGTGCGCTTCCGCGCGATGGGCGGGAATCTTGCCGCCGCGCTCCAAATCGCGCAGGAAGGCTACGAGACCACCCTCGACGCGCTCGCCCCGCTGACCGACGACGACCTCGAAGTGGAACGCCCCTACTGGGGCGGCGGGCGCATGCCCACAGGCGACCTATTTCTGATGCTCGCCGAACACGATGTCTATCACGCAGGGCAAATCATCTACATTCGCGGCATGTACGCCGCGCAAAAGGGGAAATAGCTATGCAGAAAAAAACGGTGCGCGATATCGAAGTGCAGGGCAAGCGCGTGCTGGTGCGCGTGGACTTCAATGTGCCGATGCAAGACGGGCAGATTACCGACGATCGGCGCATTCGGGAGTCGCTACCGACGATTCAGTACCTGCTGGAGCGCGGCGCGACGGTGATTCTGATGTCGCACTTCGGGCGTCCGAAGGGGCAGCGCGACCCGAAGTATAGCCTGCGCCCTGTGGCGACGCGACTGGAGCAGCTGCTGGGGCGTCCCGTCCACTTTTTCGACGACTGCATCGGCGCGGCGGTGGAAGCGGGTGTCGCGAGCCTGCCGCCCAACTCGGTCGCGCTGCTGGAGAATGTGCGCTTCTACCCGCAGGAGGAAGCGAACGACCCTGAGTTTGCGCGTGCGCTGGCGCGGCTGGGTGAGGTCTATGTGAACGATGCGTTCGGCTCGGCGCACCGCGCACATGCCTCCACCGAAGGCGTCGCGCACTACCTGCCCGCCGTCGCAGGCTTGCTGATGGAGAAAGAGCTGCGCTACTTGGGGCAGGCGCTCGCCAACCCCGAACGCCCCTTCGTCGCGATTCTGGGCGGCGCGAAAGTCCACGACAAAATCGGCGTCATCCAGAACCTGCTGCCGAAGGTGGACAAACTGCTGATTGGCGGCGGGATGGCGTTCACCTTCCTGAAGGCGCAGGGCTACGAAATCGGCAGGTCGCTGCTGGACGCCGAGAGCCTCGAGTTCGCTGCGCAAATGCTACGGCAGGCGGGCGACAAACTCGTGCTGCCGATCGATGTGGTCGTCGCGCCCGCGCTGGCGCCGAACACGCCGACCCAGACCGTGCCCGTCAGCCAGATCCCGCCCGACCAGATGGGGCTGGACATCGGCGCAGAGACGGCGCGTATGTTCAGCGAGATCGTGCGCACCGCGCGCACTGTCGTGTGGAACGGACCGCTGGGCGCGTTCGAAACGCCACCGTTCGAGCAGGGCACGCGCGCGGTGATGCAAGCGCTTGCCGAATCGGGCGCGGTCTCGATTCTGGGCGGGGGCGACACGGCAGCCGCCGCCGAGCAACTCGGCTTCGCCGACAAGATGACCCACATCTCCACAGGCGGCGGCGCGTCGCTGGAGTTTCTGGAAGGCAGAACCCTGCCAGGCGTCGCTGCGCTCTTGGATGCCTGAATTCGGGGCGAGAAAACCCAATTCGTAGCAGGAATCGGGTAAAATCGGGCGTACTTAACCCTACGGAGGTACCGACTATGCGACGAAGCGGATTTACGCTGATTGAGCTGTTGGTCGTGATTGCGATTATCGCCATTTTGGCGGCGATTTTGTTCCCCGTGTTTGCACGGGCGCGGGAGAGCGCACGCAAGACCCAGTGTCTGAGCAACATGCGTCAACTTGGTACAGCGATTGCGGCATATACCACCGATTACGACGAATACTTCCCTGAGATGGCGAGCGGCGGGTGCTGGGGACGTGCGCGCATCGCCAACGCCCTCTGGAGTCGCCAAATCTACCCCTATGTCAAAAACAAGGGCGTGTTCGAATGCCCCTCGGCGGCGATCTCGCGGGGCGGTATGCGCTTCGATGCCAGCGTGCCCGTGCCTGAAGACCCCGAAGTGAACCCGCCCCCATGCAACGACTGGCACACCGACCGCCGCGCGATGCCCATCGGGATGAACAAGTTCTTCGCCCCGTACTGGCAGTGCCGCGAGGGGGTAGACCCTGGCTGTCAGGCGATGTGGGATCCGTGCGCGACGCTGGGCATTCCCGCCTGCGACTCGGTGTGCGCGCGACAATACATCAACCACGCCCGTATCCGTGAGGCGGCGAAGATGGTCGTGCTAACCGACGGCGTGACCAGCTGCAGCGGCGGCGGCGGATACTGGATCAATGTCTCGGGCCCTGTGAACTCATTCTTTGGCATTTCGGGACGCCACGAGGGACACAACATTACCTTCGCGGATGGACACAGCAAGTGGTACCCGCTCCGCGCCACCGAATCGTGGCTGACGCAGGTGGATCCCAATCTGCGCATGTCCACCACGCAGCACCGTGGGATGGTGCAGGAGCGCGTCAGCTCAGGCGCGCAGAACTTCACCTGCGTGAACTTCAACCCTGCCGATGTCCACTGGAACCCGATGGTCGCCTACCCTGGCGACGACCCGAACATCGACCAACGCTGTCGTCCAACGATGTAGCGTATCCTCAGGGGGGCATACGCCCCCCTACTTCCTGGGAGGTTGCGATGAAACAAGAGATACCGACTTGGGCTGTTGTGGTGATTGTAGTCGTGCTGCTGGGCTTGATTGGCGCGTGGTACTTCTCGGCGACCAACAAGTCCGCCAGCGACACGGTGGTAGAAAAGACCTTCGGCGACGAATCGAACCCGTTTGGCAACCAAACGCCGCCCGTGCGACCGCAGGCAGGTCAGGGCGCAAGCGGTCCGTAATTGCCCCCACCCCAACCCTCCCCGCACGCGGGGAGGGAGTTCCTCCCCCGTGTACGGGGGAGGTTAGGAGGATGGGGTATCACTCCACCCGAAGCAGCTCCATCAGCGGGGCGATTGTCGGCTGCGCGTCCAGATTCCACACGAACCGCAGCACCTCGTCTTGTCGTGTGCGGGGCAGCGCCCACTCGGTCAGCACATAGAACTTTGCCTCGACCTCCTCGTCGCTCATGGGGTTGCGGGCATGCCCGCGCGGGAAGGTGTTCTCCTCGGTCAGCGTGCGCCCGTCCTTGAGGTAGAGCGTGATGCGATTCGGGATGCCTTCGGGGTAGCGGGCGTCCATTTCGGGGTCGTGGCGCACCGTGATGCGGCTCACCAACTCCAGCAGCGTGGGGTCGGTGTAGCGCGCCTCCTCGAAGGTGTCCAAGTCCACTTTGCCGTCCATCAGCGTTGCACCAACGATGTAGGGCAGGCTGTGGTCGGCGGTCTCACGGCTCTGCGGGCGCCACTTCTCCGGCTCGCTGCCGATAATCGAGTAGCACGCCTCGAAGGTGTCGATCTCGATGCGCTCAATCTGGCTAATGTCGCCACCGATTTGCTCGCGCAGCGCCAGCGCCGCCCACACCGCGCTCTGTGCATGGTACTCCACGGGGTAATACTTGATGTAGGTCTCGTTAATCATGAAGCCGCGCCCCTCCTCGCCGCCGAGCGGTCCAACCGTGAACTCGCCCGACACCAGCTTCATAAAGCCCATCTTGCCCTCGAAGATTTCGGAGGGTCCCGTCAGCCCATATTTGGCGAGCCAGCTGGCGAACACGGCGTGTCGGCTGGCGTTGGCGAAGGCGCACCCTTTCCACGCGGAGATTTCGCCGACGCGCGTCTGACGCATCGCCAGCCCCGACACACCTGCGATGCTCATCGCGTGGCGCGTGGCGGTCGCATCCAGCCCCATCAGTCGGCTCGCCGCCGCCGACGCCGAGAACAGCCCGTAGTTCACATGGTCCCAGCCGCGCGCCCGCAGGCTCGCCGAATCGCACAGGCGGCACTGAATCTCGTACGCCAGCACGGTCGCCAGCAGCGTCTCCTTGCCTGAGCTGCCCTCCGCTTCGGCGACCGCCAGCACCGCCGCGAGGTTGTCGCTGGGGTGCGCAGGCTCTTTGGACAGGTAGGTGTCGTTGTAGTCCAGGTAGCGGATGAGCAAGCCGTTGGCGAACGCCGCCCAGTCGGGCGAGGCTTTGTGCGCCGTGCCGAGAATCGTCGCCCCATACGGACTGCTCACCTGCGTCGCCACCGCACGCACCTGCTGCGCCGTTTCCGAACGCCACGCGCCGAACGCGCAGGCAATCGAATCGATAATCCGCCGCTTCGCTTCGTGGATGGCTTCTTGGGGAAGCGCTTCGTACTTGAGTTCCGTAGCGTAGTGTGCAAACCGTTCTGCTAAGGTCATGATATGCCTCCCTAAAGGTAGATGTTGCGGGGTGAATTGTACCTATTTGCAGTGGGTGTGCTTGACGGGCGGGTCGGCTAAATCCCGATAGTCTCGCGTGCTATTTTGGCAAGGCGCATCAGTACCTCGACGCCCAGCACGACGATTAGCACGACGACGATGCCAATCGCCCAGCCCGCTGACAGGAAGTAAATATCGTGGTTCGCCAGCCCAACGCCGATGAACAGCACGCCCAGCGCAGGGAGGGTGTTCATAAACGGCATCGGTGATGAGAGCACCAGCGCCAGTCCAATCACCACCAGTGCGCTGAGTCGCAGAATCAGCCCGTTGCGCGTGAATCGCCTGCCGCGCGGGTGCGAAACGCGCTCAATCTGGCGCAGGATGGCGACCCCGCGCGTCTGAAGCGCTTGAACCACCTTCGGCGACAGCACCTTGTTGCGCCACCGCTTGGGAAACCACGGCTGCTTAAGACCGAACAGCATCTGCAGCGCGACGATGCTCATCAGCGCGCCCAGCACGCCCGAAGTGCCCGGCGGCAGAATCGGGATAAACGCTGGAATCGCCAGTAGAATCAGCAGGAAGCCGTAGCCGCGATCGCCTGCCTTGTCCAGCACTTCTCCCAGCACCACCACCCCGTCGGCGTTCGCGTCCAGCATGCGGGCAAAAATCTCTGACAGGCGCGGCTCCGATGGATGCGTGTGCGTACCCACCACGAAGGATTATACCGCACTTCGGGTACAATTCCTGTGCCTGCTGGCTGGGCGGCGGCTCCCGATTCGGGAGAGGAAAGTCCGGGCTCCGCAGGAGGCTGTGCTGGGTAACGCCCAGGCGTCGGGGCGACCCGACGACGGAAAGCGCCACAGAAACGCAGACCGCCCTGTATGGGTAAGGGTGCAACGGTGCGGTAAGAGCGCACCAGCGTTCGCGCGAGCGAACGGCTGGGCAAGCCCCACAGGGAGCAAGGTCATGTAGGGAGGGGATGACGCGCTCCGCCGACCCTCCGGGTAGACCGCGTGAGGCTTCGCGTAAGCGAACGCCCCAGAGAGATCGCCGCCTCAAACAGAACCCGGCTTACACGCCAGCAGGCACGCCCCTACCCCGCCTGCTTCTGGGCTTGGCGCACCATCTCCAGAAACTGCGCCTCGTCTATGACGGGAATGCCTAACTCGCGGGCTTTCTGCAACTTGCTGCCCGCGCCTGGACCCGCAACCACATAGCTGGTCGCCCGACTGACGCTGGAGGTCGCACGCCCGCCCAGCGCACGCACCAACGCCTCAGCCTCCTCGCGCGTGTAGCTCTCCAGCTCGCCCGTGAACACAAAGGTCAGCCCCGCAAACGGCGCCGCGCCCCGCTCCTTGCGCTCCGCCTCCATCCGCACGCCCGCCTGACGGAGCTTCTCGATCACCGCGCGGTTTTCGGGACGCGCGAAAAACTCCACCACCTCACGCGCCGTCTCGGCACCGATGCCGTGAATCTGGGTGATTTGCTCCTCAGTCGCCTGCATCAGCGCGTCCAGGCTGCCGAAGTGCTCCGCCAGCAGGCGCGCCGCGTGCTCGCCCACATGCCGAATGCCCAACGCAAAAATCAGCCGCTCCAGCGGGTTGGTCTTGCTCTTCTCGATGGCGTTCAGCAGGTTGCTGACCAGCTTCTCGCCGCTGCGCTCTAAGGCGATCAGCGCGTCGCGATGCTGGTGTAGGCTATACAGGTCGGCGGGGTCTTTGATGTAGCCCAGTTCGAACAGCCGCTGCACCCACTTGTCGCCGAGCCCTTCGATGTTCATCGCGTGGCGGCTGGTGAAGTGGCGGATGCGCTCCACGATTTGCGCGGGGCACGCAAGGTTGATACAGCGCAGGGCAGCCTCGTCTTCGGGGCGTTCCACCTGCGCGCCGCACACGGGGCACTGCGTCGGCGGCTCGATGGGGATTTCGTCGCCGTCGCGCGCCTCCGTCTGCACGGCGACCACTTCGGGGATGACCTCGCCCGCACGCTGAATCACCACGCGGTCGCCGATGCGGATGTCCTTCTCGCGGATGTAGTCGATGTTGTGCAGCGTGGCGCGCGAGACCGTGACGCCCCCGACGGGCACAGGGTCCATAATCGCCACAGGGGTCAGCACGCCCGTGCGCCCGACCTGCCAGCGCACCTCGCGCAGGGTGGTGACGGCGCGTTCGGCAGGGTACTTGTAGGCGATTGCCCAGCGCGGGGCGCGCGCCGTTGCCCCCAACTGCCGCTGCCAGTCCACGCGGTTGACCTTGATGACCACGCCGTCGGTGGCGTAGTCCAGCTCGGCGCGACGACTCGCCCACTCACGACAGAAGGCGATAGCCTCCTCCACCCCACGGGCGACCCGCGTGTGCGGGTTCACGGGGAAGCCCCACGCCCGCAGCTGCTGCAGGATCTCCCACTGCGTGCTGAACGATGCGCCCTCGCAATAGCCGATGCCGTACGCCCAGAAGCGCAGGCGACGGCGCGCCGTGATGCGCGAATCGAGCTGGCGCAGGCTGCCCGCTGCCGCGTTGCGCGGGTTCGCAAACAGCGGCTCGCCCTGCTCTGCCCGCTCGCGGTTGATGCGCTCAAACTCGTGGTAGCTCAGATACACCTCGCCGCGCACTTCCACGATGCGTGGAGGCGCGTCGAACAGGTTCTGACCCGTCTGCAGGCGCAGCGGGATTTGGCGCACCGTGCGCAGGTTGGGTGTGACGACCTCGCCGCGCACGCCGTCGCCGCGCGTCGCCCCCACCGTCAAAATGCCCTCCTCGTAGGTCAGTGAGACCGCCAGCCCGTCAATCTTCAGCTCGCAGGTGTATTCAACCGTCGCGTCGGCGGGCAAGTCCAAAAACCGCTTGACGCGCTGGTCGAAGGCAAGCAGCTCCTCCTCGCTGAAGGCGTTGTCGAGGCTCAGCATCGCCTCGCGGTGCGTATGTTCGGGGAACGCGCTCAGCGGGGGCGCACCCACCCGCTGCGTCGGCGAATCGGGCGTCACCAGGTCAGGGAACTGCGCCTCCAGCTGCTGCAGCTCGCGGAACAGGGCGTCGTACTCCTCGTCGCTGATTTCGGGCTGATCCAGCACATAGTAGCGGTAGTTATGGTACTCCACCAGCCTGCGCAGCTCCTCGATGCGCGCCTGTGCCTGCTCGCGTGTCATAGGCAATTGGTTCGCGGGTGGGCGTGGGGATTCCTGTCGGAATCGGCAGGCTTGCCGCATGGTGAGGCACGATGGAACCCGTCGCCGATGCAGGCGCACACGCCGCGCCGAAGGAGCCGCAAGCGGCGCACATCCGATCCTGCACGGTTCATCGTCCCGTGAAACACCCACGGACGGTTTCAACAAGCACCCACCCTTGGGGGTGAATGCTACAAGGAAAGACCCTGCGATAGACGCATTCCTCGCGATAAGGAGGTTTGAATGGGCACCCACCCTTGGGGGTGAATGCTACCTACGAGCATATTTGGTGATGACCAAATCAAGGCGCTAGAGTTTCAATGGGCACCCACCCTTGGGGGTGAATGCTACCGTTTGCGGCGCACGACCAGCGCCGCTTCCAGCTGCGGGTTTCAATGGGCACCCACCCTTGGGGGTGAATGCTACGGGCGTAGACGATCTGGGGTACAGAATGCTCTTCATCTGCGGTAGTTTCAATGGGCACCCACCCTTGGGGGTGAATGCTACCAACGTGGTGGTGTTCGACCATCACGACCCTGCCCGTCCGACAAAGTTTCAATGGGCACCCACCCTTGGGGGTGAATGCTACTCTTTTCGTTTTGGTACCAAGGCGGTCAGTGTTTCTTTGGTTTCAATGGGCACCCACCCTTGGGGGTGAATGCTACACTCCGGCGTCTGCCACAAGAACTTGCGTAAACGCTCTTCAGTTTCAATGGGCACCCACCCTTGGGGGTGAATGCTACTGGGGGGTCAAGGCGCGATCCCAGGAGGAACCATCATGACCTGTTTCAATGGGCACCCACCCTTGGGGGTGAATGCTACCTGAGATTAAGAAGTATCTTGATGATCTTTCCGAGTTTCTGTTTCAATGGGCACCCACCCTTGGGGGTGAATGCTACTCTTTTTGTGGAGCGGGCCTACTACTGCATAGGAGGGTTGTGAGTTTCAATGGGCACCCACCCTTGGGGGTGAATGCTACCGCCTATTTCTGATTATCATCATCGTCAGCCGTTCGTGGTTGCGTTTCAATGGGCACCCACCCTTGGGGGTGAATGCTACATGGGGGGTCAAGGCGCGGCATCGGAGGTTACACAATGCGCGACAGTTTCAATGGGCACCCACCCTTGGGGGTGAATGCTACTGGCGAATGTGGTATGGGTCCGACTTAGAGATCTATGAAGAGGTTTCAATGGGCACCCACCCTTGGGGGTGAATGCTACGGTATAGTCTACCTCATCACACCCCCCCTTTGTCAAGGGGTCGACGCGCTTCTTAACAATTCCAAGCGATTGTGAACTCAACGCTTTGCGCGAACCTCGGCGCAAGTTGAACTCAAAGGCGAATTCGGGGGAGGTTCGCGCAAAATATGTGTGTCGGCGGCAGGCGCGGTAGAGGGCGTTTTGGGAGTGGTTTTGAGTTCAAAATTGGGCGGTGTTTTTGGGATTGTGGGGGTTGTTTTGGCGCCGAGTTCAAGTATTTAGCGTGGCTAACTATTGCGCGAAGGTCGGTAGACATTTGATTTGAGTTCAAGTGGGTTGGAGGTTCGCGCAATACTTAGTGTAGCTAAGGGATTGAGTTGGGTTGAGTTCAGCGTTTCGTGGGTCAAAGGTGAAGTTGTGGTTGCGGTTTGGGTGTTGGGTGGGTGTTGGGCTGGGGGGTTCGCGCACTATTTAGCGTGGCTGAGGATTGGCGTCAGATGACGATGGGCTCCTCAAAGTCAACATAGGTGTCCCTGCCGTATGCCTCCACCCACTGCTCGCGCTCGCCAGGCAGACGGTAGAAGCGCAGGCTGTCCTCGTTGCGGTTGATGATGCGCAGCAGTTTGAGTTTCAGCACATTCAGTTGCGTTTCGGTCAGGCGGCACTCGAAGACCGATTTTTGGACGCGCTGTCCGTAGGCTTCGCACGCTTTGGCGACTTGGCGCAGCCGTTTGCGCCCCTGCGGGGTCACAGTGCTGACATCGTAGGTGATGAGAATGTTCAAGCGCACTGGTTGTCCTCCTTAGCGAATGTGGAACGGCTCGTAGGTTGCTTCGGGGTCGCGCAGGGCGCGTGCGAGTCGGCGCGCCTGCAGGTGGGGGATGACGCCCCACGGTACGGGTTCGGCGGCGTCGGGGTGGGCGACCAGTTCGCGTTTGCGCTCTTGGTAGGCTTGCAGCGCGATGCGTTTGCCCGCCTGGTTGAGGTAGACGCCGTTGTTGGGCATAAAATCGAAGTGGTCGGGCTGGATTTGGCGCGTGTTGATGAGGCGCAGCACGAATCGGTCGATGAAGGCGGGTCGCATCTCTTCCATGAGGTCTAAGGCGAGTGCGGGTCGCCCCGCGCGCAAGGCGTGCAGGAACCCGATGTCGGGGTCTAAGCCGACGGCGCGCAGCGCGCTCACATGCTCTTGGGCGTGCAGGGTGTAGAAAAACGACAGCAGCGCGTTGGTGCGGTCGGTGGGTGGACGGCGCGTGCGTCCTTGGAAGCGGAAGGCGTCGCGCTGGTTGCGGATCAGCAGGTCGAAGTGTCCGAAGTAGACGCGGGACGCGCTGCCTTCGACGCCGCGCAGGGCGTCCATCGTGGGCGCTTGGTGCGCTTGGGCGTGGTAGGCTTCCAGCGCGGCGACGGCGGGCTGCAGGCGTTGGGCGGCGTCGGCGTAGTCGCGCATGTGGCGCTGGAACACGCGCATCTGGTTGGCGATTTTGCCCGCCACGAACCGTCGCGCGAAGTCGAGGGCGCGCGCGGGGTCGCTATGCGCCTCGTGTTGTGCCCTGCGTAGCCACACGCTGCCCGACTGCTGCCCTTCCAAGCGCGCGCGGTACCGCCCATACGAGTCGCACCAGACGATGTCGATGCCATGCTGTGCGCAATAGGCGATTAGCGGCGTGGTGACCTGAATGTTGCCCAGCAGCACAATCGCCGTCAGATGATGCAACGGCACATGGCGCATCGGCTGGTCGGGCGGCTCCACGACCAAGTTCTCGTTGCTCAGGCGCAGATGCGTATTTTGCGTTGTGATGTAGACCGTATTGTTCAGCTCGTACACAGCGTTCCTCCGAAAAAGGCGGAGAAACACTACTGACAGCTATGGTTATTACGAGATTGTGGCGGCGCGAGTTCCTGACACCGTGGGGTGGGCGGCGAATCGATGTATAATCGAGGTTATGAGAAGGTTTGCGTTGATGCTGGTGTGTTTGACGATTGGGCAGGCTGTTGCGCAGCATGGGTTGCGCGGGCGCGTTGCGGTTCCTCAGCTGGAGTACGCGCCCGGTCAGGTTGTGGTGATGTTTCGGGAGGATGTTGCGCCGATTCAGCGGGCGTGGCTGCGTCAGGTGGCAGGCGCCCAGCTGGTCAAGCGCGGCAGGTACGCCGACTACGAACTCTGGCAGTTTAGCCCCTATGCCGATATGCGCCAAGTGGCGGCGCAGTTGATGCGCTCGGGCTGGTTCGCCGCTGCTGAGCCGAACTGGCGGCTTGAACTCGCTGACGGCTGGACCCCCAACGACCCGCTTTACAATCAGCAACCTGCGCTGCCGACGATAGGCGCGCCGCAGGCGTGGGCGCTCTGGCGCGGCGACGACCGATTCATCATGGCAATCTTGGACACGGGCGCGCGGTTAGACCACCGCGACCTGCAGGCTCGCCTATTGCCCGGCTACGACTTCGGCAACGACGACAACGAGCCCAACGACCCGTTCGGGCACGGCACCTATGTAACGGGCATCGCGGGCGCGGTCACCAACAACGCACGCGGGGTCGCTGCCGTCGCACCGCACGGCAAAATCTTGCCCGTGAAGGTGTTCACGGATGCGGGACAGGGCTATCTGAATGACCTTATCGACGGGATTGGCTACGCTGTCGTGCAAGGCGCACACGCAATAAACCTCAGCATAGGTACCCCCAATAATACGGGCAACGTATGGAGCGTTGTCGAGATTGCGCTCAACCAAGCGTGGAACGCGGGCGTGGTGATTGTCGCAGCGGCGGGGAACACGAACAACACGAACCCCTTCTACCCTGCGTGGTATCCCGTGTGTATCGCCGTTGCCGCGTGCAACTTGGACGGCACGAAGTCGAGCGTTTCCACCTACGGCTCATGGGTGGATGTCGCCGCGCCGAGCGGCGATGTCTACTCCACGACCAGCAGCACGGACAACAGCTACAGCCGAAATCGAGATGGCTACACCTCCTACGCCGCGCCGTTTGTGACGGCGCAGGCGGCGCTGCTCTACGCGCTGGTCGCCGACGGACCGACGGATCGCTCACAGGCGCGGGCGCAAGCCGTGCGCGAACTCATCGAGACGACGGCAACCCCCGTGCCAGGCAACTATGTCGCGCACGGGATGATTAACCTGCAGGCGTCGGTGCAGAAGGCGCTCACGGTGCCTGTGCGCGGGCATGTGCAGATTCAGGGCTACGCGGGCAGCTACAACGGGCGCACGGTGGAGGTCGTGCTGCGTCCGCAGGGCGGCGGCAGTGCGCTCGCAACCGCTTCAGGAACGCTCAACAGCGCAGGCAACTTCGAGGTGAGCTTTTTCAACCACTTGGGCTACTACGACCTCGCAATACGGGCGCAGGGCACGCTGCTCAAGCGTGTGCCCAACGCACGGATGCGCTACCCCGGCGTGTCGGGGCTGAACCTGACGCTCATCCCAGGCGATGTGAACGGCGATAATGTGGTCGACGACGCGGACTTGCTGCAGGTGCTGTTCGCCTTCGGCGCGAATAACCCGTCGGTAGACCTGAACGGGGACGGCGTGGTGGACGACGCCGACCTGCTGTTGGTGCTATTCAACTTCGGGCTGCAGGGCGAATGAGTCGCACGGGGCTGGGGCGCACGGGCGAGGCGCAGGCGGCACGGTTTCTGGAAGCGCAGGGCTATGTGCTGCTCGCACGCAACTGGCGTGTACGCGAGGGCGAGCTGGACATCGTCGCGCAAGAGGGCGACACGCTCGCCTTCGTGGAGGTCAAGTCGCTGCGCACCCGCGCATACGGCGCAGGCGAGGAACGCATCGACGCCCGCAAGCAGCAGCGGCTCGCGATGCTCGCCGAACGATTCCTCGCCGCGCACCCCAACCTAAGCTTCCGCCAGTGCCGCTTCGATGTGGTCGTCGTCGACTACACGCACCGCCCCGTGCAGATACGGCTCTATCGGCATGCGTTCGATCCGCCCAATCAGTAGGGCACTTCCACCCAGCGGCGTTCGTTGGCGGAGATTTCGACAGCTTCCAGCACGGCTTGGCAGCGCAGCCCGTCGTAGAAGTTCGGTGAGGGCAGCTCGTCCTTGCTGATTGCCTCCAGCGCGTCGCGTACGATGTGCGTGAAGGTATGCTCGTAGCCGATGATGTGCCCGGGCGGCCACCACGCGCTGATGTACGGATGCACGCTCTCGGTCACCAGAATCGTGCGGAAGCCTCGCATGCCGGGCGGGTCGGTCTCCAAGTAGAGTTCCAGCTCGTTCATCCGCTCCAAGTTGAACACGAGGCTGCCTTTGGAGCCGTTGATTTCGAAGCGGTTGTAGTTTTTGCGCCCAAGCGCGAAGCGGGTCGCCTCGAAGGTGCCCAACGCGCCGTTTTTGAACCGCGCGAGGAACATCGCGGCGTCATCGACGGTGACCTCGCCCATCTCCGTGCTGGCGGTTCCGCCCAGGCGGTCGTCCGACTCGGCTTGCAGCGGTCGCTGCTTGATAAAGGTGTGCATCATGCCGCACACTTCGCTGATCTCGCCCACGAGCATATGCGCGAGGTCGATGATGTGCGAATTCAGGTCGCCGTGCACGCCAGAGCCTGCGATAGGCTTTTGCAGTCGCCACACGAGCGGGAAGTTCGGGTTGACGATCCAGTCTTGCAGGTAGGTGGCGCGGAAGTGGTAGATCTGCCCGATGACGCCTTCGTCGATGAGACGCTTAGCGTAGGCGACGGCGGGGGCTTTGCGGTAGTTGAAGAAGATGCCGTGCTTGACGCCGTGTTGCTTGACGGCTTCCACCATCGCGCGGGCTTCGGCAAGGCTGTTCGCGAGGGGCTTCTCGCACAGCACAATCTTGCCGTGCTTGGCAGCCTCGATGGAGATAGGCGCGTGCAGGTTGCCCGGCGTGGACACATCGACGAGGTCGATATCCTCGCGGGCGACGACCTGTTGCCAATCAGTGGCGTACTCTTCGAAGCCGTACTTTTCGGCGGCGGCGCGCACGCGCGCCTCGTTGCGCCCGCAGATGACCTTCAGCACAGGTTCAATCTCGAGTTCAGGGAAGAAGCGGATCACTTGGCGGTAGGCGTTGCTATGCGCCTTGCCCATGAATTGATAGCCAATCAGCGCGACATTCAGTTTGCGTTTCGCCATGGGTTGCCTCCTTTAGGGCTGGGGCAAACCCTGCCCCAGCCCAAATGGGTTGCTTAGCGCGGTACGGGACGCGCCGCAGGCGGGCGCGGACCACCCGCTCCGCTTGGTGGCGCGGCGTTCGTCGGGTCGTAGGGCTGCACGATAGTGTTGGTGATCTTCGCCTTAGACTGCAGCTGGCGCACATACTCGCCAATCTGCAGGCGCACCGCTTGCTCGCGCAGTTCCTGCTGCTCTTCGGGCGAGGCTTGCGACCCCGTGCGCTCCTTGCGAATAATCATGTAGCTGCCCATCATTTTGAACGGCTCGGAGATTTCGCCGGGTTGCATCGCCTGCAGTTTCTGGCGCAGGTCGGGCACGATGAAGTTTATATTCTGCCAGTTCATCTTGCCGCCGCGATCTTTGCTGAACGGGTCTTCGGAGTATTCCTTGACCGCTTCGGCGAAGTCCAGCCCCTCTTTGATCTTCTGGTAGGCTTCCTGCGCTTTGGCTTCGGCGGCGGGGGTATTTTCCTCTTGCTGTTCAGGCGTATTGCCCTGAATGCGTATCACTATCTGGCTGTATTCCACGAAGTCGTCGAGGTTCACCTGCCGCTCGACGAGTTTTTCCGCCAGCATCTGACTGCGGATTCGGGCGAACAGGCGACTGGGCGGGAACTGGTTGCGCTTGAGGAAGTCGTCGAGGCTCATGCCTGGGGGAAGCTGCGCTTCGGCGTTTTGCAGTTGCTGCTTGTAGCGGGCTTCCACTTCGGCGTTGGAGACCGAAACGCCTTGCTTGCGTGCCTCCTGCTCGATGATGCGCTCCAGAATCAGCTCCTCGACGGCAGTAGCGGCGAACCAGTCGTAGCAGACTTGGATGAGTTCGTCTGCGCGGATTGGCTCGCCGTTCACGGTCGCCACGATGGTGTCGCCTTGGGGTAGCGGCGCAGGGCGGTACTGCGGCGGGACTTGTGGACGCTGCGCCTGCTGACCCTGCCGCTGTTGGGGTTGTTGGCGTTGTGGCTGCGTCCGTTTTTGCGGCTGTTGCTTCTTGGGCTGCTGCCGCTGTTGACGCTGCTGCTGGCGTTGCTGCGGCTGACCCTGCTTTGGCTGTTGTTTCGGCTCCTGCTTCGCAGGCTGCTGCGATTGCTGTTTCGGTTCCTGCTTCGGTTGCGTTTGCAACGCGCCGCCCGCAAGCGGGCTAAGCGCAAGCACAATCCCCAGAATGCTCGCTAAACCTGTCGTATATCTCATTCGTTGCCTCCTGTACGGGTCGGTAGGTTCGACGCGCGTGCGGGATATTCCTGCAGGTTCTCGTCGCAGCTTGCCCACACCATGAGCATACCCAGCGCGAGCGTCGCCAGCGGCTCGCCGCCGAGTAGGGTGAGGGGGGCGAGTCCGAGAATCGCCGCGAGGTACAGTTGTTGCCCCCCTCCTGACCTCCCCCGTACACGGGGGAGGAACCCACTTCCCCTCCCCGCGTGCGGGGGGGGGGGGGGGGGGGGCAACTCTCTCCACAGCCCTACCAGCATCGTCGCCAGCACACCCGCCTGCAAGCCTGCGTGCGTCCCAAGTCGAGGCGTTTCAGGGAGAGGAGCGCCGCTCAGCCCAAGCGCGAGCAGGCACAGCCCCACAAGCGCGCCACCTGCCAGCACGAGGTCGGCGTTCGAGGTGCGGCGCACGATACGCACGAGGCGGTTCTGCAGCATCAGGCGTACGCGCTTGCGTTCGTCGCGCTCGCGGCGCAGCAGCGCAAGCCCCAGCGCGAGCGCGGTCGCCACTGCGCCCCAGCCGACAGCAGGCGTCAGCCCCGCCCAGCCCAGCCAGCATGCCAGCGCGCCCAGCCCGACCACTGCGCCGAGCGGGTTGCCCTCGATGCGCTGCCATGCGCGAACCACAAGCAGCGCCCACAAGAGAGCGAGCGTGCCGTATTGCACGCCGACGCCGTGCGCCTCCGTGCCGTGCCCCAGCGCGCCGTGTCGCGCCCACGCGCCCCCGCTCAGCGAATCCAGCACGAGCGCAATCAGCCCCAGCCCCGCGACCACGCCCTGACCCATCACGCGCGAATCGAGCGCGTGCATCAGGCGCAGCAGCCCGACGCTTGCCAGCACGGTCAGCGCGGCTTGCACAGGCAGGCTCGCCTCAGGTGCGAGGGCAGGCGCGAAACTCGCCACGCTGAGCGCAAGTATCCACCCACGCCAGTCGCTGAGCCAACGCCCATGAACAATCGAGAACCCCCTCCTGCAGGTTCCCCCTGCACGCAGGGGGAACCGAACATGCGCCTTGCTCGGTTCCCCTCGCGAAGCGGGGGGAACCTCAAGGAGGGGGGTAGACTCTGCCCGCACATTTGACGCCATCCGCCAGAGGCGTATCAAGCCCCAGATGCTTAGCGCCAGCCAAGCCGCCCAAAGGATGCCCGCCACAACGCCCGATTGTACCTGCTACCGGCGCGGCTGCCACTTCACATGCCCGTCGGCGTAAATCACCATGCGCCCGTTGGGCAACTCCAGGTAGCCCACCTCTGTCGTGGCAGGCGACTCGATGTTCGCCAGCGACTGACCGTCCATCCGATAGCGGAAGGCGAACGCACCGTTGACCTCGAAGATGCCTATGTCTTTGAGGTAAGGTAGTAGCACTTGCGCCACGCCCTCGTCGCCGAAGTTTGGCGGGAACATCTCGTCATAGTCTTGCACATACATCATCAGTGCAACGCCGATTTGTCGTGCCTGCGAGAGATATTTCTCGCGGTCGGCGCGCTCCTGCATTTCGCGAAGAGCGCCCGCGCTCGTGCGCCGAATCTCGCGGTAGAACGCCGCGCCGTGCGCCACATACAGAATCGCGTCGCCCTGCGGCGCGACCTCTGCCAGCGCGGAATCGGACGCCACCAGCACGGCGCGCTCGTTCTCGTGCAGCCAAGTCGCGGCGGTCTCGGCAGGGTTGCCCGCGTGCTGGAGGGAATGCCGCTCCGAACGGGCGTGAAGCAGCGTTTCTCGGCTCACGCGATAGTAGCGCGCCCGCGCGTTGTCAATCGGCTGCACCTGATTCGTGCGTAGGTTCCAAAGCGAGTAGATAGAGATAGGCTCCACGCGATACTGGACGCCATCAGTTTCGGGTACAGCAATCGGCGGACCGAACGAGGAGAGCAGCATCTGTTTGCCGTCCTCGTACCACAGGTCAGGGTTGCCTCTGCGCGCGGAGTAGGCGTACAGCGAGGTGATGTCCAACTCCTCGGGTACGGGGTGGAAGTTGGCGAGTATTCCGTTGGCGCCGACGGGCGCGTACATGCGCTTGTAGAGCAGGTTCTCCGACTCGGCGACGAGGATGTAGCCGATGTCTTCGGCGGGCGGCGCAAGCAGCCACACCTCGCGATACGCGCCCAGTGGCTTGACCTGCCCGCCGACGGTTGCGACATACGCCTGCCACGGGTCATCCTGCTTCGCCTCGTCCCACACGCGCACCGCGAACAGGCACAGCGGCGCCTTGCCGACAAACGCGACTTGGAACTCGCGGTTCGGGTTCACCTCACGGTTGGTCTGCGCCGATTCCCACAGCACGCTCAGGCGGTGCGTTTTACGGTTCCAGAGCAGCACGCGGTGGCGCATCACGGCATCGTCGAGTGTCGGCGTCTCCGCACGCAGGGCGGTCTGGAACAGCACGGCGTAGTTGCCGTCGGGCGACCACTCGATGCGCCGAATGAACGGCTGCGCCACGAACTCAGGCGGGGTCAGTAGGTAGCCGCCCTGCTCGCCTATCAGCACAGCCACAGGTAGGTTGCTCGTGAACTTCTTGTCAGGTTGACGCAGCCAGCCCCACGCTAACAAACACGCTACGGTCGCAAGCCCCAACAACGCACATAGTTTCCTCATGCGAATCACCTGTGTTGAATTATAGCGCGTGGGAGAATCGATTCCTGCTGATTTAGAAGGTTTTCGCACCGCATCCGGCGACGCATGTTTGGAAAGTTAGCAATGCGTAGCAGGAACACGATGTCGCGCGTCTAACTCGATGCTGTGCGCGGGAGTGTGTATTGGCTGGGGCTTGTGGCGGTGTGCATCGGTGGGTGTCGGTCGCCCAGCGCGCCTGCGAGTGCGTCGAGCGCGACGCAGTGGACGCCGCTGGTGGAGTTTGCGACCTCGCTGGAGGGGCGCACGCCGGGGCAGCGGCACAACGCAACGCTGGCTGCCAAGCGCATCCACGGCGCAACGCTTGCCCCCAACGCCGAATGGTCATTCAACCAGACAATCGGGCAGTGGGTGCGTTCGGAGGGCTATGTGCGTGCGCCTGTGAGCTACGGGGGCGTGCTGGTTCCCGCGTGGGGCGGCGGGGTGTGCCAGACCTCCACGACGCTATATAACGCCGCGCTGCTGGCAGGGCTGGAGGTGCTGGAGCGCCACCCGCACACGATTGCGCCCAGCTACATCGCGCCGGGGCGGGACGCCGCTGTTGCGCAGGGCATCGCCGACCTCAAACTGCGCAACCCGTACCCGTTCCCGTGCCGTATCGAGTGCTTCGTGCGCGGAGACAAACTCGTGTGTCGGGTTAGTGCGGGCGCGTCAGCAGAGCAGGTCAAACCGCACGCGCGCGCCTGCACGCTGGAGACGGAGGTGGTCAGCCGTGCGCCCGCGCCCGTTGTGGCAGGCTTCCGCAAACAGCCCGGACGCGCGGGACTGCGCGTGCGCCTGTGGCGCGTCTGTACCGCCAACGGCACGACGCACCGCGAACTGTGCCACGAGACGCAATACGCGCCGTTGCCCCGCGGCGAAAAAGCATCCCCATAGGGTATACTCCACGCCCACAGGGAGGTCGCTTTGACACGCGAGCAGTTGACACGGATGGAGAACGATGTGGCGCGCGCGCTGATTCGCGCCTTAGAGATGGCGCACCCGCACCTTGAGGGGCACAGCGAGCGCGTCGCCTCCTATGCCGTCGCCATCGGCTGCGAGCTGGGCTTGAGTAAGGCGACCCTGCGCGGGCTGCGACTCGCCGCCGCCCTGCACGACATCGGCATGCTGGGACTGCCCAGCGAACTCCTGACCACCTCCCCACTTACCCCCGACCAGCGCAGGCAGATTCAGGAACACCCGCGCCTGAGCGTGCAACTGGTTAGCCGTATCCACCGCTTCCGCGAAATCGCGCTTTGGATTGAGTGCCACCATGAGCGCTGGGACGGGTCGGGCTACCCGTATGGCTGGCAGGGCGAGCAGATTCCGCTGCCCGCGCGCGTGCTGGCGGTCGCCGAAGCGTTCGACGGCATGCGCACCGACATGCCCTACCGCCCCGCGCTCTCGGAGCAAGACGCCGTTATGCATATCCAACAAGGCGCAGGCACGCTGTTTGACCCGCGCGTCGTCGCAGCGTTTCTCAAAGTGCAGCCCATCCTGCAACCCGTCGGACGCGAGTAAACTCGGCGACTTGAAGGAACCTTCTGGCGTATTTTGGGGTATACTCATGCACGGAACCGTTCGTGCGTCGCTTGTGAAAGCCCGCGCGAACGCCGAGAATCGTCTATACTAACGGAGCGTATTCAACGCTATCGTAGGAGGCGACTATTGAGCAAGAACGCACGCACTTTCTTGACCATCGCGGGGTTTGTGCTGGTGCTGCTGCTCCTGATGCAATACCTGCGTCAACTACAGCCTGTGGGCGCACGGGAGCTGACCTACACTGCCCTTGTGAATGCCGTGGAGCAGCGCGCCATCGCTGAAGCGACAGTGCAAGGGAACCGTTTGGTGGGAACCTTGCGCGACGGCACGCCGTTCTATGCCGCACTGCCCCCTGAAGGCTCTGCCCGCGACTCGCTCTACAAACAGATGACCGAGGCAGGCATCAACCTCAAGTTCACCGAAGACAGCCGCATGCCCGATTACCTCAGCCAGATGCTGGGGATGTTCCTGGTGGTGTTGCTGATTGTTGGGCTGTTCTGGTTTTTGCTGATGCGCTCCGCGCAGGCAGGCAACAATCAGGCATTTTCGTTCGGCAAGGCACGCGCCCGCCGCTACAACGAGAACATCCCGCGCGTGACCTTCGACGATGTTGCGGGCGTGGACGAAGCAAAGCAGGAACTCGCAGAGATCGTCGACTACCTCAAGAACACCCAGAAGTACCAGAGGCTTGGTGCAAGGATTCCTAAGGGTGTGCTGCTGCTGGGACCGCCGGGCTGTGGTAAGACGCTTTTGGCGCGTGCGGTAGCAGGCGAAGCGGGCGTGCCGTTTTTCCACATCAGCGGCTCCGACTTCGTGGAGATGTTTGTCGGGGTTGGCGCGGCGCGTGTGCGCGACCTCTTCGAGACCGCTAAGGCGAACCGTCCCGCGCTCATCTTCATCGACGAGATCGACGCCGTGGGACGCCAGCGCGGCACGGGGCTTGGCGGCGGACACGACGAGCGCGAACAGACGCTCAACCAACTGCTGGTGGAGATGGACGGGTTCGACCCGAATCTGGGCATTATCGTGATTGCCGCCACGAACCGCGCCGATATTCTAGATCCCGCGCTGCTGCGCCCTGGGCGCTTCGACCGCCATATCGTCGTTGACCCGCCTGATGTGGAGGGGCGCAAAAAGATTCTGGAGGTTCACACCAGAGGCAAGCCGCTTGCGCCTGATGTCGACTTGGATGTGCTTGCCAAGCGCACCCCAGGCTTCACAGGAGCGGACTTGGCGAACCTCGTGAATGAAGCCGCACTGATTGCTGCCCGACGCAACAAGACGCGCATTACGATGGACGAGTTCGAAGAAGCGGTTGACCGCGTGATTGCAGGACCGCAGCGGCGCAATCGTGTCATTGATAAGCGTGAGCGCGAGATCATCGCCTATCACGAGGTTGGGCACGCGATTGTCGGCGAGCTGCTGCCTGAAGCGGAGCCCGTGCATAAAATCTCCATCCTGCCGCGCGGGATGGCGCTGGGCTACACGATTCAGATGCCCGAACGCGACCGCTATCTGTATACGCGCCAGTCGCTGCTGGATCGCATCACGACCATGCTGGGCGGGCGCGTCGCCGAAGAGATTGTGTTCGGCGAGGTCGGTACTGGCGCGCACGACGACCTCAAACGCGCCACGGAAATCGCCCGCGCGATGGTCACCGAGTACGGCATGAGCGAAAAACTCGGACCACTCACCTTCGGCAGGCGACACGGCAACCCGTTTCTGGGGCGCGACATCATGGAAGACCGCAACTACAGCGAGCAAATCGCCTACGAAATCGACCAAGAGGTGCGGCGAATCATTGAGGAGTGCTACCAGCGCGCTCGCGAAATCCTCATGCGCAATCGCGACAAGATGGATCGTATCGTGCAGGCGCTGATGGAGCGCGAGAACCTCAGCCGCGAGGAGTTCCTGGCGCTGATGCGCGACGAGGAGGGCGACCAGCCTGCGCAGATGCCAGAGCCTGCACCTGTTGAGCCGCCTGCCGCGACGGCTCCCGAACCCACCGACGAAAACAGCGTACCTGCCAAACGGCTCCGCCCACGCACCGCGCCCACCAGCTAAACAAAAACGCGCCCCAGGGGGAGGGACAACCTGGGGCGCCTCGGAGAGGGAGGGACAAGATGCTATGACCGCACTCGTCAGCGCATGTAGCAACTTTCGTGCCATTTGCCGCTGGCCTCCCATGCTATAATATTTACGGAGGTCGGTATGCCGCTTGATTTTCGCAGTCGCGACGAGGACGGGTTCTCGGTGAAACGGTTCCTGAAGACGGTCGGCACAGGGGTCGCTGTGTTCCTGATTTTTATGGCGATTGGCTACTACGGGCTGGGACCGCGCATTATGGTTTCCGAGGATGGGCGCATACAACTGCGCCTGACGCGCGCACCCGAAAACGGCGCAACGCCTCAGGCGGCTGCGCCTGAGTCCAAGCCCATGCCCAAAGTGGTCGTGCATGAGAAGCTCCCGCCCGATGTGACGGCGGGCACAGGCGTGCTGATTGGCTCGCGCGAGGTCGCTCCGTTCGATTACGAGCGCTACCAGCAGAAACGGCGCGAGCGTAAGCCCAAGTCCACAGCCACTGCCGACGAGACGCCCGCCGACGCGTCGCCGCCCGTTGAGGATGAATACTTCGTGCCCGATGCCCCCGTGGAGTCGCCTGCAATCGAGCCGCCGACTGAAACGCCTGCTCCAGAGCCGCCTGCGCCAGCAGAGCCCGCCGCCCCCTCCCGCACCGAGACCGAGTCCCACGAGAACGCCTTGTATCGCGTGCAGGTGGGCGTCTACGAAAGCCGCGAGAACGCAAACCAAGTCGCGCAGAGCCTGCTCGCCAACGGGTTCGACGCGAGCATCGTGCCGTTCCAGCGCGACGGCAAGACGCTTTATCGCGTGCAGACGTTGGTAACACGCGACCGCGCCAAAGCCGAAGCGCTCAAGAACCAGCTGGCAAGCAAGGGCTTCCCCGCAGTGGTGGTAAAAGCGCAATAGCGGCTACTTCTCGGCGAAGTGTTCACGCACCAGCGTGCGCAGCTTCGTCAGCGCCTGCTTCTCCAACTGGCGAATGCGCTCGCGCGAGAGACGCTTCGTCTGCCCAGGTGGAAAGTCGCTCACCTCCATCCCCAAGTGGCGATAGAGCGCCCATCGCTCGCCAGGTGTCAGGCAGCGCTCTACAATCTCCAGAATCTCCGAAATCCAGACGCGCTCAATAGCAATCGTTTCGGGGTCTTCCTCTTCAGGGCTGGCGAGCAACCCGCCGAGGGGCGTACTCTGGTCATCGTGCGCCTTGTGTTCCAGCGAGTAGTTCCCGCGGGCGTAGCGCGACAGGCGCGCGACCTTGCTTGCGGGCATCTGCAACTGCGCGGCAATCTGCTCGTCGGTCGGTTCCTTGCCCAGCGCCGCTCGCAGCTCGTTGCGCGTGCGCTCGATTTTGCGCAGCGAGTCGATGGCGTGGTTCGGCAGGCGGATTATGTTGGTGTGAGCGTCGGCGGCGCGCCCCACGCTCTGGCGAATCCAGTGAACGGCGTAAGTGCTAAATCGCAGCCCGCGATTCACATCGAAGTTGCGTATCGCCTTGATGAGACCAATCGCGCCCTCCTGCACAAGGTCCTCAAGGGGCAAGCCCGGACGCACATACCGCCGCGCGACGCTAATCACCAAGCGCAGGTTCGACTCGATGAGGCGGGTTTGCGCCTCTTCATCACCTTGCTGCGCCCGCTGGATGAGCTCCAACTCCTCATCAGGCAGCAGCAGTGGACGGCGCAGGATCTCGCCGAACATCGCGTCGATAGCGGTGCCGCTCAGCCCCTGTTCTTGCTCCAACTCTAGCGTGTCTCCGTTCCAGTATTCCAACTCCGTAGTATAATCTGCAACAGAATACATCGCTCTAAAACCCCCGCGTGTGCCGCATGGGGTTTACAGCAACTTTCGTGCCAAATGGGGGGCTGAGAGCGTTCGGAAAATCACTCTCCGTCAATACGACGGCTTTTTGCAGGGCGCAGTTTCCCGCGCCCTACTTTCGAGCAGCCTCCCGCGCGGAGCTAAATCGCGCATGCTGTCCTGCAATTTACCCACACCCGTGCCTATACGCAGGCAACGGGAACACCACCTTCACGGGCTGGCGGTAAATCGCGTGCTCCAGCACCAGCTCGCCCTTGCCCATGCGCGTGATATTGCCCTTGATTGCAGGGTCTAACGAGCGATAATGCTCCGCAGCGAGTTCCGCAGAGCCGCTACGCCCGAACACGCGCGTGGCACAGTTGCCCACCACGCGCGGATGCACCGCGCTCATAAACTGCTCCGCGCCGAACAGCACAATCCCAAGCGATCGCCCACGCTCGGCAATGTCCAGCACCTGTTCGAGAATGGGCGACGCCTTCTCCCGCGCAGGCGCATACTTGTTCAGCTCGTCCACGAAGATGATCACCTTTTCGGGCAAGTCTTCGTCACCCTCATCCGCCTCCGCGTACAGCGCGTAGAGCGTGCGCAGAATGTCCCCAAACACCAGCGTCTGCTCGTCATCGGTGAGTTTGGCGATGTCGACGACCACCACCTCACCGCCGCGAATGCGGGCTATCTCCTCCTCGATGGACTTCACACTGCTTGCCCGTTGTGGGACGAAGATACCGCTCTGGCGCGTTTGCACGACGCGGCGCAGCAACCGACGAAATCGTCCTACCGAGGCGGCGCGTACATCGCCGACCTGCTGGGGCACTCCGTTTTTCACCAACGGCTCATTGTTCAGCAGGTCATCCCAGGTCTGAACATGCTGCCATTTGCCGCTGGGTTTCCAATTTCCCGTTCGTGGGTCCGATAGTCCTGCCGAAATCTCCCCAATCATTGCGCCCAGCGTGTCATAGGGATCGGGTATCTGGGAGAGGAGCAGATCCAACTTCTGATAGGCGTCTGAAAGCGCGTAGGCGTAGATAAACCAATTGCTTCGGGGAATCACGAAGCTGTTGGGACGCCCCGTGCGGGATGTGTCCTTGCCATGCGGCAGGAGGTAGCGCACCCGATCAAAGGGCTTCGGCTCGAGCCCGAGCTGTTCCCATAATGCTTCCTGCTCTTCGGGCATCTCGGTGGCGGGTTGGTCGATGCAGAGCAAGTCGCCGTGCTTCACATTCAGCAGAATGACCGCAATTTTGTCGCGTCGCCCGTGTTTTTCGGCGGTCTGCAAAATCGACTGAATCAGGAACATGGTGTAGCTGGTCTTGGTGGCAAGCCCTGAGATGCCCGTGATGTTCACATGCGCGCCCTCAGGTCCCAGCACATAGCGTTCGTCCAGATAGACCACTGCCTGCTCGCCGTTGGACATTCGAATTAGCCCTGCAGGGATGCGGTACATATCGGGCACGGTATCGACGCCCAGCGCGATGTGAATGGCTTTCTCATCCGCGAAGTAGACGCTGTGGTCGCATGGGACAGGCATGTAGATGTCGCGATCGTTCGCCAGCACGGCGACGCGCGCCACGGTTGTCCCTTGCCGCACCGTGTTCGGCTGCATATTGACCTGCCCGAAATCGCTGGAGATAAAGTTCGACAGATGCGCAGGCGCGTCGGTGCTGTGCGCTAAGTCGACCACCAGTCCGAAGGTGCGGCTCGCGCCACTGTTCGGCGCAACCTGTTCCGCCTCTACGATATCGAACGGGTTCACGATTTGGCTCGGCTCCAGCCAGAAGTAGAAGGTATCCGAAGTGGTCGGCTGGTTCACTGTCGCCGAGATGCGTCCGATGATAGGTCGTTGTGCCTGCATGGTTCACCTCCATAGCATGAGTTGTCGCACCACTTCGTCGCTATAGAATCGGCTGCGGATGGCTTGTTCCGCCAAGTAAATGGGGTACAGGTGGGCGTGCCAGCGGCGGTCGCGCCCGTGCGGCGAGACACTCCGCTCCGCCACCAGCGCGCAGGAGAGTTCGTCCAGCAATCGGGAGTCGACCGGCTGCTGGTCAGGCGTCACCAACTCACATTTGACCACGCCCATCAGCGGATAGTCCATCGCCCCTTGCGGGCGCAGGCGCACATACCAGAACACTACCTGTCCATCCAGTGCCTTGAACGCCAGCGTGCGATGCTCATGAGGCAATTTTGCCAGCAGACGATAAATCGAGTAGCGCACGGCGCGCGGGCCACGCCCCACATCGAACTGCGGGTCTTTGCGGAAGTTTTTGGAGACGCCCAGCACGGGCGGTTGCGTCGAAGCCGACAGCAGTATCCGCCGAATCGGGTCGAACATGAGCGAGCCGTCCATAATCAGCCACTCGTCACCTAAGTTAGGGAGCAGCTGTCTCATGATCTCCCCTTCCAGACTGCGCATCCGAAAGCGTGCAACCCCATTCGCGCGGTTGCGCGGATCCACGCCCATCGCTCCTGGCTGATTCGGCGAGGTGTCCACCAGATCGACCAAATTCGTCGGGCACAGGCTTTGAAGGCTGCCCCACGCCTGCGGGGAGAGCTGCTGCTGCTCCGCCAGGAGCAAGTGGCGCGTCTGCAAATCGTGGACGCGCACCGTGCCATCGTCTTCCCGCCGCAGGGCGCACGCGCCGATCTGCGCATAGAGAATCGGCGTGTCGCGGTCATGCTCCAGCACGGTACCCAAAAAGTAGCTGCGCACCGAGCCGTCGATAAAGTAGCGAAAACGATGCTGCACATGGCGCGGAATCAGCGGGGTCGGGCGGTAGAGGTTATTGGGGTCAATGCGTTCCCCAGCTGGGAGGCGTTCCCACACTGTATCGTGGATATTCTCCTCCGTGCCCCAGAGGCGATCGTCCACCTCCTCGATGTCGGGGCGTTGCAGCTCCTCCAGCGCGCCGCCCGCCGCAGGCAGCACCTCCATTTTCTCTTTCTCCGCCCACTGCCGAAGCAAGTCGCGTATCCGCTGAATCGGTTGCATCATCGCCTCCTGATGCGCATTATTTTACCCATTACTCTGTATAGCGTATCCTCACTCTATCTGGCTTTACTGGAGTACCAACTGAGCAGCCTGATTTGCTCGCGCAGTTAGTCGTATAGCCCTTCACCGCTATCCGTCGAATCATCCTCCACCTCCTGCGACAGGCTTTGCCGAATCGCTGCCAACTCCTGCGCCGTCAAGCCCCATATCTGCGCCGCCAACTGGTCAATCTCCGCCTCAATCGCCTCCAGTTGCGCTATGCCCGATTGCACCGCTTGCAGCCCGCCAGACTGCGAGGGCGCGCCCCCCATCAGCTGATGCGCCTGCATGGACAACTCCGCCAACCGCCGATGCACTGCGTTATTCGGGTCATAACACGGGATGCGGATGTGGTCGAGGATGTGGGGATCCATCTGAATTGACACGGCATACGCCTGAACTACTGCCGTAATGATTGAGCTATTCAGCAAAGCACAAATGTAATGTGCCTCACTTTGGCTGTTGCAGTCTACCAGCATTAGCTTATGGTCGGGCATAACAGGCTTGCCAGCATCTGTACCCACAACAGCTGCTGTCATCTGAGCGGACTGTTCCCGCCACACCACCTTCCATAGCGCGAAGGTGTAGTCGTCGATGTCCATCAGCCCGTAGAACTCCTGTTTGCGTCGGGAGAGGATTTGCTTGTAGCCGCTGCGGTTGCGCAACTCCTTCTCGAACCGCTTCAGGTAGGCGTAGGTCTTTGGGTAGTCCACCTGCAGGCTCGCTTTAGGGTAAGCGCGTGAAGGTCGGTCCGGGTCTTGTGGCACGATAATCCATGCGGAGGGTTGGGCGTGCCAGCGTTTCACATCGCGCCCGCGCAGCAGCGGGTACAGCAGGTCAGGCTCCACTGTCATCGAGACCTGCTCCACTTTAACCTTCGCGCCTTCGGTGATGTTCTGCACCACCACATCGCCGTTCGGGTGGGTGTAGGTCTTCTGCACCCAGTAGACAGGATTCAACCATGTGCAGACTCCTGCGTGCGCCTTGTAGCAGGCTTTGCCCAGCACTTTGCGGATGGCGTTCAGGGCGGCGGGGTGGGCGGTGAGCCACTGGGAGGTGGAGTCGCGTGGGTCCACAGGTTCGGCGTGCCAGTCGTGGCGTTGGGTGGCGGCAAGCACTTCGTCCAGCGTGCTGTCGTAGCTGAAGCGCGCGCCTTCCACCTTGCGCCACACGGTGTAGGGGATGGGGTAGTGGGTTGGCTGCCCCTTCTGTAGCACGAGGACGGCGGTGCGGTTGCTCGCGGCTTCAAAGGGCTGCAGTTCGACCATATCGTCCACATGGAGCACTTTGAGGGGGCGTCTTTGCTTGTTTTGTTCGGGCAGTTCGAATCGGCGGAAGCCTGCGCCCGCGGCGGTTTTGAACACGCTTTGGGTAATCACGAAGCCCAGCTTGCCTCCCTCTTTGAGCAGGGCGTCCGCGACGACATAGGTCATTAGCGTCGCGATGTCCACTTTGACCGCGCCGAGGCGCGGGCGTCCACCCTTGTAGGTTCCCGCGAGTTGATAGCGCTCCCATAGGTGTTTCGTGGCGTCCCGATAGGCGTCGGGCAGGTGTTCCCAGTTAATCCATGGCGGGTTGCCGACGATGTAGTCGAACTGTCCGACGGTGAGGGGTGCGAAGTTGTTTTTGAGCAGTCGCGCCCAGAGACCGTTCAGCCCTTGCGCGTGCAGCTCGCGCAGTCGCTCGTAGGTTTGTTTAATCCGCGCGGCGTCTTCGGCGTTCCAGTCTGCGGGGGCAAGCTCTCGCTCGACGCGCTGCACGAAAGCATCTGGGAGGGTGTCGCTGTTCACGCATGCCTCCAGCAGGTCGCAGAACCGATCGAAGACGCCGATACGGCACAAAGCGGCGGGGATTTCGAACGCGCCGACGGCGGTGGGGAAGGTGTAGGCGTCGTGGCTGTAGAGGTCGTGTCCTTGCGCAGGGGTGCGAATCGAGTCGGCGAGGTACACAGGCAACACGATGTTTTGCTCACGATGGGGCAGCAGGTCGGCGATAGCGAGCAGGTAGTTCACCCGCGCGGTCAGCACCGCCAGCGGGTTCAGGTCGAAGCCGACCACATTCTGCAGGATGGCGTCCAGAAGTTCGCTTTCTGGGAGGAGCAGGTCGCGCCCCAGTTCGCGTAGGCGGGCAATCAACAACACGAGGAAAGTCCCTGAGCCGCAGGCGGGGTCTAAAAAGCGGGTGTTCAGCACGCGCTGGCGCAGCTGGCTTTCGCATTCAGGGGTTGGCGTCTCGAACAGTTCGGGTGCAGTGCGCTGCAGTAGGTGCAGGGCGAGCCAGTCGGGAGTGTAATATTCGCCCAGGTTGTGGCGAATTTCGCGGGGCAGCAGGTAGTGATAGAGTTGCTTGAACAGGTCGCGCGTCTCTTCGGGCACGACGGCGAGCGTGGTGGGGTCATATTCGTCCAGCCGCTGGAGGATGTTGCGCAGGGCGCGCTCGATGCTGTCGTCCCAAGCGTAGAGGTACCAGGCGAAAAAGTCGCCTTCCAGCAGGTTCACGATTCCGAGCTGTCGGAAGATGCCGCCCGATTCGAGGTTGTGCAGTTGCTTCTGAAGCGTTTCGGAGTCGCTGAGCCATTGGCCCAGCGGCGGCGCGCCCAGCCCAGGCGCGAGAACGCGAGACACAGCGAGGTAGCCGAGCAGCTTCGCCAGCAACGCAAAGTAGGTGTGCATCACGAAAAAGAGCCGTTCCGCCTCTTCCGCGCTTTTGATGTCGATGCCCGCCTTGCGCGCCCACTTCTGCAACGGTTGCAGCTTGCGCCCTCCGAACGCCTCGCTGTAATCGATGGACTGGCTGAAAAAGACCTGCCACTGGCGGAACAGGTTGTTCACCATCGGGTTCGTAGGATTGCCGTTTGCGTCGGGTTGGAGCGCGGCGGTCAGCCCGTCGTACAGGGCGCGCAGAGTTGCCTGCGTGCGCAGCTGCTCGATGCCGAAGTCGCGCGTGAGGTTCTCAGGGGTAAGCGCGATGCCCGACGCGGTGCTGGCAAGCCAAACGAGCAGCCGTTGGAGCGACTCCTTCGTTGCGGGCACAGGGTGTTCCACGGTGAAGTTGCCGTCGCGGTAGCGCACGAAGACGAGGTAGCGCCCGTCGAAGACGACCCCTGCAAGGCGCGCGAGTTCGTGCCGCTCCTTTTTCGCAAGGTCGGTGAGATACTTTTTCAGCTGCGCGACGGCAATCTTTGTTTCGCGATGTTCCAGACTATCGCCTAGCCTGCCAGGTTGTTTATACTCGATGATTAGCCGATTGAACACGGCGTCGGCGCGCCCACGCGCGAGCGTGTACTCGGTGTGGGCAGGCGCGTCGATGCCTGCTTCGCAACAGAAACTTTCCAGCAGGTTGTCTACACGGCGACGAAACGCGCTCTCGTTGGGCGATTGTGGCAGGATTTCCTGAAGCGCGTCGTATAGCTGTCGCGCATAGTCCTCTGCCAGCCGCATGCGCTCTTCGTGTGTCATAGAATTAAGATTCGTGCACTCTGCAAATTTTCCTGCTAAAAGACCGTTCGGAAAGTCCCCTGCCTTCGGGTAGCGACCGCGCGCGAACACACGATTACGGGCGTTGTCCGCCGCGATACGCCACTATAATCCTGCGTATCGCGCACGAAGTGCCCCACCTTGTGGGCGTCAATGGATCGAGCGGCAACATCACGCAGGCGTTGGAGATCCTGGGCAGCCGTCCGCCAGGCTTTGCGGTCTACGCAGGCGACGACATCTTCGCCGTGCCGACGATGCTGATGGGTGGCGACGGGGTAATCTCGGTGATTGGCAACGAACTGCCCGAATGGACAGCGAAGATGACCCGCGCCGCGCTGCAGGGCGACGCCGAGACCGCCCGCAGGTGGCACTATCGGCTCCAGCCGCTGATGCAGGCGAACTTCTGGGAGACGAACCCCGCGCCTGTCAAGTGCGTGCTGGCAATGATGGGACGCATCGAGGAAAGCCTGCGCCTGCCGCTCGTGCCCGTGAGCGAGCGCACACGCGAACGGTTGCGCAACCTCCTGCGGGAGATGGGGATTCTGGACTAAACGCACTGGTCGGGGCGGGCAGATTCGAACTGCCGACCTCTCCCACCCGAAAGGAGCGCTCTACCATGCTGAGCTACGCCCCGACCGCGCTCTAATTCTACCCAACGGCGCACGCGGGCGTCAAGGGGTACACTACGGGCGTGCCGTTTCTACAGTATCAGGCACGGATGATGCGGCAGTTGCTGTTCTGGGCGGCGCTGAGTTTTGGCGCGGGGCTGCCGATGATGCTGTCTACGCGCGAGTGGGTGCGCGCGTTCGGCGGGATGACCGTCGCGTGGGCGGTGATTAACGCGCTGATTGCGCTCTTTGCGCTGCGTGGGGTGCGTCGCAAAGCGCAGCAGAACGCCGACACGCCGACCCAGCAAGGCTGGATGCGCCAACTGGTGCGCCTGCTGTGGGTCAACGCCGCGCTGGATGGGGTCTACATCGCTGTCGGGGTGGGGCTGACGCAGTGGGATCCTGCCAACCGCATGCTGCACGGCTTCGGCTGGGCGGTCATCGTGCAGGGTGCGTTTCTGCTCATGTTCGATGCATGGCACGGGTGGCGGCTGCCGCGTGTAGTGCGTCTGACGACGGAGCAGGAGATTACGCACTGGTCGTGTTAGCGCATCTGCGCGCCCTCAAAGCGCGCGGCAATCCCGAACTCATGTTGCGCGAGAAACTTGCCCTTGTGCGCCAAATGCACGCCAGAGGGTATAATCCCAAGCAGACTATAGACCTCTACAGGGTGGTGGATTATCTGATGAACCTGACGAAACTGCAGAATCAGGCCGTGCGAGAACTCATTCGGCGGCTGGAGGCAGAACAGGATATGCCCCTGACCAGCCTTGAGGAACTCGCTATTGAGGAAGGGGTCAGGAAAGGGCTGCGACAAGGCATTGAGCAGGGGCTTCAGCAGGGACGGCAAGAGGGACTGCAGCAGGGACTGCAGCAGGGACTGCAGCAGGGTCTCCGGGACGGTCTCGTCCGCGCCACGCTACGCTTGCTACAGACGCGCTTTGGCGAGGACGCCCTGCGCTTGAAAGACCGCCTTGCACAAATCGAATCGATCGAACAGTTAGAGACGCTTACCGCTGAAGCCGCGTTTGCGCCCAGCCTTGAGGCGTTCGAGCAGAAATTGGGCTAACCCCTCTGCCGATAGGAATCTGCCCCTGCGCGTCGAACCTGCCTCCTGAAACAGGAGGAGACGACGATGTTGCTACACCAGATTATCGAGCGCGGCGCGGCGAAGCATCCCGACAAACCCGCGCTAATCTTCCGCGACCAACCGATTTCGTATGCGCAGCTGTGGGGCGCGGTGAACGCCTTTGCACGCGGGCTGCGCGAGGAACTGGGTATTCAGGCAGGCGACCGCGTGGGGATTATGCTGCCGAACCTGCCCCAGTTCGTGATTGCCTACCACGCGCTGGGCAGGCTGGGCGCAATCGCTGTGCCCGTGAACCCGCTGCTGAAAGCGCCCGAAATCGCCTACATCTGGCGCGATGCGGGGGTCAAAGCCGCCATCACCTTCCCGATGACGCTGGAGACCGTGCTGCACGCTAAACCTGAAATCCCCAGCATGCAGACCGTGCTGCTGGTCGGCGCGGAGGGCGAGCTGCCCGACGGCGTGCGCCCGTTCGACAGCCTTATGAAGCCCACTGGCGACCCGCTGCCTCCCGCGCCCGTCGGCGTCCACGACCCCGTCGTCTTCATCTACACCTCAGGCACGACGGGCTTCCCCAAAGGTGTGATGCTCTCCAGCGACAACATCCTGTTCGACATCGAAGCGTGCCAAGCGCTGCTGGAGTTAGACCCCGACGAGCGGTTCCTGACCGTGCTGCCGCTGTTCCACTCGTTCGGGCAGACGGTGTGCATGAACTTCTGCCTGTGGCTGGGGGGAACCAGCGTGCTGATGGAGCGGTTCATGCCCCAGCACGCGCTGGAGGCGATGGAGCGCCACCGCATCACGCTGTTTCCTGGTGTGCCTGCGATGTACGCCGCCATCTTGCAAGTGCCCGCTGACCGTGAGTACGATCTGAGCGCCCTCAAATACTGCGTGTCGGGCGGCGCACCAATGCCCGAACCCATCCAACGCGCATTTGAGGCACGATTCGGCTGCGCCATCTTGGAGGGCGACGGACCCACCGAGTGCGCGCCCGTCACCAGCGTGAACCCACCGCCCCACAAAGGTGTGCGCAAAATCGGGTCGGTCGGCATCCCGCTGCCTGGCGTTGAAATCAAAATCTTCGACGAGAACGATAACGAACTGCCCACAGGCGAAATCGGCGAAATCGTCGTGCGCGGGCGGAATGTGATGCTGGGCTACTACAACAACCCCGAAGCAACCGCCGAAGCGATGCGCAACGGCTGGTACCACACAGGCGACATGGGCAAGTTCGACGAGGACGGCTACCTCTACATCGTCGATCGCAAGAAGGATATGATTATCGTCGGGGGCATCAATGTGTACCCCAGCGAGGTGGAGCGCGTGCTAATGGAGCATCCTGCGGTGGCGATGTGCGCGGTAATTGGCAAGCCCGACCCCGAACGCGGCGAAGTACCGATTGCCGTGATTGTGCCCAAGCCTGACACGCAGCCCGACCCGCGCGAGATCATCCGCTTCGCCCGCGAGCGACTGGCGAACTTCAAAGTGCCCCGCGAGGTCATCTTCCGCAGTGAACTGCCCCTCTCCAACACGGGCAAGGTGCTGAAGCGTCTGCTTAAGAAGGAGTTGGAGTTGGAGGCATGAGGCGGGTCTTTGCGTTGTACGGGTTGATGGCGGTTGCGGTAGGCGTTGTGTTCGCCCTCGCTCCCAGCCCCTCTCTCACAGCGTGGGAGAGGGGTGTAGGGGCGCACGGCGGTATGCCCTTCGGCGTGTCCCCCTCGCCCTCAGAGGCATTCCAATCAGGCAACCCGACCGCCCAACCCTCTAAGTCGCACACGCTGGGCATCGTGCTGGACTACCCTGCAGGTAATCTCGCCGCGCAGTTGAGCCAACTCAAAGCGCAGGGCGTGCAGGAGGTGGTCATCCGCCTCGAAGCGTTGCCCAGCCGCGAGGCGTGGCAGTCGCTGCTGGAGACGGCGGAGGCGTCGGGCTTGGACTGGCGGCTGTGGCTGGCGAACTTGCCGCGCACGGAAGGCTGGACCATCGCCCCCGAACGCTATCGGATGGCGGGCAATCCTGAGGGGGTCTACACGCTTGCCGTGCCTGATGCGACGCGCCTGCTGCTGGCGGTCTCGCCGCGCGAGACGCCGTACCTGCGCCTTAGCACGGTGCTGGAATTGAGCAACGGGCGCGCCGTCAGCGCGATTGGCGACACCGCCGAGAGCGTGCTACTGCTGTACCCCCTGCGCAAAGACGCCATGCCCGACCTGTGGGAGGGCTGGGACGCCTATCGCGACGCGCTGCTGCACCTACTGACGCACCGCGCCCCCAAGCAGGGCTTTCGCGGGTGGCTGCTGCAGAGCGACTGGGACATCCTGAGCGTCAGCACACTGCCGACCAGCCCGCTGGCGCAGGCGGAATGGCTGGCGTACCTGAAAACGCGCTACCCCGACCTGACCGAACTGGAACGCGCATGGGACACCAGCATGAAACTGGAGCGCTACGAGCAAGCCGCACGGCTGATGCCCCTCTGGCGCGAGGGGCGCGGGCTACCGTACCTCGTCGCGTCCGACGAGCCGGTCAAACCGCAGGAGTTAGACCCCAACCGCAGCCGCTTCTGGGACGACTGGCGGGCGTTTCTGACGGAGCGGTGGCGCATATTGCTGGCGGGGCTGCGCGAGATGCTGACGCGCCACACGCCGAACGCCGAGTTCACCGTGCTACAGACCGCGCCTGACCCCGCCGAGCTGCCTATGCCCGACGCTTTCGCCGACCCGCAGTTGCCCCTCGGCTGGTATCTGCCCGCCGCGCGACGCAACCAGTGGCGCACGCAGCTGCTGCTGGAGACCCTGCGCCGCGAGCGCACGCTGGAGCCGCTGACGATGCTGATTGCGGAGTGGTCAGCCGACGACGCCGAGCGCGCCAGTATGTTCCAGACCTTCGCGCGGGAGATGGGCATCGAGCGCGTCTACTGGCGCGGGCGCGTGCCCGAAGAGGCTTGGCGCACGCTAACGCAGACCGATGCCCCGCCCGACGCGCCCGCCCTGCAGCCGTTCCCCGCGACGCTGTGGGGGCTGACCGAAATCCGACGCTACCGCAGCGGCTGGTGGGTGCCCAGCGTGCAGCCCGACCTGCAGCCGCTGCTGTGGGGCTTCGAGATCCACGGCTTCCAGAAGGCGACCGAAGTACGCACGCTGGACGCACAGGGCAAGATGGACATCACGCGCCAACTGGAGCTGTGCCTGTGGGTGGACGAAGGCGAGCGAGAGATCACGCTGCGCCGTTTTGACCGCGCGCCGCTCACGGCGTTTGACCTGAACGGGCAGGCGGTTCGGCTGGATGTGCGCGGCGACCGCGTGCGCCTGCGCGTCGGCGCAACGCCCGTGCGCATTCGCGGCTTCCAAAGCGAGCCGATTTGCGAGACCAGCGTAGAGGCGTGGACGGCGCGGGTTGCCGAGCTGTTCAAGCGGGGCAACCCAGCAGGACAGGACGCGCAGGTGCTGAAGTTCAACTTCGACAACGCACTGAGCATCTATCGGCGCAACCCGTCGCAGGGCTTCGCACTGCTGCGCACCAACTGGTTCGAGTTCGAGCGGGCGTTCCAGCCGTATCGCTGGATTGAAGCGGAGAACGCGCGCCAGCACGAGTTCGGCACGATTCGCCGCGACCCCGCAATGAGCGGCGGCGCAACGCTGTGGCTGAATACGCCGATGCCCATCGAGAGCGCATCCGCGAGCTACCGCTTGAGCCTACGCGAGACGCAAGCCTACACGCTGTGGCTGGCAGTGCGCGGCGTCCCGTCAGGCAGCGTAGAGTGGCAGATTGCGCCTGCAGAGGAGGCGGAAGCGGGTGCAACAGTGGAAGGCACGGCGGTGCTTTCAGCCGAGCGCGCCGTTGCCCGCTACGCCGACCAGTGCTACTGGCTGCCGCTGGGCACCGCAACGCTAAAGGCAGGCGAGTATCGCCTAACGCTACGCTGGAAACCGAACACACCCCAGCCGCCACACTATACCGAGTGGGACGCGATTCTGATTGCCCCGCCCGGCGTGCAGCCGAAGCACATCCTACCGCCTGCGTACTGACTGCGTGGCGGCTACTCGATTTCGCGAATCTGCATCGGCGGTTCGGCGTTCAGCGACTCGCAGCCGCGTTCGGTAATGGCGTACACATTTTCGATGCGCACGCCGAACTTGCCCGGCAGGTAGATGCCTGGCTCAATGGTGAAGCAATGCCCGACTTCCAAGAGACCGTCGTAAGTTTGCGCGAGATAGGGCGGCTCGTGGACGGATAGCCCAATGCCATGCCCCGTGCGGTGGACGAAGTAGTCGCCGTAGCCCGCCTTTTCGATAACGACGCGGGCGGCGCGATCGACTTCGCGGGCAGGCACACCAGGCTTGGCGGCTTCGCGAGCGCGCATGTGCGCTTCGTAGACGATTTCGTACACGGCGCGGGCTTCATCAGAGGCACGCCCGACACACGCCACGCGCGTGATGTCGCTGCAGTAGCCGTTATAGACCCCACCGTAGTCGATAACCACGATATCGCCTTTCTGCAGGATACGCTGGCTGGTCGTGTGGTGGGGCATTGCGCTCATCTCGCCTGAAGCGACCAACGGGATGCCGAACGCGAGTTTGGAGCCCATGTCGAACAGCGCGCGCTGGATGGCAATCGCGACTGCCCACTCGCTGTAGCCCTCCATGCAGCGTTCCAGCCCAGACGCAAGCGCGTCGTCGGTCAGGCGCGCCGCCTCGCGCATGCAGCGCAACTCGTCGGCATCCTTGACCGCGCGCACACTGCCCATAAGCTCGCCCCCTGCGCGAAACAGCGCGGCGGGCAGCGCCTCCTGCAGACGCAGCAGGAACGCGGCGGGCATCTCGTCATCGACGGCAATTGTTGCGGTCTCCAAGTCGAAGTCGCGCGTGCACGCTTCCAGCGCGCGGCTGGGACCTTCGGAATCGTGCCACACATAGCGCGTCTGCCAGCCTGCAGGGTTGGTCGCCGTGCTTTCCGCGCTCAGCGCAGGCGTGAACCACACAGGTTCACCTTGCTGCGGCACAAGTAGGAACATCAGCCGCTCCAACGGCGGCTCCGAGAAGCCGCTCAGGTACTGCATATTGACCTGCGTCGCCGCGAGATACACATCGACGCCCTCACGCAGCATCGCCTGCTGCAGTTTCTCTAACCGTCGGCGATAGAGTTCCATCTTAGCCGCCTCCCACGCGGAACATCAACCAGCTATCGAGCAAGTAATAGACGCGCCCGATCAACAGCGCCATACGCGCCATCACCGTATTGCCGAACATCGCGCCCAGCCCAATCATTAGGAACCAGCGTCCCAGCAACGCTGTACGCCTAACCACGCCACGATGCTCAAAAGAGAAAGTAAAGTAAACCATTACCGAAATGAGAATTATAAGAAATATCCAGTTATTGAAGATGTTGGAAAGGAATATCTCCCCTGTTGCATTTGGGGGAAACCAAAGCGGTTTCGTCAGCGCGCTATGCAACTGTGGGAGGTAGCGCGAAGAGAACATTTGGAATGCCAGCCCCGAATACGCGCCAATCAGGGCGCCAATCACGATACGGCTAATCCAACCGTACCGCTCGCTGTAGATAAAATAGAGATACATCCCAAAGGGCACCACAAACACCAGCCACCAAATGCCCTCCGTGCGAATTGGCTCCCACCAGTAGCGATAAAGAACATCCACCAGATACGGTCCTAAGGCGTAGCCTGCTGCAAGACCAATATACATGTGTTCAAAGAAGCGATAGAAAGGATTCTCGCGATACAAGATGGAGTAGATGGCGAAGGTGCAAAGCGCGCCAATCCACACATTCACGCGCTCCACGCTTGAGGGAAGAAACTCAATCAGCCAGTCCATAACGACCTCCTTACGACGCACTTGTGCGCCGCTGCATAAACATCGCGAAGTTGCCCAGCAGGATGAAGACGATGATTAGCACATGGGAGAACTGGATGGCGTTGATGAAGCGCGTGCCCAGCCCAACGATGCCGAGCAGACGCTCATACTCATACGCGCCTTTTGCCCCCGTAATCATTCCCAGAATCTGCCCTGAGTCGAGGAAGGTGTACGCCTCCGCCGCCATAACCGAAGTGGGACAGTAAAGGATTTTGAGGTTCGGCGGGCGGTACGAGATCCAGTAGGTCAGCGTATCGGAGGGTGTGACATCCACAACGAGCTTGTAATCTTTGAGCGACTTGACGCCCTTCATCACCTCCAGTTCGGCGATGGGCACGCGACGCACATCTTGGCGAATCGCCTGAACAATGTCCTCACTCATACCTTTGACAGCGATGATAATGTCGGGCGCGTAGCCGAAGTGGGCCCAGTCCTTGCCCTCTACATAGCCGAAATCTTCGGTGAGGCGGCGCGCTAAGCGGTGTGAGATGTCGCGCGCGGGCGGTGCGAAGGAAATAATCGTAAAGCGCACCCGCTTGCGCATCAGGTGCTTCAGCACCGCCTCGAACTGCGGCTGATTCTCCGCCAGCGTGCCCGCGCTCCAAGTAGAGGAGACCATGACCATATCGCCCGGCTGAAGTGCTTCGATGGTGTCGTAGAATCGCTTGACAGGAGGCGGGATATCTGGCTCAATCGCCACCCGTGCCATCAGTGCGGCGATGATGTTGACCGCCAAGATTGCATAGAGAATTCGGCGGTCAATTTGCATCATCCGTTCCCAAATGCTTCGTGTTTGCATTGTTGAGTCCCTCAGTTAATCCCGCGCTCTAAGCTCAGCCACAGTCGGATAGCCATCGCCAGTGCGCCAATCCCGACGCCAAACTCAATCGCGCGCTGCACAGGCGCGTTGAGTGTCTCCTGAATCCAGCTCGCTATCTGCGGAAGGCGTAGGTTATACAGAATGTTCTCCAGCATGAACGGATTTGTGCGCATCTCGGCGGTCTGGACAGCGGGTAGTCCTATGGAATCACTGATGAGCTTGCCCAACGGCACAATTCCGATCATCACCAGCATCGCGGTAAACATCAGGATGCTGGCTTCGATGGAGCGGATTCGGAACGCCCGATACGCTGCTGAAAAGATGTAGAACGCAATCAGCGAGAACATCGTGGCGTCCAGTTGAATGAGCGTGTAGTCGAACAGCAGGGTGAACGCATTTTCCAGAAGCGGCGTGCGCTTGAGACCGAACAGCCCCTTCTCCGCCATCGTGTTCCAGACGCTGAAAAACGCCATCACGACGAACGCCACCAGCAGCACGAGGCTGTAGCCCCACTGGGGGCGTCGCTGTATGGCGTTGCGCAGGTGCATCCGCACCAAGCCGTAAGTGCCCAACCCCAGCGAGAGCGCGGTAATCACCTGCAGCGAACCTTGCATCTTCTGGAACGGGTCCGTAAGGATGTTTTTGTTGTCCTCGCCCACGGGGAGGAAGAACTCGGCAGCGAAAAACAGCCCCGCGATAAAGGTAACAAACGAAATGAGCGCGAATCGCCCGCGCGGGGGCAGCGTGCCCAGCAGCGGGATGAGCGCAATCGCCAGCGCGAACGCCCCCGCAATCCACAGCAACGCCACCACTAACTGTGTCGTGTCGAAAAGCATCGCTTACCTCCCCAGCACTTGGCTAAGCCACTCCACAAACGGTTGCCACCCTTGCGGCTTGCCCAGAAGCTGCACAATCGGGTGATCGGTTCCCAAAAAGGTGCTGATGAGCGAGCCGCCTACTATCATGCTCGCGAAGCTGATTTTCGCGAGGTCTTGCCCAACCATGCTGCCCAGCAGCACAGGCTCGCGGCTGATGTACGCGCTGGTGGCGTAGAACTCGTCGCCGATAATCGTGTAGTCGCACGCCGCCACAAAGAACGGCACTTGAGTGAAGCTTACGGTGCCTGCTATTTGCACCGCGCCGACAATATTGCCCGTTTCAGCGAAGATGAGCGACTCAGCGTAGAAGATGCCGAACATAAAGTTAGCAGCAACGCGCTCGCGCTGCATCAGTCCCGCCACACCCGACGCGAACGCAAACTGTTCGGACGAGAGGAAGCGAACACTGTCGGGGTCATACAGGTCGGGTCGCCCCGCTTCGTTGTAGGCGTCAGCGATGGCTTCCTGCGCGACCGCATACACCGTCGCGTTTGCTGTGAGCAGGCGCATCGGCGTCGCAAACCGCGCAATTTGCTTCGTGATGTATTTGAAGATGGTCAGCGCCTGCACCGCCTCCACGCCGAACGCTGTCAACCCCGGAATCATCGTCACGGGGCGTCCCAGCTCGGTGGAGCGACCAATCGCCTCGTCGATAGCATCCAGCCCTGGAATGCGGCGGATGTAAAGCTCCTTGCCGCGCCGCGCCCGCCAAATATTCACCAGCACCGCCAGCGCGATAAAGCCAATCAATATCGCCGCGAACCAGTTGTCCTCTGCATGTTGATAGCTCATCGAGTGTTCTCCTTCGCAGCGCGTTGTTCCTCGGTCAGTTCTTCAATCCGTTCCACAAGCCGCTCCCAGTTTTCGCGCTCGCTCAAGAGTTGCGTGTATTGGTCAATTCGGTCAAAACCGAAAAACGGCGCAAGGAACGGCGCGAAGACGATGCCCGCCTGCGAGCCGATAAACGCGAACGGCTTGTGTAGTTCCAGAAACAGGATGGCAGGTGCGCTCAACCCGCGCTTGACGACCTGTTGCGCCAGCGCGTCGATGAGTTGCGCCTTCTGTTCCTCGCTCAGCGGCTCTCTCCAGAACTCACGCATGGCTTCGTTGTTTCAGACGCTTCGCTTTACGCTTCGATTTCGTTTCGCCCAGCGCGTGGGCGCACCGCTCACGCACGAGCGATTCCACCATTTCGCGCTGGTCGCCGTACCACAGGAACACCCCGCGGTAGGCGTTCAGGCGCGAGGGGTGCGCAAACGGGCTAAGCAGCACGCCGTCTTCGCCCCACACGACGCGTTTGACGCGCTCCCAGCGCATCACGCGCGGCGACCAGCCGCGTTGCCGCACGCCCTCTGCGTCCGCTTCGTAGCGGATGGGCAGCAGGTAGTCCGCCGTCGCGCTCCAGAGCATCCACAGCGCCGCCAGCCCGAAAATCCAATGCCCCATCAGCCACGCGCCCACTATCGGCACGCCCACCAGCACCAGCACAATCACGGGCAGCCGCTCGGGCTGCGCTTTCGCCAGATGCACCTGCCACCGATACACCGCAGGCGTCTCTTCGCTCATCGAAGTCTCAGTTCGACGAGACGGCGACCTCTCCTGCAGGTTTCTCGCGGAACAGCAGCGCAAACGCGATTCCTGCCAGCACGGTAATCACCGTCGGCACAAGGAACACCATCGTGTAGTTCGTGACGCCATCGGTAGTAAAGAAGTCCTTCAGCCAGCCCGCGAAAAAGCCGCCAATCAACATCCCGACGCCCAGCACGGCGACATTAATCAGCGCTTGCGCCGACGAGCGCACATCGCGCGGGGCGACCATATCGGTGTAGATGAACGCCACCACGAAGAAGAACACATAGCAGAAGCCGTGCAGGGCAAGCGAGGCGACCGCCAGCCACACTGTCCACGGCGCCTGTTGGTGCATCGCCCACGCCAGCGCAAACACCGCATAGCGCGCGGGCCATGCGAAGATGCCCAGCAGCATTGTCCTACGCACGCCCCAAATCGGCAGCACCGCAGGCAACATCAGCGCAATCGTGAAGATTTCAGCAATCTGGGCGATCGTCATCCAGGTCGGCAAATTCTCGCTGGTGATGCCTACTACACCGCCTGCCGACTGCAGGAACGGGAAGGTCAGCACATAATAAAGCGGCAGCTCGGTCGCCACAATCAGCGCAATGATGAAAAAGACGCGATAGTTCGGATCGCGCAGCAGCCCAAACGCTTTTCTAAACGCCAACGGGTCCGCTGCTTCCTTCGTCGGAGGTGTGTGTGGAAGCGTCAGGCACAACAGGGCTGCCAGCACTGAAATTCCGCCCGCCAATGCGAACACATCGATGAAACCCCACTGCAGCGATTGGAAGTTGGAACGCATAAACGATACCGCCCAGTTCGCTACAATCCAGCCAATCGTGCCCCATACGCGAATGGGTCCAAACTCCACTTCAGGGTCTTTTAGGTTGCGGAAGGCGACCGAGTTGGACAGCGCGAGCGTCGGCGCGTAGAAGAAAGCGTAAGCAAGCATCAGCGCGGTCATCGGCGCAAGCTCGCGCTGGAATGCCAACCCGAACAGCAGCAGTCCGCCCAGCAGGTGGAACAAGGCGAGCGCGTACTGGGCGGGCATAAAGCGGTCCGCCACCTGCCCTGCCGTGAAAGGTACGATCAGGTTCATTAGCGGAAGCGCATTGTAAATCAGTGCCAGCCCTAACCCTGTGAAGCCCAACTCCTTCTCCAAGTAGCCAGCCAGCGCGACCGACCACGCGCCCCAGATAGCGTACTGCAGAAACATCATCACCGCCAAGCTGGGACGCTCAACAAGCACCCGAAACGCTATCGCGAACACATTCTCCCGTCGTTCCATAGCCATCTCCTGCCTGCTTGGTGGGGTAAGTTCGAGGCGTCTGCGCCGATTCCTGCCATGTGTCCAGTATAATTCCGCTGTGCGAGTCTTGTTGACGGGTGCAACAGGCTATGTTGGGGGGCGTTTGGCGCCGCGCTTGCTGGAGCGGGGCTACTGTGTGCGTGTGCTGGCGCGGGACGCGAATCGGCTTGCGGCGCGCCCGTGGCGCGATCAGGTGGAGGTGGTTGAAGGCGATGTGGGCAACGCCGACGCCGTGCGCCGCGCGTTAGAGGGCGCAGAGGTCGCCTACTATCTCGTGCACTCGATGCAGGCAGGCGCGGATTTTGCCGCGCGCGATCGGCGCAATGCCGAAGTGTTCGCTGAAGCGGCGCGTGCCGCGGGCGTGCGCCATGTGGTTTATCTCGGCGGGCTGCTACCTAAAGGCGGCGCACCGAGCTTGCACCTGAGCAGCCGCGCCGAAGTCGGGCAAATCCTGCGCGAGAGAACGCCCTGCACGGAGCTGCGCGCGGGTCCCATCATCGGCTCTGGCTCCGCCTCGTTCGAAATGGTGCGCTACCTAACCGAGCGGTTACCGATAATGATTACCCCGCGCTGGATCGACAACCTCGTCTCGCCGATTGGCATTCGCGATGTGCTGCGGTATCTGGTGGCGTGCGCCGAGCGTGCGCCGATGGGCGTGGTGGAAATCGGCGCGCCGCCCCTAAGCTTCCGCGCGATGATAGAGATTTACGCGGAGGCGCGCGGGCTGAAACGGCGGATTTTCAAGACGCCCGTGCTTGCGCCCAAGCTTGCCGCGCTGTGGGTCGGGCTGGTGACGCCGATTCCGAACCGTATCGCCGTGCCGCTGGTGGAGGGCATCGTGCGCTCGCTGGTCGCCGACACCACGCGCGCACAGGCGCTGTTCCCCGACATTCAGCCGATGAGCTACCGCGAGGCGGTGGAACTCGCGCTGACACGCATCTCGGAGAACGCCGTTGAAACGCACTGGAGCGGCGCGCTCGGCACCGCGCGCACCTACACGCTGGAAGACTGGGAGGGGCTGATTCGCGAGGTGCGCAGTGTGCTGGTGGACGCGCCGCCCGAAGTGGTGTTCCGCACCTTCTGCTCGCTGGGTGGCGACACGGGCTGGCTGGTGTGGAACTGGGCGTGGCGCCTGCGCGGGCTGATCGACAAGCTCGTCGGCGGACCAGGCTTGCGCCGCGGGCGACGCCACCCCCACGAGCTGCTACCTGGCGAAGCGGTAGACTTCTGGCGCGTGGAGGAGGTCGTGCCGAATCGTCGGCTGCGCCTGCGCGCCGAGATGAAGACGCCCGGCAAGGCGTGGCTGGAGTTCGAGGCGATTCCCGAAGGCGATCGCACGCGTCTGGTGCAGACCGCGCTGTTTGAACCGCGCGGGTTGCCCGGCGCGCTCTACTGGTACGCGCTCTACCCGATCCACCGCATCATCTTCAGCGACATGGCGCGCGCGCTTGCCAAGCGCGCCGAAGCAGAGTATAGCCTATCCGCGAGCCACTCCAAATAGTTGCCCTCTGCACGCCTGTGACAGTCGGGCACGGCGTCATAATGACTGTCTAAGGGCGCGGGGAGTAGTTACGGGGTGGAATCCCGTAATCGTTGCACTGTTTGAGCTGTTTCACGCGCCAGTTCGAGCCACTGCTGTAGCGACAGCTCTTCCGCGCGGGCGGCGATGGGGATGTTCGCCCGCCGCAGGATGGCAGCGGCGCGGTCGGCATCGTCGAACAGGGCAGTCAGCGCGTTCCGCAGCGTCTTGCGCCGCTTACTGAAGCCTGCACGGGTGAGCCTGAAAAACCACTTCTGCGCATCGGGCGGCAGACGGTCGGGGATGGGCGTCAGGCGCACAATCGCCGAATCGACTTCGGGCTGCGGGTAGAACGCCGTGTTAGGCACGCGCCCCAGATACTCCGCCTCACAGTGGTACTGCACGAACAGGCTCAGCGCGCCGTAAGCGGGCGTGCTGGGCTTGGCGGTCAGTCGCTCGGCGACCTCCTTCTGCACGGTCAGCACGATGAGGGGGATGTACGCCTTGTGCCGCAGCAGGTGTTCCAGTAGGGGCGAGGTGATGCTGTAGGGGATGTTGGCGACCACCTTCGCCTGCGGTTCGCCACGCAGCAACTCGGGCACGGGCTGGCTGAGCGCGTTCGCCTGTATCAGCGTGATATTGTCAATCCCCTGCGCCTCGATAACCCCCTGCAGAATCGCGACCAGCCGCGCGTCCACCTCGACGGCAATCACCTGCCGCACGCGCTCTGCCATCAGCAGCGTCAGCGCGCCCAGCCCCGGACCGATTTCCAGCGCCACATCGTCGGGCTGCAAATCCGCCGCCCCCAGCACGCGCATCGCCACGCGCTTATCCGTAAGGAAGTTCTGCCCCCAGCCTTTAGACGGGCGCACATGGTACTCCCGCAGCCATGCGCGAATCTGGCGCAGCGAGAAGGGGTTCACAGGCTCCACAGGTATAATTGCCTCCCGTATGAGCATACCCGATTCGGCGAAGATTCAGGCAGAGGTGCTGATTCAGGCGTTGCCGTATATTCAAAGGTGGAGCGGAGCGATTTTCGTGGTCAAGTACGGCGGCGCGGCGATGGGCGGGGACGGCTACGCCGCGCAGGTGATGCAAGACCTCGTGCTGATGCACTGCGTGGGCATCCGCCCCGTGCTGGTGCATGGCGGCGGACCCGAGATATCCGAGTTGATGAAGCGCGTGGGCAAGTCGCCGCAATTCGTCAACGGCTTGCGCGTCACCGACGCCGAGACGATGGAGCTGGTGGAGATGGCGCTGACGGGCAAGACGAACCCGCGCTTGGTTGCGCTGATTCAGCAGCAGGGCGGGCGCGCCGTCGGGCTGTCGGGCAAGGACGGCAACCTCATCCGCGCTCGCAAGCTGCAGGCGGAGGTAGACCTCGGCTTCGTCGGCGAGGTGGAGCAGATTAACCCCGAAGTTGTGCTGAACGCGCTGGCAGGCGGCTACATCCCCGTGATTAGCCCCGTCGGCTTGGGCGCGGACGGCGCGACTTACAACCTGAACGCCGACTTCGCCGCAGGCGCGCTCGCAGGCGCACTCAAAGCGGAGAAGTTCATCTTGATGACCGATGTGCCGGGCGTGCTGAGCGACCCCGACGACCCGCAGTCGCTGATCTCCGAGCTGAGCCGCGAGCAGGCGCAACGCATGCTGGACAGCGGGCGCGTGTCGGGCGGGATGATTCCCAAGCTGCAGGCGTGCCTGCGCGCGTTGGAGCAGGGCTGCCCCCGCGCCCACATCATCGACGGACGCATCCCGCACGCCCTGCTCATCGAAGTCTTCACCGACGCAGGGATCGGCACGATGATACGGTAGCGGCGACGGCGTCGGCTAATCGCGTGGCAGAGCCCGTGCATGGCTTCCTTACGGAGCAGCACGGCGCACGCGCAGCCCTCGCGGAGTAGCAACAGCGAGCAGCCCCGCTAAATCCTGCAAGCGAACAGCGCTGATCACGGAGCGAAGAAGCTCCGTCTTGTTGAACCACCTGCCAAAGTGCGCTGTCTTTCATGCCTTGCAGTCCTTGCTCTCGTACAGAGGTCGCTTGGTAGCCTTTCGCACGCAGCAGATCGACGACAGATTTCGGCAAATCCTCGTCTATCTTCACATGCATGTCCCTACACTCCCAGCGGCGCAAGGAATTCTCCTGATCGAATCACCTCCGCAGCATACGCCAAGCACGCTTGAATATCTTCGGCAGTGAGGGCGGGGTACTCGTGCAGGATGGCTTCGGGCGTCAAGCCTTCGGCTAAGCTGCCCAGCACAACCGCAACGGGTATGCGCCTGTGCGCTTGCGGTAGCGCAGACAGACCTCCGTGACGCAGTCATGTGCGTCGTCTGGGTTCAGTCCCAGATGCAAGCACTGTCAGTAAATGCTCTCTGGGATACAGATGGGCATCGTGTCCTCCTACAGGTATAGATATAGCGAACGAACTGCCTCGATTGCCCTATCGCACTCAGAGCAAGCTTCCGAACCGATTCACCAATCAAAAGTGACTATCCCACGCAAACCCTGACGATGCCGCCGCAGCAATTCCTCCGCCTTGGGATGACCCGCCTGTGCGAACTGCTCCAAAATCGGCTCCACGCGCGGGTCTTCATATCCCGACAGCACCTCCAACAGATTCGTCAGTCCCATATTCACCCGACCTATCGCCTCATCCTTCTCCGAGTGCAGCCTAAGCGATTCCTTCAACTTAGACAACTCTTCTATCTTCGCCAGTATCTCCGGCAACGCTACTATACCACACTGCCACAACGCCAGCAACTCGTACCGATCCACGAACCGCATAGCCTTCTTATGGGTCAGTGAGTTGATTAGCCAACGAACCCGTTGCTTGACATCCATAGGGATTAACTGATACCGCAACCAGGAGGGATAGTCCCGCTCCAGCGCCATTCCATCAAAGAAAAGAATCGCAGCGCCTCTTTGACCCCATTCGCATACGCCTCGCTCGCCAACTCCAGCAGCACTCGCACCGCCACCACGCCTCGCGAGGGATAGACCATCGGGTCACCCCGTTGGGGATGCTTGTGTATCGCCTCCTGCAATGCCTCACGGGTCAGCCCTGCCTCTTGCAAAAACAGCATTACTTTCTGCTGCCACTGATCGGGAGTGCGCACATCGGGGAATATCAAGTCCGCTTGGATACGCGCCCTGATGACAGGCAGGTAATGTTCTCGATAATAAGCCCCTGAGTGGAAGTAGGGTCTGCCGAAGGTAGTTTCTAAGCGTTCCAGCAAGGCAAGCGCGTCAGGACCGCCTACACGCCCGATGGCAACTAACGCATTCACAGTAAGTACATGTTGCTCTCGTGCCTCATAGCGGTGCTGAAAAATTGCTTCTATTTTGGGGAGCAGGGCGGTGTCCTTGCGTATTGCGCTGCTTAGGCAAAGGCTTTTCGCGGCAAACCACTGTGTTTCGTCGGCTAACGGGGGCAGTTTGGAAGCAGCGTTATCTGGCGTTTGCCCCCATGACAACGAAATGATAAGACTTGCACTAGCCACGCTGATAATCCAACTGCTGATTTGGTATCGCATCATCCTACACCTCCTGACCGTTTTGTTAGCGTCCATCTGTGCGCGGTATGCTTCGCAGTCTATGGGTTTACGAAAACTGCTGATTCATCTCCGCTGCATACGCTAAGCACGCTTGGATGTCTTCGGCGGTGAGGGCGGGGTACTCGTGCAGAACCGCTTCAGGCGTCAAGCCTTCGGCTAAGCCGCCCAGCACGACCGCGACGGGTATGCGCGTGCCGCGAATGCACGGCTCCCCGTGATGAATCTCGGGGTCAACCGCGATGCGCTCTGCCCAGTGAACCTTCTGCATCCTCATCGCCCCTGCAGAGAGTGTAACCTGCGCCTGTGTGTAGGGTGACGCCGAATCTACCCCAAACGCGGACTGCCCCTGCATGCAAATTATTCGCGCCTAATCCTTGACACTGCGAATCCCCACCCCCTTCGGACCAAACTCCAAGTAGTAGAGCGTGCCCGCCGCGTCAATGTCCCACATTTGATGAGGACGGCAGCCGTCAATCGGCATCTTTAGGCGAGCCACTATCCTGTCAAACTGCCCTTCACTCGTGAACCGAGCAATCACATAGCCGTCTTGAATGGGCAAACGCCCTCGCCCTAATATCGGCACTGAGTGTATCTGGCGTCTGGTGGTCATTCCTGGTAAGTAAAGCCGCCCCTGAGCATCCAGACGGGCTCCGCCCTCGACTAAGATAATCCCCTCCTTATGCAAGTCTTGAAACTGTAGGCTGAGATCTTTGCTGGCTTTCTGGGTAGGCTGTATCAGTCGCATACGGACAGACTCCTTCGGATAAGCAGGCGCTTCGCTTCGGACGGATTCCTTGCCACTCCGGTCGAGTATCACATACTCTGTCCAAGAAAAGCCCTTGCTCATCCATTCGTTTTGAGCTTCAAGCCCGACGAGGCGAGAGTCCTCAAGTATCAAGCGACCATCTCCAGAGGCTGCCCAGGCGTAGTATAACCCATCGAACCTTCCGTCATCTCGGAGAACTAACAGTCCCATCTCTTGTTTGAGGGTGGGCATCCCATCCTTGAGCGACACAGGCGCAGAGATTTGAAGCCCTAACTGTGTGCCCGTGTAGAATGCAACCTGCACGAAGCAGTCACCACTGCGCGCGTGCTTGTCCAGAAATTCACCCAAGGCGCGGTTGAATCCCTCTGTGCGAGCCTTGTCAATCGCCCCATCGCTCCGAATGACCCAGATGCGCTGCTCATCTCCTATCTCCTCGATCTCGGCATCCGAATTGCTGGGTCGGAAGCGTGGCCTCAAGTCTTGACAGCTGCCCACAGTGACTATCGAGCCATCGGGACCAATTTCCACGCAATCGAGGGGTACAGGCATCGGTATCTCTGCTACGCGCTTGCCCTGTCGGTCGAAGACAAGAAGATTTCCCGAAGCGTCGCGAATGTAGAACTTCTGCCCATCTGAAGATACGGCAAATATTCCTATCCACGCACCTTCACGCAGGGATAACTCAAAGGTCTCATAAGGTAACCGAGCTACCAGCTCGCTCTCAGGCTGTGCTCTCTGGGATTTCGAGTCGTCAAGCACAAGCATCTTTGGAAATCCTAGAGCAGCAAGGATTAGAACCAGCAAAGACAAGTGTTTTGTCGTCATAGTGCACCTCCTGTGTTTTATGCTACCTCAAAAACGCAAGCGATACGGATCGTAGGTCCATGAACTGGGCAACTCGCGCTGGTAGCTGTAGACCGTGCCGACGGCGACGCCCAGCCGCGCGGCAATCGCTTTCGGCGTATCCCCTGCCTCCATCCGTTCCAGCGTGCGACGCAGGTAGTCGGGCAGCTGGGCGCGAAACCGCTCGCAGTCCACGCGGGCAATCGCCTGCGCCATCGGGGTGGGCGCGCTCGCCTGCTGTTGCCGTTGCAGGGCGAGGTAGTCCTGCTCCAGTCGCTGGCGTCGTTGCTGCGTCCGTTGGTGTTCGCGCACAACATTCAGCGTCAGCAATCGCAGCAGGCGCAGGTCGGGCGTTTCCTCGTCGTTCGGGAACGCGCCTGTGCGCTTGTGATAGCGCAGGCAGACCTCCGCAACGCAGTCGTGCGCGTCGTCTGGGTTCAGCCCCAGCTGCAGGCACTGTCGGTAGATGCGCTCCAGGATGCAGATGGGCATCGTCGTCCCCCCTACGCCGTATAGATACGCGCAGGGCGTGCGAAATTCCTGCTATGAATCTACGAAACCGCGTCCATCAGCGCCGCGTCCTCTTCCGAGAGGGGGTGCGTTTCGCGGTAGTCGCATTCGGCGTTGCTGCAGGCGATGATGCGCTGTTGGGCGCGCTTGAGCGTCTTTTCGACGAGCGGCGCGTTGCATTTGGGGCACAGCGCGCCTGTCGGCTTGTCCCAAGTGAGCAGCGAACACTCTTTGTTGGTGCAGCTGTAGAAGATGCGCCCCTTCTTGGACTTGCGCTGCACGATTTCGCCCGTGTTGCATACGGGGCAGCGGATACCCGTCGCGCCCACAGGCAGCGTCGTCTTGCAGTCGGGGTAGCGCGAGCAGGCGAGGAACTGCCCGTAGCGCCCTGTGCGCAGCACCATCGGCGCGCCGCAGGTCGGACACGCGCGGTCGGTCTCCACAACGGGCACCTCCACGCGCTCGTCGCTGTCGCTGGCACGCTGCAGTTGCTGCTGCATCGGATTATAGAAGTTGCGCACCACCTGTACCCAGTCCGCCTTGCCTTCTTCGATCTCGTCGAGTTCCTGCTCCATCCGCGCCGTGAAGGGCACATCGAACAGTTCGGGGAAGTGCTTGACGAGGAAGTCGTTGACCGCCTCGCCGAGCGGGGTCGGCTTGAAGGCGCGGTTCTCCAGCGTGACATAGCCGCGCTCTTGGATGGTGGACAGGATTGTGGCGTAGGTGCTGGGGCGTCCGATGCCGTTTTGTTCCAGCGTTTTGACCAGCGTCGCTTCGGTGTAGCGTGGGGGCGGCTGCGTGAAGTGCTGGCTGGGGGTCAGCTTCAGCAAGTCCAGCAGTTCACCCTGTTGCAGCGGGGGCAGCGGCGGCAGCTCCTCCTCGTCGCGTTCGGCAGTGTCCTTGCCCTCTTGGTACAGGCACAAAAAGCCGTCGAACAGCACCACTGTGCCCGACGCGCGGAACAGGTAGTCGCGTGCGCGGATGTTGACGCTGGTGACCTCCAGTTGCGCCTCCGCCATCTGGCTTGCCACGAACCGCTTCCAGATAAGTTCATACAGGCGGAACTGATCGGGCGTGAGGTAGGGCTTGACCGCATCGGGCGTGCGGTTCACATCAGTGGGTCGGATGGCTTCGTGGGCGTCCTGCGCGCCAGCTTTGGTCTTGTATTGGCGCGGCTTGTCAGGCAGGTAGTCGGGCGCGTAGTTCGCGCGGATGAATTCGCGCGCCATCTGCAGCGCCTCGTTCGACAGGCGTACCGAGTCGGTGCGCATGTAGGTGATAAGCCCAACTGCCCCTTCGTCACCGAGTTCGACGCCCTCGTAGAGTTGCTGCGCGATTTGCATCGTGCGCTTGGCGGAGAAGCCGAGTTTGCGCGAGGCTTCCTGCTGGAGGGTGCTGGTGATAAACGGTGGGGGCGGCGTGCGCTTACGCTGGCGTTTCTCCACCGACTCGACGATGTAGGTCGCGCCCTGCAGGTCATTCAGCACGGCGTTGGCGTCCGCTTCGGTCTTGAGTTCGATCTTGGCGTCGCCTTTTTGGCGCAGTTCGGCGTCGAAGGGGAAGTGTTCGGTTTTGGGGGTCAGCGTGGCGGTGATTTTCCAGTACTCTTCGGGCACAAAAGCGCGGATTTCGCGTTCGCGTTCGACGATCAGGCGCACGGCGACCGACTGTACGCGCCCTGCGCTGAGCGCGTTGCGTCCCCCGCGCAGTTTGCGCCACAGCAGCGGGCTGATTTGGTAGCCAACCAGCCGATCCAGCACGCGCCGCGCCTGTTGAGCATATACCCGATGCATGTCGATTGAGCGTGGGTTCTGAAGCGCGCGGAGCACTGCACTGGCGGTAATCTCGTTGAACTCGATGCGCTGCGCGTTCTGCAGTCCGAGCGCCTGCTGGATGTGCCACGCGATTGCCTCGCCTTCGCGGTCGGGGTCGGTCGCCAGGTACACCACAGGCGCGCCCTGTGTCACAGCTTTCAGGCGATTCAAGGTTTCCTTGCGTTCAGGCAGCGGAGTGTAGGTCGGCTGGAAATCGTTATCGATATCCACCCCCAGCTTAGACTTCGGTAGGTCGCGCACATGCCCCATCGACGCCTCGATGGTGTACGCGCTACCGAGAATTTTGGCGAGTGTGCGTGTTTTGGCGGGCGATTCCACGATGATTACGGGCTTGCCCGACGGCGCGGGCAGCGCGCGGTTCGTGCGCGTGGACGCGCCCTTCGTGCGCTTGGCTCGTGTGGTGCGGGTGCTTTTCGCCATCGCGGTCTCCCAAATCAGCACGGGCAAGCAATTTACCTCATTACAGGCGGATGTGTCAAGTGAGCTGGGGGGTGTTCGAAAATAGCGGGTGCGGAGGGTACACTCAACCCAACGAAACGCCGAAACGCTTCCATCAGGTTGGCAGGTATACTCCTATCTCAGGAGGCGCAAGATATGGAGGTCAAACTTATCCCGATTGACCAGATTGTGGAAGACCCCGACCAGCCCCGACGGGGCTACGACGAGGAGAGCCTGCAGGGACTGGCGGAGAGCATCCGTCGCTACGGGCTAATCAACCCGATCACGGTGCGACCGCTGCCTGACGGCGAGACCTACCAGATTATCACAGGTGAGCGACGCTGGCGCGCTGCGCAACTCGCTGGACTGACCGAAATCCCCTGCATCGTGAAGTCCGTTACGCGCGACGAAATGACCACTGAACAGCTCATCGAGAACCTACAACGCGAAGACCTCGCGCCCATCGACAAGGCGCGCGCGCTTAAGACCCTCAAGGAGAGCCGCCGCCTGACCAACCGCGAGCTGGCGCAGATGCTGGGGCTGAGTGAGCGCACGATTGGCATCTGGCTGGGGCTGCTGGAGCTACCTGAAGAGGTCGGCGAGCAGGTAATTGCTGCCAGCGGTCGCCCGCCCGCAGGTAGCATCACCGAGAGCCACGCCCGCAGCCTGCTGGAACTCGACGACCCCGAACTGCAGACGCGCGTCGCCGAAAAAATCCGCGAAGAGGAACTCACCAGCGATGAGACCGCCGCGCTGGTGCGCACTCTGCGTCAGGAACCTGAACGCGCCGAAGAGATCCTCGAGCAGCCCGCCGAGCAGGTACTCGCCGCCGCCGAAGTGCGCGGTCCCGCCCTCGAAGTGCGCCGATTCCGACGCTACTTAGAGGGGCTCGATGTGTCCGCCTTGCACCCCAGCCACTTGCCCCCGCTGGAAGAGGAACTCGAACTGCTGCTGGAGGTCATCGCCGAGCAGTTGCAGAACATTCGTGCGGAGGTGGGATGACCGTCATTGCGATTGATGGTCCCGCAGGGTCGGGCAAAAGCACGCTGGCACAGGGCTTGGCGCGTGCGCTGGGCTTCGTGTTCCTCGATACGGGCGCGATGTACCGCGCGCTCGCGTTGGCTGCCCAGCGGGCTGGCATCGACCCCAACGACGCCGAGCGGCTCGCGCAACTCGCGCAGCAGGTGGACATCCGCTTCGAGGCTGACGGCGAGGCGCAGCGCGTGCTGCTGGACGGCGCGGATGTCTCGGAGGCGATTCGTACGCCCGAAATCAGCGACCTCGCCTCGCGAATCGCCGTGCATGCGGGCGTGCGCCGCGCAATGGTCGCCCTGCAGCGCGCGCTGGCGTCCCAAGCGCACGGCGTCGTCGCCGAAGGGCGCGACACCACCACCGTCGTGTTCCCCGACGCGGCGGTCAAACTCTACCTCGACGCCTCGCCCCAAGAGCGCGCCCGCCGACGCCAGCACCAGCTGCAGCAACAGGGCATCGACGAACCCTACGAGCGGGTGCTGCAATCGATTCTGGAGCGCGACGCCCGCGACGCCGCGCGCGCCGACTCGCCCTTGCGCATCGCCGACGACGCGCTCGTCATCCAGAACGACGGCTGGAGCAAGGAGCAGACCTTAGAGTATGCGCTGCGCCTATGCCGCGAGCGACTGGGTATGCTATAGGTATGTGGCTTCAGGTGTTGTGGCGGTTGCGCCGTCCGCTGGGGCGCGGCGCGAAGTGGGTGGGGCTGGCGGCGCTGATCCTGTTGGCGTTTACGCTGCTGACGCGCGAGTCGGGGCGCGAGTGGCTGCTGAGTCGCCTGCACGCGCTGGGTGCGCCCGTGTATCGCACGCAGCCCAGCCCCGTCGTGATTGTGGAGCGTTTGCAGGCGATGCAACGGCTGGAAACCGCGCGGCAGACCACCCTGCACGATGTGGCGGTCGAGGCGACCAACGGCTTGCCCGTGTGGCTGGCGGGCGAGCGGCTGCGGATGCGCATCGTGGCGGAAGCCTCCGCAGGGATTGACCTTGCGAAGCTGCGTCCAGAGCATGTGCAAGTCTCAGGCAGGCGCGTGCGCCTGATACTGCCCGAACCGCAGCTGTTCGAAATCACTCTGCGCGAGGGCAGCGCGGAGGTGTACCATCGCGAGCGAGGCTGGCTGGTGTTCCGTCCCGACGCCACGATTGAGCAGCGCGCCCGCGCCCAGGCATGGCTGGAGGCGCGTCAGGCGGCGTTGCAAGGCGAGCTGCTGGCAAAAGCGCGTCAGAACGCCGCCCGCGAAATCACGCGCCTGCTCGAACTGCTGGGCTTCGAGCAGGCGCAGGTCGGCTGGCAAACGTCGCAGGCAAACTAAGCCGCTTGCTTCAACTCGGCGGTCGTCACGCGCATGTAGAGCCGATCGAGCCAGCTGACAATCTCTTGGCTGACGCCGCGGATTTCGTCGAGCAGTTGCTCGGCGCGCGTTTTGTCGCCCTTCTCCATCGCCTCCACCGCTTGCGCGGCAATCTGGTGCAATCGTTCGTGCGGCGGTTCAATCGCCTGGAACTCCGGCAGATGCCCGAACTGCTGCTGCCCCACCGAGTAGTACCAGGTGCCCAGCGCGCACTTTTTGTGTGAGACCAGCTGGTCGCGCGGGATCATCTCGCCGTGATGCACCATGCGCTCGACCCGCTCGACCCACTTGAGATGAGCGCGCTTGAAGGTGTTAATCTTCTCTTCAAAGGACTCCTGCTCGGTGATACGGAATCGCCCCAGCGTAAAGTTGAGTTTCTCGACGATCGCTGATGTCTCTTGACTTTGTGCGCTAAGGGCTTGAATGACCGTGACCTGCTCTTGCACCAGTTGGTTGGTCTGCTCTGCATTCGCCGCTGCTTGCTCGGACAAAGCAGCCATTTGCTGGAGTGACTGTGAGGTGGATTCGGTACTGGCAAACATCTGCTGGCTGGCTGCACTGGACTGCTGGGCGATTGCGGCAATCTGCTCGATTTCGCTCAAGGTTAGGTCAGCCGAATGTTGCACCTCTTCCATAAGGCTTGCGGAATGGTTCACCTGAGCCGTTATTTCGTCGACGGCTTGCAGGATGGCTTGCAAGCCGTGCGCGACCTGCCTCGAGACTTCTCGCCCTGACTGCACCACAGAAAGGTTCTGCTCCATCGCTGAGACAGCCTCGTTGGTCTTCAGCAGGACTCTGTCGATGATCTGTTGGATTTCCTTGCTGGCATTAGCCGATCGTTCGGCGAGTCGGCGCACCTCATCGGCGACGACGGCGAAGCCGCGTCCTGCTTCACCTGCGCGTGCTGCCTCAATGGCTGCGTTCAACGCCAAAAGGTTAATCTGCCGTGCAATCTCTTCGATTTTGCCCAAGATTTCCGAAACCGCTGCGGACATCGTAGCAAGTTGCTGAATCTCTTCAGCGGTCTGCCGCGTTTGCTGCTCAATTTGCTGCATTACCTGCTGAGACTGGTTCAGGGAGGCGCGCCCCTCGTTAGCAATCATGCTGGCGTGCTCGGCAGCCTGCTTCGAGTTGAGAAGCTCTCGCGTTGCCTCGCGAATTCGTTGCACAATCAGGTTGACTCGCTCCACGCCCACGCTTGCCGATTGCGCGGTCTGCACCGCGCCATGCGCGACCTCTTGCGCTGCCTGGCGCACTTGGTAGATGCTCTCTGTGATGTTTTGAATCTCGAAGGCTAAGTGTTCTGCGCCACGCGCCGTATCCTGTACGGATTGGCTCACAAAATGGGAACCCTCGGCTACCTTTTGCAGCCCTTTGACAAACGCCTCCACATCCTGCTGCATCCGTTTGGCTACCTGTCGCGTCTCCTCCAGAGAACCCCTTAGGTATTCCGTGGCTTGGTTATAGTGCTGTGCTAACGGATTGTCTCCATCGGTGGAGATACGGTGCAACAGGTCGCCTTGAGCCATTTGCTGCAGCGCCCGACTCAACTGCTCCACCTGAGACTGATACTGCGCCAGTTGAGACCGCAGTTGTTCCGCACCCTCGATGGACTGAGCCGCTTGCTGGTACAGCGTTGCATAGGTGTTTTGGAAGCGGCGCATCCACCAAATGAACGCTCCGGCGCCGACAACTGCACTGACGACAGGCAGTAATCCCTTAGTAAAAGCACCGATTAGCCCTACAGCAACAACAACCGTCGCGCCAGCAATCAGATTCCACTTCCAATTCACAGCCATGGGTACTTCCTCCTTGCGGGTGTATTGTCGGAAAGGCACCCTACTTTCTTGAGTTCGTATGGTCGCTGTAGCACCACCCGTGCGGCGGGCGAAATCTTGAGGGAGCTATGGAATAACTCGTCGGGTGATGCGATGGAAGTGCGTCTGTTTTCGCCGCGCACGGGCGTTGCGCATGTGGGGCGACTAATAGGAACTGACGCGGCGCGTCAGAGCTTTGTGGCGCAGGTAGACGACGCCGATGTGCTTGCTCAGCCAAGTAGCCTGATAGAGGCGACGCTTTGCGTGGGGGGGGTTCCGCATCAGCTGACGGTTCAAGTGCAGCCGATAGACCGCCAGCATGTGCGTTTGATCCCGCTTTCGCCCGCCAAGCCTGCTGAGCGACGGGCGCGTAAGCGCTACAGCGTGCAAATTGAAGCACAGCTGCAGGTGGCAGAGGCCGTGCTCCCCGTCAAGGTGGTGAACATTAGCGTCGGCGGGGTGGGCATGCGAACACCTGTGGCGATTGAGGAGGGCGTGCAGGGCGTTCTCACGATGACGCTAATAGGGCAGGACACGCCGCTGGTTGCGCGCGTGGAAGCACGGTACTGCCGTCCGCTGGGCGATGCATTGTTCTACATCGGCGCAGCGTTCACCGACATCAGCCGTACCGACGCCCTGTGGCTCAGGAGGTTATTTCCCTGACGGTGCGGGTGTTTGAGGCACGGCGGGTGTTCCACCGCCAGGCGGTCCCATGCGTTGGCTCTTAGGCAGCATCGGACCCTCGTAATAGCCTGGCGCGGATGGGGGCGGCGGTTGCTCCGCGCGATAGCGCACAAAGAGCGCGACCGCTGCCAGCACTGCTCCCAACACCAGAAGGATGCCCAGATTCCGCTTCGCGCTTTCCATAGCCGTGTGTGTCTGAGGTGAAACGCCCCCGCATGTGCGCGGGGGCGTTGGAAGGGCTTTACTGTCCACCCTGCTGCTGCCCAGGCGAACCGACACGCTCGCTCTTGGGCTGCATCGGACCCTCGTAGTAGCCCTCGGCTTGCTTCTCTTGATCCGAGCCGCCGCTGCACGCGCTGAGGCTAAACACCGTCAGTACGCTTAGCAACGCCGTCGCGCCCAGCAGCGCTTTACGCAGTGTTTTCCGCATGGCTTACTCCATCGAGAAGGTGTAGTAGCGCATGAAGTAGACCGTCTGGTTGTTCTCGGTCGTCGTCATCAGGTAGCGCTCGGAGTTGCGCGCGATATACTTGGAGTGCCCATCCAGGAACACGAAGTTGCTGCCTTCCTGGTGGATGAACTGCGACTCGCACCCAAGCGAGATGACGACATAAGTCGGGCCACGATCGAGGAAGGTGATGCCGTCGCCCATCAGGATAGTCTCGCCGGGGCGGCGAATCTCCGCAAGGTAGCGGGTCAGACCGCCCCTATCGGGGGGATAGACAAAGCTGCCTGCGTAGTGGTAGTACGGGTTTTGGGGCGTGCCCGCGCCGCCGCGCTGCGCCATCTGGAAGACCATCCCGTAGTGCGAGTAGATTTCGGTGGGCGGCATGTACGGATCTAACGCGCCCGGATAGCAGTCGGGCATATTCGCGCCGCGCAGGTAGTTGCTCAGGCTCCAAGACGGGCAGGCATACAGACCCTTCGGCGTACCCCCAGGCGTGTAGACCTGTCCTGCGGGCGGGCGGGTCACTTCGCTTTTGACATACGGGTTCAGCATGCCAATCCAGAATCGCTCCCACATCGGCTGACCCGCATACTCGCGAATCTTGAACCAACCAACGATGGCTTCGTCATAGTCTTGGGCGTACATCATAATCGCTGTCCCAAGCTGACGACCGTTGGACAGACACTGGGTCTTGCGCGCCTGTTCACGCGCCTGCGCAAACACAGGGAACAAGATCGCCGCCAAGATGGCGATGATCGCAATCACGACCAGCAACTCAATCAGCGTAAAGCCTCGACGATGCATCATCATAGAGAACCTCCTTAGGATGGTGTATGATCCGCAATTATACCCCAAACTGCGGAGAAGTCAAGGGGTCGGCGCGAGGAATGAAAATAGGGCGCGCCCCGAATAGACCCATTGCGTGGGAAACTACCGTTCACAGGAATAACGACGCGCGAGTCGAATCGTGAAGCGCGGTGATAAAAAGGAGTACATCGTGTGCAATCTGTCAGCCACGTGCTCCCCGCGCGAAAGCATTGATTGTCGCGCGCTGGCGCTGGCTAATTTTCTTTCTGTGGCTGCAACTATGTGTGCGCCTGCATGCGGGCGAGGTGCAGCTGCCGTCGGTCGCGCTGGCGGGCGTGCCGTTCGAGATTGCCGCCAGCGGCTTCGCGCCCCAGACCCGCGTACAGCTACGCTTCGAGGACGCACAGGGCAACCCACTGGCGCAGGCGGACGCCATTGCCGACGAGTCGGGCGCGGCGTCGCTGCGCATCCAGGTTCCCCAAGCGGGCGCAGCGCGCTATGTGTGGCAAGCAGGTGATGCGTCAGGGAGTGGAACGCTGCGCGTCATCCCCGCGTGGTGGAGCCTGATGCCGCCGCTGCTGGCAATTGCACTCGCGCTGCTGCTCAGGCAGGTCGCGCTCGCGCTTGTCGGCGGGGTGTGGCTCGGCGCGTGGCTGATTGCGGGCGGCGAGCCGTTCACACCCCTGCTGCGCGTGGTGGACACCTACCTGCTAAACGCCTACGCCGACCGCGACCACCTGCAGATTATCCTGTTCACGCTGCTGCTGGGCGGGATGCTGGGCGTCATCACCCGCGCGGGCGGGCTGCGGGCGATTGTGCGCGTGCTGAGTCGGCGCGTGCGTTCCGACTTGGGCGTGCAACTGAGCGCGTACCTGCTGGGGCTACTCATCTTTATCGACGACTACGCGAACACGCTGTTTGTCGGCGCGACGATGCGCCCGCTGGCAGACCGCTATCGCGTCTCGCGTGAAAAGCTGGCGTATCTGATCGACTCCACCGCCGCGCCTGTGGCGAACCTCGCACTGGTCGGCACTTGGATTGGCTTCGAGGTCTCCGTGATTGCCGACAGCTTCAAGGCGGCGGGGATTGCGCTGGAGCCGTACTGGGCGTTCCTGCTGAGCCTGCCGTATCGGTTCTACCCGATTTTCGCGCTGGTGTTTATCGCGTGGTTGCTGGTGTGGCGTCGGGACTTCGGGGCGATGTATCGGGCGGAGATGCGGGCGCGCACAACGGGCAAGGTGCTGGCGGACGGCGCGTCGCCGCTGGCGAACTACGACTCCGCCGAACTAATGCCGCCTGACCACCTGCAGGGGAGCCTGTGGAGCGCGGTGCTGCCGATTCTGACCGCGTTGGGAGGCGCGATTGGCGGGCTGGTCTACACGGGCTACTATGGCGCGTTGGACGCTGGCGACCCGATTACGCTGCGCACGGTGCTGGCGAACGCGAACTCGTATATCAGCCTCGTGTGGGGCGCGTTGCTGGGGTGCCTCGTGGCGCTCCTGTGCGTGGGGCTGACCCGCGCGCTGAGTTTGCGCGAGTCGTTCGAGGCGTGGCTGGGCGGCGTGCGCTCGATGGTGCTGGCGGTGGCGATTCTGGGGCTGGCGTGGAGCATCGGCGCGGTGTGCGAGACGCTGCACACGGCGCAGTATCTGGTGCAGTCGCTGCAGGGGACGGTTAGCCCCGCGTGGCTGCCCGCGCTGACGACGCTCACGGCGGCGGGCATCAGCTTCGCGATTGGCAGCTCGTGGGGCACGATGAGTATCCTGATGCCGCTGGCGGTTCCGCTGGCGCACACGCTGACAGCGGGGATGGGCGCGGAGGCGCAGCAGTTCTACCTCATCGCGACGATTTCGTCCGTGCTGGCGGGGGCGACCTTCGGCGACCACTGCTCCCCGATTTCGGACACGACGGTGCTGTCGTCCATCTTCGCAGGGTCTGACCATATCGACCATGTGCGCACGCAGTTGCCCTATGCGCTGGTGGTGGGTGCGGTGGCGTGGCTGGTGGGTGATGTGGCAACGGCGTTCGGGCTGCCCGTGTGGGCGGCGCTGGTGATTGGCGTTGCACTGCTTGGGGCGATTGTGCGCATCGTGGGCAAGCCGACGCCTGCATTCGGGGACGACTTGGGCACAGATGCTATGTAAGCAGCCACTACTGCCCGCTGGCGCCTATCACATGCCCGAAGTAGACCTCGTAGGGGCAGACCAATGTGTCTGCCCCTACCGATGTGTCTGCCCTCCGATTCGCGGGTTGAAATCGTATGGCGAAGGCACTTATACCAATCGCCGAGCCAAAGTTTATAAATCCGTCGGCTTCGAATCCCCCCTCACCCCGACCCTCTCCCCCCTTGATAAGGGGGGAGAGGGCAGGGAGTGGGGGGATTCTGCATGCGCAGCAATTTT
>Ga0079997_113734_pt1 | contig 75725 bp, 90 predicted proteins | sample PerSpoCPS_CMetaG_FD_69200 | JGI IMG/M metagenome (GOLD analysis project Ga0079997, IMG submission 69200) | Archaeal communities from Yellowstone National Park, Wyoming, USA - Perpetual Spouter C (PS_C) MetaG (SPADES assembly) (version 2) | ecosystem: Environmental > Aquatic > Thermal springs >...
TAAGTTCAATTGTTATTTCTTCACCAGATTTTACTTCAGGAGGATAATTTACAGTTAATCTTTCTTGTTTTTCTGTATTATCACCTCCATTAATAGGAGGTGTTATAGGATTGTTGTTTTTTCCTCCACCTCCACAACCTACTATTGCAAGAATAGAGAGAAGCAACAGAAAACGTAAGCTAAACTTCAACATAATTACTTCACCTCCATTTTTAGAGTCCTGGGATTCCTTGAAAAGAAAATCAAAGAATCCCTCTTAACAAATATTATAATTTATAGTCAAATTAAAAGATATTCACAATGTGGATAAAAAGGTAAGAGAAGTTTTAGGTTGTCAAGAGGGGCTATAAGAATATATTTTGCACTCTTCTTTAATGCTTGCTACTTTATCATAGAGAGCTATTACTTACAAGGTATTAATAAGATCAAAAGAAAATTTGAGAAAAAGTTATAATTTGTAGTTTTTAATAAATTTCTAAAAAACCTTCTTGTACTATAAGGACATATGTTCGGATGGTACAGGTATTAAACATCAGTGTTAAATATTATTTTTAAAAAGAATTTTTTAGAAGAGAGTTTTAAATAATTTTTATCTAGCTAAATTCCCAAAAGTTTTTGTACTTGAGGATCTATATCTGTAGTGAAATAATTTTTTATTTCTTCTTTTTTAATCCATTTAATTTCTTCTATTTCATGTGGCTCTGAAGGAAGCTGAATTTGATTTTCTTCTAAAAGCTCACATAAGTGATAAATTACTAAAGCACCAGTGTCAGGATGAATTCTCATATTAATTTGTTTAACAGCTTTTACTTTATAGCCTGTTTCCATTAAGACTTCCATTTCAACTGCAGATTCTCTTGTTTCTCCTGATTCTTGTTTGCCTCCAGAAAATGCCCAAACTAGAATTTTACCTGATTTACCTTTTTCTGGCACTTTTCTTTTAATTATCAAAACTTCGCCTTTATTATTTATAACTATTCCTAAGTTAATTACTTCCATTTAAAAATTTTATTATAATTACTCAAAATGGCTAAATACGAAGAAGTTTTAGAAATATTTAAAGAATTTGGAGGAGAAATTAATAATGGTTTTCCAGTAATAAATTCTGAGGTCTTTTACACTAAAAATGGGACTCCTTATTTAAAATCTTCTGGTGTAGTTATGCTTGCTAAACCTGAAATCAATATTGACAATATGAAGAAATTTTTAGAAGGTTATAAAAATAATTTTGAAGAATACTTAAATGATCCTGATAAATTAACTCCTGGAACTCAGCTTATAAAAATTTCTGCTCAATTGTGCTATATGTCTTTTGGACCTAAAAGAACTTGGAATAAAGATGCTCGAAAATATTTTGATAATATCCTATCCTCTGGCCATGGATCTGTTTTAGAACATGCAAATTATACATTTTTATTTTATGGAATTTCCAGGAGTTTGACTCATGAGCTTGTAAGACACCGAGCTGGTTTTGCTTATTCACAACAAAGCCAAAGGTATGTTTCTAATGAAGTTATTAGATTTGTGGAAAGAAAAGAATTCCAAAATGATGAAAATTTACATCGTCTTTTTGAAGAAAGGATAGATAGAATTAAAAGAGAATATGAAGAAATATATCAAATATTGAAAGAAAAACAAGAAAAAGAAGAATTAGAAATATTAAAAGCCTCAAAAGATGATGAACATGTTAAAACAGAGCTTAGAAAGAAAATTAATCAAACAGCAAGAGCAATTTTTACTAATGAGACAGAGGCTCCTATAGTAGTTACAGCTAATGTTCGAGCTTGGAGGCATACCATTGAAATGAGGACTGATCCTTCAGCTGAAACTGAAATTAGAGAATTATTTTTTAAAGTATTTTTATGCTTGTATTTAGTTGAGCCAATTTTGTTTGAAGATTATGAAATTGTAAAATATAAAGATGGAATATATGGAGTAAAAACAAACTGGAGAAAAGTATAATGGCTAAAAAACAAAGTAAAAAAACTAAAAAGAAAACTGAAAAAAGAAATATTAAAAAATTGCAAGAAAAAGCGAAAAAGATAATTACTGAGTTAGATAAATTAATTCCTGAAGCTAAAATTGCTTTAAATTTTTCTAATCCTTGGGAGTTATATGTTGCTGTAGTTCTTTCTGCAAGAAACAGAGATGATATGGTTAATAAAGTTACTGAAAATTTATTTAAAAAATATAGAACATTGGATGACTATGGTAATGCAAATATTGAAGAATTTGCTAAAGATATAAACAAATTAGGATTATATAAACAAAAAGCTAAATATATTGTGACAGCAGCAAAGATCATAAAAGAAAAATATAATGGAAATTTACCTGATACAATGGAAGAGTTAATTAAATTACCTGGTGTTGGAAGAAAAACTGCCAACATAATTTTGTGGAATGCTTTTAAAAAAGCAGAGGGTATTGCGGTTGATACTCATGTTCGACGCTTAAGTAGATTATTTGGATTAACTAAAAGCACAAACCCAGATAAAATAGAAAAAGATTTAATGGAAATTATCCCTAAAGAAAGATGGGGTGATTTGCCTTATAAATTAATAGATTATGGAAGAAAATATTGTACAGCAAGATGTAAACATAAAACTTGCCCATTAAAAAAATTTATTGTATAATAGTTCTCGGTGCACCCCCTCCCTATGCCGCCCAGCGGCCTTTTCTTTCACCCCGGAGCGGACCTCCCAAGCCATCGCCTGCAGCCTGCGGCGCCCCTATCTAATCCGCTCCGGGGTTTTTGTTTTTTATAATATAAATTAATGGAAGAAATAAAAGTTTGGACAGACGGTGGAGCTTTAAATAATCCAGGAGAGGCAGCAATAGGAGTTGTTATAGATTTTGGAGAAAGAAAAAATCACTATAAAGCAAAAATTGGTACAGCAACAAACAATGAAGCAGAATATTTAGCTGTTATTTATGCTTTAAAGAAACTTAAGGAAATATTTGGCAAGAAAAAATTAAAGGACATAAAAGTTATCTTGCATTTAGACAGTGAACTTGTTGGTAAGCAGCTTTTAGGAAAATACAAAATTAAAGAAGAAAACTTACAAAAGTTATTTATTAAATTCTGGAATTTAAAAATAGACTTTCCGAATTTAGAAATTAAAATTATCCCCAGAGAAGAAAATAAAATTGCTGATAAATTAGTAAAAAGTATCTTATTTGTAAAAAAATTATTTTAGTGTTATAATTATTTTAGTGTTATAATTATTAAGTCCCTTGTGGCTGCATAACTGGGTTGGAACCACCCCTTCCCATTCCGAACAGGCAGGTGAAACGGCCCAGTGCCGATGGTAGTGCCTTTTAGGTGCGAGAGTAGGTGCTGCAAGGGACTTTAATTTTTAATTTTTTGTTTAAAAAAATGACAAACTCATTTTATGAATTAGCTTTTTGGATTAAATTAGATGTGAATCCTGAAGAAGAATTAAAAAAGATTATTGAATTGATTAAAAAATATAAAGGCGAAGTTTTTTATGAAAGTGGTTTAAAGAAGAGAAGAATGGCTTATCCTATTCAAAAAGAAATTATGGGGTATTTTGGTTATGTACTATTTAATGGCACAAAAGAAACACCTGTTAAAGTTAATGAAGATTTAAGGTTTTTTAAAAATGTGCTAAGATACTTGATAGTCAAAAGGAAAGTTTTAAGTAGCAAAGAAAAGCCAGAAAATATACCAGCTGAAAATATTTCGCAACAAGCATGAATTTAAATAAGGTTTTTCTTATAGGAAGATTAGTTCAAGATGTAGATTTTAAAATTCTTCCCTCAGGCACTCCGATTGCTATTATAAATATAGCCACTAATAGAACTTATAAAGATAGATTAGGCCAACAAAAAACTGAAACTGAATATCATAGAGTTATAGCCTGGGGAAGGTTGGCTGAATTATGCAGAGATCATTTAAGTAAAGGAAGGTTAATTTTTGTAGAAGGAAGGATTCATTATCGAACTTGGTTAGCTCCTGATGGTACAAAAAAAACACAAACAGAAATAATTGCAGAAACAATTAATTTTGGACCTAAGCCAGGTGAAACAATTGAAGAAATACCAGAAGAATTAAAAGAATTCGAAGAGCCTCCTTCAGATATTTGGGAAATTCCTTTTTAAAAAGATTCATAGGTCTTTTGAAAAATTTTATAAATGCTTATTAATCTTTATAGTCTAAAATTTGTTATTTCTCTAAAAGACTGAAGATGATTATAAAATTCAAAAAGCTCTAACAATAACAAATTTTTTGATTTCAATCTGATTAAATTTTCCGGTGGTACATCTTTATATCTGTATTGAATTTCTTTTATTTTATTTATCCACAATGGAAAGTTTTTCAAAAAATTTTCAATAACTGAATCTTTTATATTTATAACTTCGCCTTTTTCATCCAAATTTAATAAATCGTTCTTAAAAAATTCTAATATATTTTCTAAAATTTTCTTTCCTATTGTTTTCATAGAGCTTTTATCATTTTGTTCATAAGCTTTTATAGCTTCTAACATTTCATTAAAATCTAAAGGAAGGCATAAAACAGGAACATTAGCTAATCCACATATTTCTATTTTATCTTCTTTCAAATATAAGCCATATTTTAAATATCCCCCATTTAATATCATTCCCAAGATTAAATTTTGCTTTGAACGTTTCCTAAAATTTGGTGGTCGTTTCTTTAATTTATCGTAGCTACTAATGTCAATAGCAGCAATAGGATTTTTAGTTTCTTTATCTATAAAAATTTCATCTATGCTATTGAAATAATCGTCATAAATATTGGTTCTTACAACAATAAATTTTTCATTAAAAAGTTCATTAGCAAAAATAACTTTAACAAGTTCTAAAATTTTACCTTTTAAAGTGCTTATTTCTTCATTAATTTTTTCTTCTTCGCTTAGATTTTCAAGTTTTTGGTCTAAGTTGGTTTCAAGCTCTTTTATTTGGGCTTTATCTGTATTTAATAATTCTTGGCCATAAATTTTTTCATAAATATCACTTTTTATTCTAAATTTATTATCAACAAATTGAGATAATTCATTATTTTGTAATTTTTCTTCTGCTTTTCTTTCTAAAAAAGCTAAAATGTTTTTAAGTGCTTTTAAGTATTCTTTCTTCTCGTATTGATTTAATTTTTTATTTTCAAATCTTTCAATTGCTTCAATTAATTCAGATAAAGATTTCTTTTCCTCTAACGAGAACTTTGGCATTTCAAATCGCATTTTTTAATATTTTAACTTACTAAAAAAATATTTGTAATTTTTTAAAATATTCACTATAATTTAAGTAATGACAAAGAAAAAAGAAAAAGAAGAGGCATCACAAGATTTGGATAGTTTAATAAAGGAGCTACAAAAAGAATTTGGAGAAGGTGCTGTTATGAAGTTAGAAGAAGTACCTAAAGTAGATGTTGAAGTTATTCCTACAGGTTCTCCTTCTTTAGATTTGGCTTTAGGAGTTGGTGGTCTTCCTAGAGGTAGAATTATAGAAATATTTGGACCTGAAGCTTCTGGAAAAACAACAGTAGCACTTGAAACTATGGCTGAAGCACAAAAGAAAGGCGGTAATGTAGCATTTATTGATGTTGAACATGCTTTAGATCCTGAATATGCTAAAAGAATAGGCGTTGATATTAAAAAAATAATAATTTCTCAACCAGATTCAGGGGAAGATGCTTTAAATTTAGTAGAAAGGTTGGTAAAGTCTGGAGTCTTTGATGTTATTGTTGTTGACTCAGTTGCAGCTTTAGCACCTAAGGCAGAATTAGAAGGAGAAATTGGAGATCACTTTATAGGCCTTCAAGCAAGATTATTATCTCAAGCCTTAAGAAAATTGACTGCTTTGATTTCTAAAACAAAAACTATCTTAATTTTCTTAAACCAAACAAGGGCTCAAATTGGAGCAATGGTAGGTGCTCAAGAAACCACTCCTGGAGGTAAAGCTTTAAAATTTTATGCTTCTGTAAGAATTGAACTTAAAAAAATTGGGCAAATTAAAAAAGGAGAGGAAATTATAGGAACCAAAGTAAAAGCTAGGGTTGTAAAAAATAAAGTTGCTCCCCCTTTCAAAACAGCTGAATTCGAAATATATTACGGAGAAGGAATTTCTTATGAAGCAGATTTATTAAACTTAGGAGAAAAATACGGAGTTATCAAAAAAACAGGGACTTCATTATTTTTCAATGATCTTAAACTTGGAAACAGCTTTCAAGCTGCTAGAGAATTTTTAAAGCAAAATCCAAAAGTTGCTCAACAAATTTTTGAAGAAATCAAAAAACAAGTTTTATAAAATTGTGGAGGTGAGGGGAATCGAACCCCTGTCGAAGAAAAAAGGGATAAAAGGCTCTACTGGCATAGCCGGTTTTTAAATTTAAGCCTTAGCCTCTAAAACCGGCAAAACGGCTAAGACCTGAGGGAATTTTGATTTCGAAGTTAAAAGGCTTCCCTCGAACCTTTTAACTTCTAGCTAGGTTACCGTCACCCTACAGGACCAGCCTAGCACTGAATTCCTGTAAAGCCCTATGCTTAGCTTAAAGCATAGGCAAAGGATTGGTTGGCATTTATTTTTTAGCCCTTAAGGCGGGCTAAACCGCCAGCACCTTTTACCCTTTTTTCTCCTCGAATCCCATTTATCACCCCCTTAAAGGTATTATTAATAATTATAATCAAAAATCACAAAAAAGGCAAGATAAAAATTAAGCTGTTAATTGGTAGGTATTTAAATTTAAATTATTTTCAATAATATTTCTACATTTTTTAATTCTTTCTCTATCTTCGGAAGGTAAATTTTTAGGCAAATTTTCTAGTATCCAATAAATACTATAGAGACTATATAATCCTGCGGAAATTTGATTAAACTCTTGATATGGAATAAATTGTTGAATAAATGTTTCTATAAATGTAGCTAGATCTATTACCCCTTTATATCTAGGATCAGAACTTTGTTTTATCCTTTGAATAAATTGTTTAATAATTTGCTTCATATTCTCAGCATCTATTCTATGCCTGCTCAATTCTTCTTTAAACAGCGCTAAACCAATTTCTATAATTGATTCAATTTCGTCTAAAGATAACCAAAAATTCTTGTCATTTAATGCAAGTTCAATTCTATAAATATTTAAATTACCGTCAAACATTAAGGAAAATGGATAATTACCGCTATCTTTAGCTAATTTATATAAAGAAGCTTGTTTTTCTATTGCTGCAGTTATATCTATAGGGAAGATTACTAATTCATTTTCTAATTGGATAGCCATATAAATATCACCAGCACCTATTAAATCATCTAACAATGGTGCTTTAATAAATTTAATATCTTTTAATTTGGAATTAATTGATATGAGAGCTTCTGTAATAAATTTTTCAACTCCTTTACCTTTAATTTGCCCTAAAAAATGAGATTCTGCCGTTTTTGTAGTATAAGAGCTTTGCTGTTTAAGCCTATATAAACTTTCTTCTCCCCATTTTTCTCTTAGATTTTCAAGATCTTCTTCTACTCCACAATTTTTTTCTATCCTTTTAAAGCCTGATACAAATTTTTCAAACTCTTCTAAGTTTTTTATATCTAGCACCAAAATTGGTCTTTCTCTTATCTCTGACATAAAATTAGAAACAATTAAAATAAATTCCCTCCTATTAGCTTCTCTCTGTTTTAATTGATGGGATAATGAAATAAGTACTTTATTTAAATAATCTTGAAGGGAAGGAAAATTTTCTAAATCTGGTCTTTGCTCTGGAGAAATATTTGGATGTGGAATTTCCATTAATTAAATTATATTAAAAAAACGGAGCCTAAAAAGGCTCCTAAATAATGTTTTAGTATTTTATAATGTGTAAGAGTATATCTCTCCGCACATACATGTATATACTCGGATCTCTCGTACATCTTTTTCCTCATAAGGATCTAATTTTGTAATGTCTACTTCTCTTGTTTCTATTGTATTATAGCACTTTGTACAATAATATTCTTTTTTTAACTTGTGTTCTTCTAATCTATACCACTCCCCTGGTCTCTTCATCACATCCCCTCCTTTTACGATTACTATATATTCTTATACAAAAATTTAACGCTTTTGTCAATACATTAATTTTAACCAAAATTTTATGTATTTGACTTTTTATTTTCATTTTATAATTTAATTAGAAATCTACAGGGAGGTGAAAAGGATGAAATTGTTACATTTTTCGGATAGACTAAATATTGCTGAAGAATTAAGACTCTATTCTGCTTTAAAGATATATTATGAAAATTATAAAAAATATATTCCTGAATTTAAGAGAATATTGTATGAAATTCCAGAAACATTTACTTTTTATGAGAATTTGTATATTTTGGGTAATTCTAGGTATGAAAGGATAATATTAGCTTCTATTTACAGAAATAAAGAACCTGAAAGAAAGGAATTTTTTGTTGGTAGTTATCTAAAGGATAAATTCAGGTTACCCGAAATAGAATTTATAGACATATTAAAAAGGGGCCCGGATGGAATTAAAGAAGTTATTGAATATCTAGGTGATCTTAAATCTGAATATTATCTTAATCACTACTTAAACAGTATTTTATTAAGACCTGTAAGTGAAGAATTTATAAATTTCTTGGCTTTATGCTTTAGATATGGCAAAGACTTATTTGAAATCATAGGATATCCATATATTGTAGAAAAGCCGAGTATAAAATTTGCCAGAACTTTAATACAATCAATTGAAGACTATCACTTATGCCAAGGAATTTATAGACCCTATATAAGTTATTACCCCTCCAGGTTATCTGATGAAATGAAAATATTTATAGCTTGGTGGAGAAGATTTTTGTTATATGATTATGGCATTGTAACAGGAGAAATAGTTGCATTTTATCCAGAAAAGGCGAATAAATTACCTTTAGGCGAAAGTATTGTTGAAAAATTAGGAGGTTTAGAAATGCCAATGTTGTTAAGAGGAGAGCCAAATCCTATGCCAAAAAACCACATTCTGAAATTTATAGAAAAAATTGAAAGCATCCAAGGAGGTGAAGTTTATGCTTGATTATGTAAAGCTTAGGATAAGTTTTGCTTGTTTAAGATATTTATGGACTAGAATATTATTAGCTATACAAAATGGACTAATAGAACAGATAGATGGTTATGACCTCATAGAAGAAATTATGCATAAAATGCCTGGAATCGAAAAAGAAAATATTTTTGCCCTGGATAAAGAAGAAGTTGAAATTTTGATCAAAAGAGATACATTGTTAGCAATATTAGTAGTTTCAAGTTTTGAAGATGTAGATATAAATAGAAGATTAGTAGGAGCAGAATTAATTATTAGAGCCAAAGAAGTTCTAACTAAAAAAGAAAATAAGTATTCTTTAGAAGACGAAGAAGAAAGACTTAAAAGACTCTTTGAAGGAGGTGAATTGTGATGCGAGAAAAAACAAAGCCGAAAGCACCATTAAAACCTAAACCAAAACCAAAAGTTGATCCGGACAGGCACCCAGAATGGGATCCAAGAAGGGTCTGCCCGGATCAACGTACACGAACTATTCGTCCTGACCTTCCTCCGTAAGTATATACATTATAAAAATTACAATAGGGGAGGCATTTGCCTCCCCTATACTATTTTTTCAATAATTTATATAATAAAATTTTTCATCTTCTTCAAATTGTTCTTCTAATTTAAAAGCTTGAAATATAAACATTCCTTCATAATAATAATGTGGAGCGTATGCGCGGGCTGAATGATGTGCTGTATAAATATGCTTCTATATCCCATAATCCTCTAGTCCAAATCAATATATTATCTAATTCTTGATCTTTAATTGCTTTTACTTCTATTCTATCTACCGGCTGTTTGAGTTGTTCCATTAAGTATTCCTCCTTTAAAAGTTTAGCGATTTTAATTTTAACATAAACTAAATTTGCTCAAAATAAAAGTGATATATTTAAAAATTTATATTAAAAAAGGCTCTAAATAAAGTATTTTTAGTCTATTGACAAATGAAAAAAATATGATTATAATTATTTATGCTCGCTGAAGTTCTCATCCTGTTTCACCTCCGGGGCCGACCAGAAAGGTCGGCCCTATTTAATTTTTGTTATATAATTAAATTTAGCAACCCTAAAAAGGAGGGTGATTTCTATGTTGAGAAAATTTAAATTGAAAGATGGAAGATCTATCATTATAAAAGACAACAAGGTATACATAACTCAAGAAGAAATATTTTTAGCTGATATAGAAAAATTTGAAAAAGATTTAGAATTAATAGGAAAAATTGAAAGAGAACAAGAATTAGAAAAATTAAGTGAAGATAGTGTAATTTTAAGAGACATCTTTCCTAATAGTATTTATGAATATTGGCTGACATATGATAAACTTCATCGTAGATGGATTCAAAATGTGGAAATATATGAATGCAGATTATGTGGCAAAAGATGGATGGGTGAACCAATTATAGAAAACTGGAGAGATATAAATAATCATGAATGCAAAATAGAAGAAGATTAAAAATAATTAACGGAGCTGGAAAAAACCAGCTCCGTTTTGCTTTTTTTTACTTTAACCTTCTTATAACATTTTCCAAAGACCTAATAACTTCATTTAATAATTCGACATAAAATTCTATATCTTCTTTTTCTACTTCTTCTTTATTCAACAAATTAGAATAATTTTTAATCAAATAATCAATTTTATCTTTAAAACTTTTAGGATTAGGCATAATAACAATTCCTCCTCTTTTTTCCTTAAATCTCAAATCAGATTCTAATTCTTTAACTTTTAACCTAAGATTACATAATAAGTCATGAAACTTTAATAGTTCATTTAGCGAAGATTCATACATAACCTTAATTTCGTGCAATAATAAAGCATCCATCACCTCCTGTGTCATTTTTTCACCTCCTTTCAGTATGCTAATATAAATTTTAAAAAATAAAAATTAATTTCAAAATTTTTCAAAAATGAATATTGCTCCGCCAAAAGCGGAGCAAGTGCGGAGCAATTGTGTTTATGTTTTTATTTTTTTTATTAAAGTTCTATTTCTTTATATTCTTTACCACAATTAGGACATTTATAATCTATTAATGAATGTAAATTTACATCTATATATTCTGCATAATAATATATTATGTATCTTAACATTGTCTTTCCACAATTTCCACATTTTATTTCGTATCCTCTATGTGCTTTATTTCTTGAACTTTCTATTATTTCTTTAATGTATTCTTTTTGCTGTTGGGTTGTTGCCATTAAGCATCCCTCCTTTTTAGTTTGCCAGTTATTATTATAATCAATTATTTTCTTTTGTCAAGTCTTTAAAAATTTCCATAAAATTAAAAAGGCCCCCCTGTACTAGGAACCTCTCGGGGACGCGAGGCTGGGGGCCGGTGGTTAGGTGGTTGGGAGGGTGGTGGTTGGGAGGTGGGATCGCCGAGGCTTAGTCCGGGAAGTATACGATCTTCCCGTCCTTCACCTCGACGCGGGCGGGCAGCACCTTTTTATCGGTGCGCAACCGCCCGATGAGAACTAGAACAGCTGGGGTTTGTGCTTTCTCGACCGCGAGTATAATTTTTTGTACTCGCGAGATGAGAAAGGCCCGGAGAACTGACTCCACGAACCGGAGCCACTTCTTCGGCTCATGCAACGGATGGGGTTGGAATGCGGTGAGGGGGACTAAGACGTATCGGCCCGGATCGTACACCACTGTTCCGCGTCCGAAGAGCAAAATGATGCCCTTCGGTTCGGGAACAGTGGTCTTTGCCTCGGGTTGGGGTTCGGTTGGTTGGATGGGTTGTGGGGTGGGTTGGGGTTGGGCTTTGTGTTGTTTGAGCTGCAGGTCTCCCGCCATCGCTGTTCACCTCCTTTCTATTTCCCCTGGCAAGGATTTGGTGTCCCCGGCACCAAATCCCCTCTCCAGGGGGATTTTACGTCTCTATACGGCTTGAAGTGTATCTACTTATAATTATACTCATATAATTTTGTTTGTCAAGAGGTAAAAATAGTATATTTTTATATATTTTTTGACTATATTTTTGAAAAATGCTCTTGTTTTAGCTAAATAAAAATTGGGGACGTACGTTAGCTAAATAAAAATTGGGGACGTACGACGTCCCCAACAAAAATTTTAAAAACTATTTTTACAACATTTTCAAAATTTTAATTCTTTAAAAACCTACTATACTCTACTATTTCCTATATCTACTATATGGCCTCGATGGAACAGGTGGAGGCTCCTGTCCCTTTTTAAGGGCAGGCCTTCGAGGCAAGACCTCGGTGCATATGGCACCGCAGGAAGGTTTTAAAACCCTTCCTGGCCCATAAGGCCTCCATTATCTTACATTCATATAGTAGAGTTCTTAATTAAATTATAACAAAAATTTTATTGTCAAATATATAATCCCCGCTTTTTATGGCGGGGATTTTGTTTTATATCTTTATTTTTTCTATTTTTGTCTTCTATTTTTTCTTTATTTTTTTATCTTCTTCTAAATACGCTAATTATAAGCAATAACAATGTATATGTTATTACTAATGTTACACCAAATACTATCCCTATGGGCGCCATAATGGCTGCCCATAGTTCTGTAGCTTTATTTGCCATATATTCTAACATTGGGTCGATCTTTGTTATTAAAATTATTGCTATTATTGGAGATATTGTTATTGTTGTCAAAATTATTATATCTCTTATTCTCTCTTTGCCATTTCTTATTCTTATCATGTAGGGTCACCTCCGATTTAATTATAAAATACTTTTTTAGAAAGTCAAGAGTAACAAAAAACCGGCCAATTGGCCGGCTTTTAAAAATATTTTATATTTTTTATGTTATTCCTATTTCTTCATATTTATATTTACAATGCGGACATATTACTTCTTTTAATGTAACAGTATATGTATCTGCAAATACTAAACTTCTATCGATATACCCAACTTCATATTCTAAAATTTTATTTCCACATTTTACACACTTTATTTCATATACTTTATGTCCTTCTTTGCTCTCTCTCAATTCTATCATTAGAATCACCTCCGTAGTTTGCTAATCCATATTATAACATATAATTTTGCAAGTCAAGTTGGTTTCAAAAAATACTATATTTTAAATCTTTTATTTATCCAAACTTCTAAGCTTTCTCTAATTATATCTCTAAGTCCAGCATAAAATATTACTATTAAAGAGAAGCTATTTATCACTACTAATATACTAATTATTTTCAATGTTGTATCAATATCTGTATAAGTTAAAAAGTTAATCCTTCCATTAATATAGTCTACATATCTAGTATTAAAAAATATACTTGCCAATAATACTATATTTAATACTATCGTAAATATTGATGTATTTAATACTCTTTTCATTTTCTCCATTTCTTTCTCTTTCTCCATTTTTAGATCACCTCCAACTTAATTATAAAAAATTTATTCTCTTGACAAAATATTTTTGATTTATAATTTAATTGGTAGTCTAAAACTAAGCAAGGGGGGATGAAGTATGGAGAGACTCGATGATCTCTTTAAGGACTTTAAGAGAATCGAGCAAAAAGAGCGGGCCGAAAACCGGCCTGTTAGAGAAGAAAAGAGAGAAGAAAAGAAGGTAATATATGATAAAGTAGTATATTTAATTGGACCAAACCAGTGGGAGGTGGTGCCTTGCGACGAGCAAGGTAATCTCCTCCCGCCTAGTGAATTGAAGAACCTAGGATATTATATCGCCTATATATTTTCTCCGGGTCTTCCGGAGAAAGTTAAGATTTCTATATCTGATGTAGAAAAATATCAAGAAATTATAAAAAACCTAATGTTATCTTGGATGATAAAGATTTTAGAATTAGTATATACTGCAAAGTCTAGAAATATTAACAAAGAGATTGTATTTTGTTTATTTGAACATCAAGTCGATATATTCAAATTAGCATGGAATACATTAGTAGAATTTAAAGATAAAAAACCTGAAAATCCTGAAGAATTATTGTATAACTTACTATCTATATTGCTATTAATGGGATTAGAGGGTAGCAAATTATATATGGTTGTAGGGACAGATAAAGATGGAGGGCCCAAATATTATCTGACTGATTCTATCTTACTATATAGTGATGGGAATCTAGAAAAGCTATAATATAAGCAATAAAAAGCTTTAAAAAATTTATAAAGGGCCAGGTTTTTTGTCCTGGCCCTTATACATTTTATAATATAATCAGCACAAAAGGAGGTGAAGTAAAAATGGTTCTAGAGCAAACAGAGAGATTATTAGAAATAGAGAGCCAAATAAGGGAGCAATTAAAAAAAACAATCTCTGATATAATGAAAGAAATAGAATTTGAATTTAGCAAACTAAGAAGTGAAGAGAAAATAAATATAGAACTTCTGTATGATAAATACGATGATCTTCTTTTTGAATTAAAAATAGATGGAATTTTAGCAAAATGGAAATTATCAAAAAACAGTGAGAGAACAATAATGTGGCAAAGAATAAAATTTTTGTTGCAATATTCTATTTATTCTAGCGTGTATGAAAATATGTCTAAAAAGAATGTATTAACCGAAAAAGAAAGAGAGGAATTAAAAAGAATGGCTATTTATATGAGAGATGCTTATGGAATTTTGAGATTTATTTTAACTCGACTATAAAAGGAAAGTTTTCTTTAAAAAGGCGGATATGGAGTCCGCCTTTTAACTTTTCAATTTTTGTGTTAAAAAATTAAATAGGAGGTGAGCTAAAGTGGAGGAGAAAAGAGTGGAGATTGTCCGAAGGGAGTGGTATCAAAAATTAATAGAAGCATATAATCAGAAATTTGGTACATCCATAAAAATTACTAAGAAAATGACGGATAAAATGGAGAAGTATAGGTTTAGAAGAAGTGATGTTGAATCAACATTATATTTGATTGAAAGATATAAAAAACCTGCAAGTTGGATAATTAGATAGAGAGTGGAGTATGGATATACATTTGAAGAAATTGATAAAATATTAGAAACAGCAGAATATTTAGGTTGTCAAGTTTACACTGTTAGAAAATTGTTAGATGTATGTGATAGAGATTTATATTTATTTGATAAACTGATTGATTACATCCTGACCAATGGAGGGTATAATGATACAGAAATTTTGAAATTTGCAAGATACTTAGAAACAAATTATGCTAGCGTAGAAGAATTTTTTGAATGGTTGGAGTATGAAGAAGAATGGGAAGAAGAATAGAAAAAATATAAAAGCCCTAGCAAAAAGCTAGGGCTTTACTTTTTTAAAAAAATTTGTAAAATAAAATTTGGAGGTGACTACAAATGAAAAAAACTACTACTAAGATCGTACTTGCTGAAACAGTAAAGAAATTAAAGGGTAAAAATCCATACGAAATTTTAGGTTTTACACCTAGTTTTGTTGGAATTTTAAAAAGAAATAGAAATTTACTAAAAAGACTAGTTGATTTACATAAAGCTTATTTATTAGCTGTAATCCATCCTGATGTTGTAAAAGATGAAGATAAAAAAATTGCTGAAGAATTAGCAAAAATGATAAATGAAGCAGCTAATAGAATAAATGATGAATTCGAAAGCCAGGAATTAATTGAACAATATATTTTAAGTAGAGATTTGGAAATTAAAGCCCTAAAGGAAGATATTACAAAATTAAGTGAAGAAAATAGAAAATTGCAAAGAGAAAACCAGAGATTAAGTAATGAAATAAAAAAGAAAAGCAAGAATCAGATAAAATTAATTGATCTTATTTTAAGTTTTGTTCCTAGATCCGGATTAAGCAAAATAAATCAAAATATTCCTTGCTTATTGATTGTAAATAGAGGTAAATTTAGAGCTATATATTTTGTAGATGAAAATAGAAAAATTTATGAAATTGTAGGTAAATCTAGGTTAGTTAAAGCAAGATTAGAATTTCATATTCAACAAACATTAGAAAAATTATCTGATTATAAAAAATCAGGGAAAATAAGATTAAAAGGAATTTTGTTAGGTAGTAGTAAAGACGAATATTCTGTAAGTTTAAATAATTTAAGTTTTAGAAATTATGATGAGATTATGGATTTTTTAGCCAAGATAGAAGCTAACTTAGAAAATAAGAATTTAATAGCCATAAATTATGTGGGCTTTAATGAAAGGACGCAAAGATACTATATTGTTTTTGAAGTAATTAAAATAGAGAGGGTTATAAAAATAAAAGAGGGTTACATTCTAGCATAGAAATAATGAATAGGCTGGGTTTAATCCCAGCCATTTTAATTTGACTAATTTTTGAAATATGATATAATTTGAATCGGAAATCTTCAAGGAGGTGAAGGTTATGAAAATTGTAGTTTCTCATGGAGATTTAGATGGTATAATATCTGCATCTACAATCTCAGTAAACTACAATATACCTGTAGAAAATATAATATTTACCCAACCGTTTATGGTAGATAAAATCACTTTACCAGAAGATGTAGAAGAAATATATGTCGTTGATATTGCAGTAAATAATAGGAATCCTAATATGACTAAAGAATTTATAGAAAGATATAGAGGGAAAATTAGATTATGGATAGATCATCACGAAGGATATCAATTATTAAAAGAATGGTTAGGAGAAGAAAATGTATTAACTGGGGATAGTCCAAGTTGTCCCCAGCTAATGAGAGATAATGGATTTATAGTTCCAGAGGAGTGGGTCGATGCGGCAAATGCCGCAGATAGACCCACAGAATATAAAGAAACTGAATTAAGTAGATTTTTAAATAGAGCGTTAAAGTATGGTATATTGAGTGAAGATGAAGAATTGAAAGAAATGATAATGAAAACTATAGTAAGATATCTTGTAAAAAGTTATAAAAATGAAGATTATACTGAAGAAGAAAGATTATTAGAAGAATATGGAAAGTTATATGAAGAAATAGAGGAAAATACTATAGAGAGTGCTAAAAAAATTCAAGAAATATCTGGATTTAAATATAAAGTTGGTTATATAAAATTAGAAAGAGAAAAGAAGGTAGATATTACAAAGTTGTTTATGTTGGCTTATAAAATATACGATGTTCTTATAATACAAAAATATAATAATAAAGAAGATGAGGAGATTACATTGATAGGAACGAAATTAAAAGAAATTAATTTAGTGCAAATATTTGATCTTAAAAGTGGGGCTCCTTTTAGGATTTCTTTGCCAGGACTCCACAATGAAGTGTTAAGCTTTATATTAGCAAAATTGCAAGAATTATAAATTATAATAAATTATAAAAAATAAAGGGCTGGAGATTTATCCAGCCCTATATTTTATTTTCTCTGCTCTTTCTTTGATTCTTCTAAATTCCTTTTCTTTAATCTTTTCTCTTTTTTCGTATTTTTTAAGCCCTTTTACTAAAGCTATTTCTACTTTAATTAAATTTCCCTTTGAATAAACTTTAATAGGAATTAATGTTAAGCCTTTTTCTTTTAATTTTCCTATTAAATAATTAATTTCTTTTCTTTTTAATAAAAGTTTTCTTGGTCTATTTTCATCATAATCTTTAGGAGTATTTTTAGGTTGATATGGAGGAATATTAAAATTTACCAAATAAGCTTCATTATCTTTTATAGTTACATAACTTCCCTTTAAACTCCCTTTTCCCTCTCTTAATGCTTTTACCTCAAATCCTTTAAGTTCTATGCCAGCCTCAAAACTTTCTAAAATTTGATAATTATAATGTACTCCTGGATTTTGTATAAATACTTTATTTTTCATTTAATTTAATTATATTTGACTTTTAAAAACATTTAAGTGTATAATTTAGCTAATGGTAATAGAGGGTTTTCGTAGAGGAATAGAAAGAGAAAAGACAGAGGCATATGAAAAAAAGCCTGAGGCTGTCCCCCTTCTGTGACAGAAATTTTAGCTAATCCTACATACTCAGAACTTTTAAATTTGGCCTTAGAAAAAGAGACGGACCCAAAGAAAAAAGGTCTACGAGAAAAAATATTAAGAAGAGAAACCTTAGAAAAGTAAGATTTTTAAAATTTAGAAAGTTATAGGCAATTAATTAAAGAGGCAACAGAATATTCAAGAGAAATAACACAAAGGTTAACGCCAGAAACTATAAAAATAATTGCCGATGCATCTCCGGAATTTAACGATTTAGTAGCTCAAATAGGAATTAATAAGGTAAGGGAATTTTTGGAAGCATATTTAGCTAGATTATATGTAATAGATAAAAATAATTTCGAAAATTTAGCTGACAAAATTAAAGGTATAAAAGAGGCAGAACAAAAACTCCAAGATATTGATAATTCTCTTAAAGAGGCATGTAGAAAATATGGAATTAGCGAATCAGAATTAGCTCAAATTTATGAAAGAGGCGGGAGCGATGCAGAAATTCGTTATTTAGTTTATAAAAGATTAAATATTCTTCAAAAAGTTTGGGATAAATTAACGGGTGGTAACCTTACAGGGGGAAGAATAAAGGAATTGAACCAGATAGAAATTATCAAATCTAAAATAGACGAGATTCATAATTATCTTATAGAAGTCAGCCAAATGATAGCTACTGCGGTATTTGAGACACAAGAAGGTCGAACATTTTTAACTAAGGCATTATATGGTCAAATTGAGAGACTTGGTGGAGGTATAAGTTTTAAAGAGGCTGTTTACTCAGAAGAAGACTTAGAAAGAGAATGGAAAGAGTATCAAAGAGAAGTTACAAAGGAAGGGGGAGCATTTTATGGTAAGGATTTAAATGATGAAAACATAAAACAGCAATTAAGAAAAGGGTTTGTGGAACATCTAAGGCAAAAAAGATTTCAAAACAAAATGGGTGGTATTATTGATGTTTTAATAGGTATGGTCGGAAATTGGGTAGCTAATAAATAATTTAAAAATGGAAAATATATACGAAAATTTTTTCAAAATTTTATCAGAAGGAAGCGAAGAAGAAGTTAGAAATTTTTTAGTTGAAAATTTTGATAAGTTTCCTGAAGATCTAAAAAGAGATATAATAGGGGTATTTTTTGAAGAAGCAGTTGATTTAGCTTATGCTGAAATTGAACTTAAGAAAAGATTATTAGAAACAACAAAAGAATTAGAAAAAGCATTAAGATTATTAAAAGATAGGAAAAGAGAATTAGAATTAAGAAAAGAATTAGGAATTGATACAGAAGAATAAAAATTATTCTTTTAAGGCCTCTTCAATTTCTTCAGGTGAAAAACCTATGATTATTTTACCATCTATGTCTATTACTGGCACGCCTAATTGCCCTGATTTTTCTATCATTTCTTCTCTCGCCTGAAGATCAATTTCAACATTTTTTTCTTCAAATTCTATACCCTTACTTTTTAAATATTCTTTAGTTGCATCACAGAAAGGGCACCAGCTTGTTGTATAAATTATTACTTTTTTCATTTTTTAATATATTTTTCAATAATGGCTTTTATATAATCATATGGGTAAGCTCCTTCAACTATATCATTATTAATTATAAGATAAGGTGTTCCTCTTACTCCTAATTTTTGAGCTGCTTGTAAATCTTGTTGAATTTCATTCATATATTTGCCTTCATTTAAGCATTTTTCAAATTTTTCTTTATCTAAGTTTAATTCTTCAGCAAATTTTATTAAATTTTCTTTACTAAAGCTTCCAACATTTTCTCCAGCTTGATTTTTAAAAAGAATATCTACATATTCCCAGAATTTATTTTGTTCCCTTGCGCATTTTGAAGCTAAGCTTGCTTGAGTTGATTCAGGACCTAAAAAAGCAAAATCTCTATAATAAAAAACTACTAATCCCTTATCTATATATTCTTCTTTAATCTTTTTAAAAGATTCGAAATGCAATTTTCGACAAAAAGGACACTGAAAATCAGAAAATTCAATTATTTTTACTGGAGCATTGGGATCTCCTAACGGAGGATTAAAGCCGGTTAAATTTTCTACATTTAAATTAACTGAAATATTAGCTGGAGTTTTTATAGGTGTTACATTCTGAAATAATAAATATCCTCCACTTATAAGTAAAATTAACAAAAGTAAGGCTGGTAAAATTTGATTTGCGTTCATTTATAAATATTTGTATTAATAGTTCCGACCATATTTATAATTATATCACCTTTTATTTTTTCGTTTAAAGACGAAATTGTAATTGTTGCATTAGTAGCATAACCAGTAGCTGGCGCAAAAATAATTTCTATAGCTGAATTTGAAGTAGGATTTAAAAATTTATTATTTTCACTTAGATAATTAACAAAAACTTTTGTTGAAGAAGCATAAGATGGACCTGCAAATAAGTAATAGGCAGATGTAGAATTTTCAAAATAAACGCCCCAACTAGTATATTCTTCTTTAATCAAAGATTTTTCTCTTGCTAATTCTAAGATTTTCTTTATAGAAATAACATCTTTAGAAATATTAGCATAATCTGAAGAAAATTCTAAAAATCTACTAAAAAATACAGAAATTATTAACAAAAAAATAAAAATCACTAAAGTAATTTCTATTAAAGAAAATGCTTGGTTTATAATATTTTTCATGAATAATATTATAAATTTTATACTTGCAAACTTCGGTCAAATTTTAAGCCTTTTATTATCTATAATTTTAATATTTCTTGTAAATAAAGAAAAGAAATATTGGCTTTTGATTTTCCTTTTATTTTTTGTTATTTACTTTGGTTTCGCTACTTTTAAAAGTTATCTTCAATTTACAATATGGAAAAATCATCCTATTTCTAAATATCTTTTACCTCCTTATCAGCCTATAAATTATTTTCTATCTTATTCATATCATCATTTTTATAAAGATCTTGTTTGGCGTTTAGTAGGAGCTTTTTTTGTGTTTTTAATAATTTATACTCTTAATAAGCTATTCAAGGAAACTTTATTTTACTATGAAGAATATTATATGGTCCCAATATTAGCTGCTTTGATAGATTTTCCTTTAAATTTTTTATTATTAATTACAGGACTCTTGATGATTTTTCTGTGGCATATTGTTGGTATGGTTAAAAAAAGTTCTGCTTTTTCAGAAAAAATTTCTTTTAAAAATTATTGGGTTTTTCTTTGTGTATTCTTTATAATAATTAATATAATCACAAAAAATAATTTGCATTTTGTAGAAGCTTTTAAACCATGATTCTTACCAACGAAGAATTAAAAGAACTACTAATCAAAAATCATGTTATAGACGAAACTATTTGGGATGAAATTGAAAAAGAATCTAAAAGGTTAAATATAAACCCATTGGACTTAATGTTTGGCAGAAGATGGCTAGATAAAGATTTTTTTGCTAATATTTTAAGTGAATATTTAGGAATAAAAAGGGCTAATTTAAAAGGCCTCGTTATTCCACCAAGTATTTTAAGATTAGTTCCTGAACAAATCGCTATTCAAAAAAAAGTTGTCCCTATAAACATTGAGGGAGATGTACTTCAAGTAGCTATGGCTAATCCTAGAGACTTTGAAACTATAAATTTATTGAGTAATATTACAGGAAAAAAAATTGAACCTATGGTGGCTTTAGAAGATGAGATTCAAAGAGCGCTAATAAATTATCAAGCTTTATATAGAGAAAAATATCAGGAGGTTTTAAATAAGGAAGTATCTCAATTTGAAAGAGCATTTTTAACAGAAGAAGAACAAAGGTTATCTGCTACAAGAATTGTTGATAATTTATTAAACTATGCAATGGGATTAAATGCCTCTGATATTCATATAGAAATTTTTGCTAATTACAGTTTAGTTAGATTTAGAATTGATGGGGTTTTAAGAGAGATAATGAGACTGCCTAAAAATTTGCATCCTTCATTGATAGCTAGAATTAAAATTTTATCTCAACTTCAAATTGATGAACACTTTAGACCTCAAGATGGAAGATTTAAAACAAAATTAGGGGATTTTGAGTTTGATATAAGGGTTTCTATAGTTCCTACAATGTATGGAGAAAAAGCTGTTTTAAGATTATTAGCATCAACTTTTAGGCCTACATCTTTAGCGGAATTAGGACTGAATGAAAAAAATCAAGAATTCTTAGAAAGAGCTATGACTAAAACTTATGGAATGATACTTTCTACTGGTCCTACAGGATCAGGAAAAACTACTACTTTATATACTATTTTGCAGCTTTTAAATAGGCCTGAGGTTAATATTTGTACTATTGAAGATCCAATTGAATACGAATTAGAAAGAATTAATCAAATCCAAGTTAATCCTAAAGTAGATTTAACTTTTGCTTCTGGTTTGAGAAGCCTTTTAAGACAAGACCCTAATATTATCATGGTTGGTGAGATTAGAGATTATGAAACCGCTGATATTGCTGTACAAGCAGCTTTAACAGGGCACCTTATACTTTCTACTTTGCATACTAATGATGCACCTACAGCAGTCCCAAGATTAATTGACTTAGGTGTACCTAAATATTTAGTAGCATCAACTTTGACTTTGGTTATGGCTCAAAGATTAGTTAGAAAAATTTGCTTAAATTGTGTTACCTCAGAAGAGGTTAAAAGTTATCAAGAGGAATTAATTAAAGATCAACTTCTTAGATCTGGTTATTCTGAAGAAGAATTAAAAAATGTAGAGTTGCCTAAATATATTTATAGAGGAAAAGGTTGTGAATTTTGCGGATATTCTGGGTATAAAGGTAGAACAGGAATTTTTGAAATGTTCTATGTAGATGATGAAATAGCAGATTATTTAGCTAGAAAAGAATTTAATTTAGTTGAATTTAAAGATATGTTAAGAAACAAAGGTTTTCGTACTATGTTTGAAGATGGTTTTGAAAAAGTTGTCGCAGGTGTTACTACCTTAGAAGAAGTATTAAGAGTAATTAAAGAATAAAAAATGAGATTTTATAAATTTCAAGCTGTAGATAACTTAGGTAAATTTCACAAAGGAAAATTATTAGCTGAATCAGAACAAGAAATCGTTGAATATTTAGCTAACATAGGCTTAACGCCTATTAAAATTTATTTATCTACAGAAACTTTTGTAAATAAAATTCTAAGATCTTTTAGAAAACTTTCTTTAAAAGATAAAATATTTTTTGCTCGAAATATATCTTTGATTTTAAAATCTGGAGCAGGTTTAATTGTGGGTTTGAAAATTTTTGTCAGAAACTTAAAAGATGGCTATTTGAAAGATTTTGTTTTGTTCTTAATTTATAACCTTCAAAAAGGTAATCCTTTTTATTTAACATTTCAATATTTTCCTGAAAGTTTTACTCCTGTAGAGGTAGAACTTATAAAAATCGGCGAACTTTCTGGTAATTTAAGTAAAACCTTTGATAATTGGGTTGAAAATTTAGAAAAAGAAAAAAATGTGCGGACTGAACTTTTATCATCTTTGCTTTATCCTTCAATAATTCTTATAGCTGCCTTTGGAGTAATAATTTTGGTAACTACCTTTGTAATGCCTAAAATCGCAGGATTAGTACAACAAATGGGAACTAAACTACCTACTTTTTCAAGAGTTATTCTTTCTACAGGTATTTGGATAGGAGATCATATAAAAATAATTTTTGTGATTTTAGCATTATTAATCATTATTTTTATAAGTTTATTTATAACAAGAAATGGTAGACGCATATTGCTCTTAATTGCCTTAAAATTGCCTATTTTGAAAACATTAATTTTGAATATGAATTTAAGATCTTTTTGTTTTGTTTTTGGCTCTTTAATAGAAAGTGGTATTACTGTTTCGCAATCTCTTTATCTTACAAGCTTAGTTATATCTCACCCTGAACTCAAAGAGGCAGCTTTAAGGATGTATCAAAAAATACAAGGCGGAGCTAATTTTGAAGAAGTTTTGGTTCAAGAAAGAATTTTCCCTCCTGTTTTTTCTGGAGTTATGATAATAGGTTCTGAGACTGGTAACTTATCTAAAGTATTAGAAGTTATGGAAAAATACTATGAAGATGAAGTAAAATATTCTATTAAAAATTTAATGACCTTATTAGAGCCGCTTTTAATAGTTTTTGTAGGCATGATAGTCGGATTAATAGCAATTTCAATAGTAGTTCCAGTTTATCAACAAATTTCTGCACAATTGGAACAAGGCTTACAACAAAGACAAATGCCATAAAAATGCATGATGAATTAGAAAAAATTAGAAAATTAAACATAGATCCTTATCCAGAGAAAAGTAAAAGAGATTATGTAATTAATGATGTTTTGAAAAATTTTAATAAATTTTTAAGAAATAAAAAAGGTTTTTGGTTGGCTGGAAGAATTATGGCAATAAGAGATCATGGTAACATTATTTTTATTGACTTAAAAGACGAGTCAGGAAAAATTCAAGGCATTCTTAGAAAAGATATTACTAAAAAATTTAACTTGTTTAGTGAAATATTTAAAATGGGAGATTTTATTTCGGTTTTTGGAATTGCTTTCTTGCCTAAATCTAAAGAAAAAAGTATTCTAATAGAAAGATATATTTTATTAGCAAAATGTTTAAAAAATTTTCCAAAAGATTATTACAAAGTTCGAGATGAAGAACTGCTTTCTAGAAACCCTTATTTAAGAACTATTTTTTATCCTGAAGATAAAGAAATTTTTGATAAAAGATTTTATATTATTCGCCTTTTGAGAGAAATTTTATGGGAAAAAGGATTTATTGAAGTAGAAACTCCTATTTTGCAAACGCATTATGGTGGTGCTTTAGCAAAGCCTTTTAAAACATATTTAGAGGCCTTAGATTTGCCTTTATATTTAAGGATTGCTCCTGAGCTTTATTTGAAAAAAATGATTGTTGGTGGTTTTGAAAAAATTTTTGAAATAGGAAAAAATTTTAGAAACGAAGGAATTGATAGGGAACACAATCCAGAATTTACTATGATGGAATTATATTATGCTTACTGTGATCGAGATAATTTAATGAAGTTTGTAGAAGATTTACTTAAAGAGTTAGTAAAAAGATTTAATAAAAAATTTACGAAAAAGGAAAGTTATCTTATCGAATATCAAGGTAATAAAATTAATTTTGGCAAAAAATGGAAAAGAATTAAGTATGTGGAAATAATTAAAAAATATACAGGCTTAGATTACTTTAAAAATACTTTGGATGATTTTTTGAAATTTGCAGAAAAAAATCAAATAGAATTTAGCCCTAAGATAATTACAAAAGGTAAAATTGTTGATGAAATTTTTAAAAAATTAATTAGAAAAAATTTAATACAGCCAACATTTTTAATAGACCATCCCAAAGAAATTTCACCCTTAGCAAAATTGAACCCTAAAAATCCTCAGCTTACATTACGTTTTCAAGGATATATTGGAGGCCTAGAAATTATCAATGCTTTTGCTGAATTAAACGACCCTATCGATCAAAAACAAAGATTTGAAGAACAAGCGAGAGCTTTAGAAAAAGGAGATGAAGAAGCACATCCTTATGATGAAACTTTTATAGAAGCTTTAGAATACGGGATGCCTCCTACAGCTGGTTTAGGTATTGGTATCGATAGATTAGTTGTAATTTTGACTAATTCAAAATACTTAAGAGAAGTCATATATTTCCCATTTGTAAAAGAAAAAGAAAATTGATAAAATTAATATTAAGGGCCCATAGCTCAGTTGGTAGAGCGCCGCTATGGCATGGCGGAGGCCGAGGGTTCGAGTCCCTCTGGGTCCATTTTTAAAATTACGGGGTGTGGCCTAATGGTTAAGGCGCGTGGTTTGGGACCACGAGATTGCCGGTTCGAATCCGGCCACCCCGACTTATTTTTCATAATTAGATCAAGTATAATTAAATATGTTTGTAATCATTATTAGAAAAGATGAAAAAAGAAGTTGTTGAAGGAGTTGTTATTGAAGCTTTACCCGATACAACATTTAAAGTGAAATTAAAAACAGGCGAAGAAGTGCTGGCATATTTGTCTGGGAAAATGAGGATAAATTATATAAAAGTAGTACCTGGTGATGAGGTTGTAGTTGAACTTTCACCATATGATAAAACAAAAGGTAGAATTATAAAAAGAAAATAAAAAATGAAAGTTCAAGCATCAGTGAAAAGAAGATGTAAAAAATGTAAGATTGTAAGAAGAAAAGGGCGAATTTATGTAATTTGTGAAAATCCTAAACATAAGCAAAGACAAGGATAAACTATGGTTAGAATTGCAGGAGTAGAAATTCCAAATGAAAAAAGAATTTTGTTTGCTTTGCCAAAAATATATGGTATTGGTAGATCTTTGGCTAAGAAAATATGTGAAACTTTGAATATTGATCCTATGAAAAAAACAAAAGAATTAACTATGGAAGAAATTAGTAAAATTGAAAAATATATTGATGAAAATTTAAAAGTAGAAGGTGACTTAAGAAGAGAAATTCAAGCAAATATTAGAAGGTTAATAGATATTCAATGTTACAGAGGATTAAGACATTTAAGAAAATTACCGGTTTGGGGACAAAGAACAAGAACTAATGCAAGAACAAGAAAAGGACCACGAAAAACGGTCGGCTCTGGTAAAAGAAAAGTATCTAAAAAATAAAAAATGGGTAGAACAAGAACAAAAGTCATCCAAGGTGAAGAAATTCCTAAAACAAGCACAACTAAGGTTAAAAAGAGTAAAAAGAAAAAAAAGATTGATGTTGGTATTATTCATATAAATTCTCACTTTAACAATACTTTAATGTGCTTTACAGATACTAATGGAAATGTTTTATGTTGGAGTTCTGCTGGAAGTTGTGGATTTAAAAACACTAAAGAAGCTACACCTTATGCTGGCGCTAAAACCGCAGAGGTTTTATTAGAAAAAATTAAAGCGAATTTTGAAGTAGGAGAAGTAAAAGTAATTGTTAAAGGAATTGGTCCTGGAAGAGAATCTGCTTTAAGGGTTTTATTTAATTCGGATCTTAATATTACTGAAATTGAGGATAGGACTCCTGTACCTTTTGGTGGTCCTACTCCTCCAAAACCAAGAAGAGTATAATGCTTATAGAAAAAAAATGCAAAATTTGTAGAAGCTTGGGACAAAAGATACTGTGGAATAATAGATGCGCTTCTAATAAATGCGCGCTTTCAAGAAGAAGAACTAGGCCGGGTATGCATGGAGCTAAACCTAGAGTTTTATCTGATTACGGGAGAAGTTTAATTGAAAAGCAAAAAATAAAGTTTTATTATCTATTAAAAGAAAAGCAATTGAAAAGATTAGTTGAAGAAGCTGAAAAAATGAATGAACCTGCCCCACAAGCTTTGATTAAATTACTCGAAAGCAAACTTGATAATGTTATCTGGCGTTTAGGTTATACAGATTCAAAATTGCATGCTAAACAGTTAGTAAGTCATGGTCATTTTTTGGTTAATGGTAAAAGAGTAAAATCTTCTTTCGTTTTCTTATCCCCTGGAGATGTTATTGAAATTAGACCACAAAGCAAAGATATTGAACCCTTTAAAAATTTACATAAAAAATTCAAAATTTATACACCACCGCCTTGGCTAAGGATAGATATTAACACATTAAAAGGAGAATTTTTAAGATATCCTGAACCAGAAGAATTAAATTTGCCTTTTAATGTACCTTTAGCTTTACAATTTTATTCTAAGTAGTCGGAATTAAAATCTTAGCACCATGATCAAAGAATTAGTTTTACCAGAAAAACCAAAACTAGTTTTTTCAGAAAAGAATAAAGCTACTTTTGAGATAGCTCCTTTATATCCTGGTTATGGGATTACTATAGGTAATGCCTTAAGAAGAGTTTTATTATCTTCAATCAAAGGATCAGCTATTACTATTGTTCATATTGAAAATGTTTTACATGAATTTTCGACTATTCCTGGAGTTTTGGAAGATGTTTTGGATATTTTATTAGCCCTTAAAAAAGTTAGAGTTAAATATGAAGGAGAAGAACCAATTGAATTGGAATTATACAAAAAAGGAGAAGGTCCGATTTATGCTGGAGATATTAAATGTCCAGCTGGAGTAGAAATTGTAAATCCTGATTTAAAAATTGCTACCATTACTTCTAATGATACTGAAGTAAGAATGACTTTAATTGTAGAAAGAGGGTATGGATTTTCTTCTGCAGAAGAAAGGGAGAAAGATAGAGTTGAACCAGGAACAATTGTTTTAGATGCGATATTTTCTCCAATAGTTAATGTAAATTATGAAGTTGAAAATATTGTATATAATGAAAGAGCTGATTATAATTTACTACGTATAACTATTGAGACTGATGGTACTATTACACCAGAAAAGGCCTTAAAAGAAGCAAGCGAAATATTAATTAAGCATTTTGAAATCATAAATGAGGCATTTAGTGAAAGTTAAAAAATTTCATAGAAAAAAAGATCAGAGAAAGGCTTTGTTTAAGATTTTGGCCCATAATTTGATAATGAAAGAACAAATTAAAACTACCGCAGAAAGAGCAAAATATTTAAGAAGAATTGTTGAAAAATTAATTACTACTGCTAAAAAACAAAATTTAGCTGCTTTAAGAAGATTATTAAGTAAATTGCCTAAAAAATCTGCGTATAAGTTATTTTATGAAATAGCTCCTAGATACAAAGATCGCAATGGTGGTTATATAAGAATAATTAAATTGCCCCTCAAAAGAAAAGGCGATAATGCGGAATTAAGCATTATAGAATTTGTTTAAAAATGTTAGTAATTAGATTTCAACCTGTAGGTAAAAAGCATCAAAAAATTTTTAGGGTTGTCCTTCAAGAAAAAAGAAGTAAATTACAAGGAAAGTATATTGCAAAATTAGGATGGTGGGATCCACGAAGAAAAATAGGAGAATTTGATAAAGAAAGAATTGAATTTTATATAAAAAATGGTGCGCAGGTTTCTGATTCTGTTTGGAATTTATTAATTAAAAAAGGGATTATTAAAGGTAAAAAGAGACCTATTGCTATTTCTAAGAAAAAGAAAGAAAATGTGGAGACTGCCTAAAATTGTAAAACTAAAAAATAATTTGAAAGTAATTTTATATTCTTCAGATGAATTTATAACAGCTTCTATCCTAGCCTTGGTTAAAACTGGAACTGATTACGAAACTAAAAAATTAAATGGTATCTCGCATTTTGTTGAACATTTATTTTTTAAAGGCACCAAAAATTTCCCATCTTCTAAAGTTTTAGGTCTAGAACTTGATAAAATAGGAGCAAGTTATAATGCTTTTACTTCATACGAATATACAGGATATTACATCAAAACCCTACCAGAATATTTTGAAAGAGCAGTTTATTTAATGTCAGATATTTTATGTAATCCTCTCTTTCCAGAAGAAGAAATTGAAAAAGAAAGAAATGTAATTTTAGAAGAAATTAATTATCATATTGATACTCCTACTTCGTATATTTTTGATGAAGTTCTTAAGATTACATTTGGAGATCAACCAGCTGGATGGTCAATTTTAGGAACCTCTAAAAATTTACGTGTTATTAAAAGAGAACATATTTTAAAATATTTCAAAACCCATTATACTGTTAATAATACTTACTTAGTTTTAGTTGGTAATTTTAACCAAAATAAAATTTTGAAAATTTTAAATAAATTTTTCGAAAAATACTCTAATAACAAAGCTCCCCAAAAAGCTATTTTTGATAGCAAAAAATCATCTAAATTAAAAGGGAAAATTTATACCCGTAAAGACTTAAAACAAGCACATATTTTGATTTTGTTTAAAACTGATGGATTGAAAGATTTAAAAGATAGAAGATTTGCCTTAGGCGTTTTAACAAGCTTGCTTGGTTATGGCTTAAGTTCAAGGTTGTTTAGAATTTTACGAGAAGAACTTGGAATTACTTATTACATAAAAGTAGATACAGATTTTTATACAGATAGAGGTTATTTCTTTATCCAAACAGGATGTAATTTAGAAAAAATTGAAAATACCCTTAAAAGAATTTTAGAAGAATTTCAAAAAATCAAAAGAGAAAGAATTTCAGATGAAGAAATCGAAAAATCAAAAGCTATTTTAGAAAGTTCTCTTCTTTCCACAGCAGAATCTTCTTTAAATTTAGCTTATTTTTATGGTATAGATTATCTTATTTTCAACAAATTTTTATCACCTAACGATTATCTTCTAAAAATCAAAAAAGTAAAAGAAGGGGAACTAAAGCGAGAACTTAATAAATTAATCACCTACGATAATTTAAAATTTGGAATTTTAGTTCCAGATGAATATAAAAATCTTAAGATAGCTAAAATCTTTAAAAAAACTTTATAATTAGTTAATGGTTTTAAAAGAAGAATTTAAAAGAAGTTTAATTTTTTGGAATATCCCAATTGTTGCTTTTTTGTGTTGGTTTTTAAAAGATGTTCTTTTTATAATTTTAATCTCTATTTTTTTAGGCTTAGCTGTGCAACAATGGGCTATTTATATCAAACTTAAATTTAAAATTCCATTTTATTTAAATATTGCTTTAATTTATTTAACTTTTGCTTTGCTTTTTGTCGTAATTTTGTATATTTTAGCGCCAGCAATTGTCTTAGAACTTAAAAATATTTTACCCAACATCCAAGATTATATAGAAAATTTAGGCTTGAAAGGAATTTCTAATTACTTAACTAATTTCTTAAAAACACCTGCTCCTGAATTTTTTATAAATACTTCTAAATATTTAATTAATATGATTGGAGGTTTATTTAATTTAATTTTAATTTTGGTAATGTCTTTTTACGTAGCTACACAGGTTAATCTAATTCCAGAATTTTTAGATCGTATTTTTAAAGAAAATAGCAAAAGATACCTCAACCTTATTGAAAAAATTAAAAAAGGATTAGCTGCGTGGTTAGCAAGTCAATTATTTTTGATGATTTCTGTAGGACTTGCCTCATTTTTATTAATGTTTTTCTTAAAGCTTCCCTATGCTGGAATTATTGGTTTAATTGCAGGTTTTACAGAAATTATCCCAATTATAGGACCAATTTTAGGTGCAACAGCAGCTATTATTTTGACATTAGCGCATGATCCTAATAAAATAATATTTGTTTTAATAGGATTTGTATTAATCCAACAGCTAGAGAATAATTTATTGGTTCCTCTTGTAGCTAGAGCTGCTTTAAAAATTAAACCTTTTATAACTTTGGTGGGTATCTTAATAGGAAGTAAAATTGGTGGAATTTTAGGTATTTTTTCTGTTTTGCCACTATTAGTTATTTTTTATGAAATTTATGAAGAATTTTTTAAAATTAAATAATGATGTTAAAAGATTTCAAAACCGCATATGGTAAAAATTTGACAAAAAATTTATTAATCAAAGAACTCAAAGATTTTATTTTGGCTGATAAAAGATATAGATACAGAATTTTAGTAGGTACAGATTCAGAAATTCAGGAAAATGGAGTAGAATTTATTTCTGTAATTGTTGTTCATAGAGTTGGATATGGTGCTAGATATTTTTGGAAAAAGATTAACGTAAAAAGAAGAATGGATTTATTTACGAGGTTATGGGAAGAGGCAAATTTAAGTTTAGAAATAAGCAGGGAAATTTTAGAAGAATTAATTAAAGAGAGATTGGAATTTGATTTTGAACTACATCTAGATTTAAGTACGACGGGTAAAAGCAAAAGTGTTGTTAAAGAAATAATTAATTTAGTTAAGGGCTATGGATTTGAAGTTAAAATTAAACCTGAAGCTTATGCTGCAAGTAAAATTGCTGATCATTTATTGTAAGTCGTTATTAGTTGGAAATTTAAAGAACTGCTTGATCCAAGAATTAATTCATTAAAAACTAACAAGAAAATTAGGTTGATAAGTACAGAAGGTAAGCAAATAGGTATTTTAACTTTAAAAGAAGCTATAGAAATTGCTGAAAAAAATAATACTGGATTAATTTTAATTTCAGATAAGGTTGATCCACCAGTAGTTAAACTTGGTGATTATCAAAAATATCTTTATCAATTAAAAAGAAAACAGAAAAAAGAGGGTGGTGCTGAATTAAAAGAAATCAGAATAAGCTTTCAAGAAGCAGAAGGTGATTTAAAAAGAAAAGCTAAACAAATTGAAGAATTTTTACAAGAGGGTCATCAAGTTAGAATAAGAATGATTTTAAAAGGTCGACAATTATTGCATGTAGATTTAGCAGAAGAAAAAATCAAAAAATTTTTGGAAATGATAGAAATTCCAATTAAATTGACGAGCGAAATTAAAAAACAAGGAAATAATTTGATAGTTAATATTTCCAAAAAATGACACCGGGTAAATTAAGAAAATCTGTTTTAAAAAGATTTAAAATAACGAAAAATAAAAAAGCTTTGAGGCGTATTAGTGGTATTAATCATTTTTTGAGTAAAAAACATAGAGACTTGGTGAGAGAAAAAAGAAAATTAACTGATAGTAATTTAGAATTAATTGAAGATTATTTAAATTATTAACAAAAATGCTAAAAATAAAAATTGCCATTTCAGGAGCTTCAGACACAACTTTTTGTACCTCAAATGTTAATGAATTGGCTTATGAAATAGGTAAAGAATTAGCTTTAAGAAATATTATTACTGTTACAGGAGCAACAACAGGAGCTCCTTTTTGGGCTGCTAAAGGAGCTTATGAAAATAATGGATATGTAATTGGTTTTTCTCCTGCAATTAATAAAGAGGAGCATATAAAAGTTTATGAATTACCCATAGATTATCATCATCTTATTTTTTATACTGGATTAGGGCATTCAGGAAGGAATTTAATTCTGGTAAGATCTGGAGATGCTGTAATTTTTATTTGCGGTCGAACAGGAACTTTAAACGAATTTGTTATAGCTTATGAAGAAAAGAAGCCTATGGGAATTTTAGTTGGTTCAGGAGGAGAAGAAAAACACATGAAAAAAATAATAGAAGAGGCCAGAAAAGAACATAATAAAATTGTATGGGAATCAGATCCTAAAATTTTAATTGAAAAATTGTTAAAATTTATTGAATAAAATGGATTATTTAGAAATAATTTACAGATTATTTTTAGGTAGTGCTTTAGGGGCTTTGATAGGAGTTGAAAGGAGCTTTTTTAAAAAACAAGCAGGGCTTCGTACCTTTGCTTTGGTTGGCTTAGGAGCCACTCTTTTTTCTTTAATAGCGGCGAAATTTTTACCTGATTCTACTGCTAGAATTTTAGCTAATATTGTTTTAGGAATAGGATTTTTAGGTGCTGGGATTATTTTTTATCACGAAGAAAAAGTAGTTGGTGCAACAACAGCAGCTGCATTATGGACAACAGCAGCTATTGGAGCTAGCGTAGGGCAAGGATTTTATTTAGAAGCTTTTGTAACAACTATTTTAGTACTTCTAATTTTATCTATTTTACCTTTTATTGAAGAAAAAATACGGCAACATGATTAACCTATTAACAAGTATTTTTTTAATAACAAGTACAATTGTTGGGTTAGGGGTATTTATTTTACCTTATACCTTAGCTCATTCAGGAATTTACTTTTGGTTTTGGTTTTTAATTATTCCTATTTTAATTTTTTATGTTCATTTAGCTTACAGTGAAATAATTTTTCAAATTGAAGAAAAGCATAATCTACCTGGGCTTAGTGAAAAAATTTTAGGTAAAAACTGGAAAAATATTGTTTGGCTAATAGATTTTTTAGGAACTTTATTTGTTTTTGCAAGTTATTATTTAGCTTTGGCTAAATTTACCAACTTGATTTTCCCTTTTAATAATGAATTATTAATTAGATTATTTTATGCATTTTTAGTAATCATTATAATTTTATTTTCTGTAAACCCTTTTTCAAAAATTGAAAGCATATTAGCATTTTTTATGATTTTGCTTTTTTTAATTTTAGGTATTTATTTTTTGCCTCAAATTAGCTTAAATAATTTTCAAATAGAATTTTTAAATCCTTGGTTAGCTTATGGTGTTTTAATATTTGCTTATACAGGATATTCTTCTTTGCAAATGGTTTACGATATTATAGGGAAAAATAAAAAAGTTATGTTTTGGATTAATTTAATTTCCATTTTACTAGTAACATTTTTATATTTGTTGTTTGTTTTTTCTATCTATGGTACATTCGGCAAAAATGTTTCTTCTACAACCTTAGAAAACCTAAAAGGATTTGCTAATCCTTATATTGTAAAAATAGTTTCTTTTTTGGCTATTTTGAATATCTTAACTACATTTATAGCTTTAGCCTTTTATTTAAAACGAGGATTAATTTTTGATTATAAAATCAATAGTACCTTATCCTGGTTAATTATAAGTTTGGTGATATTTCTTATTCCATTCTTAAAATTAGAAAATATTGCAAAATTAGTAAGCTTAACAGGAAGTATATTTTTAGGATTTAATTTATTTGTATTACTTTTGTGTTATTTAAAACTAAAAAATTACATTTATTTCAAAATCCCTAAAATTTTGGTTATAATTTTATTAATACTCTTAGGTTTTGGTTGGTTTATAGGAATACTAACGGAAATTATGGGCGGGTAGCTCAGTGGCAGAGCGTCTCGCTTACAACGAGAAGGTCAGAGGTTCGATTCCTCTCCCGCCCAATTTATTTTTGCTATAATTTAAAAATATGAAGGCTCAAGATCTTTCAACAAAATATAATCCTAAAGAAATTGAAGAGAAAATTTATCAAAAGTGGCTTCCATATTTGAAAATAGAAAAACAAAAAGGTGTTAAGAATTTTATAGCTTTGATGGCACCACCAAATGTTACTGGAAGTTTGCATATGGGCCATTCTTTGCAAAATACTTTACTTGATGCTTTTTTAAGATATAAAAGAATGAATGGTTATAAAATAATTTGGATTCCTGGTTTGGATCATGCTGGTATTGCCACTCAAAATGTAGTAGAAAAAGAATTGAAAAAAGAAGGCTTAACAAGATTTGATCTTGGTAGAGAAAAGTTTATTGAGAGGGTTTGGCAATGGAAAGAAAAATATGGAGGTATTATTTTAGAACAATTTAAAAAATTGGGTATTACTCCTGATTGGTCAAGAACAAGATTTACTTTAGATAAAAATTATGTTAGATGGGTAGAAAAAGCTTTTATAGAATATTACAAAAAAGGATGGATTTATAGAGATTACAAAGCTATAAACTTTTGCCCACGCTGTAAAACAAGTCTTTCTGATTTAGAGATTGAATATATTGAAAAAGATGGAAAGCTTTATTACATTAAATATCCTCTTAAGGATTCACAAGAATTTTTAGTTGTTGCTACAACTAGACCAGAGACAATGTTAGGTGATGTGGCTTTAGCTGTTAATCCCAATGATCAAAGATATACTAAATATATTGGCCGAATAGCTATTTTGCCTATTATAAATAGAGAACTTTTAATTATTACTGATATAAGGGTTGACCCTAAATTTGGTACCGGCGTTGTTAAAATTACTCCTGCTCATAGTATCATTGATTATGAAATTGGAATTAAACATAATTTACCTATGATTAAAGTGATTGATGAATCAGCAAAAATAGTAAATATTCCTCAGTTTGAAGGTTTAGATTATTTGGCTGCTCGAGAAAAAGTTCTTCAGATTTTAAAAGAACAAAATTTATTAGTAAAAGAAGAGGATATTAAACATCATATTCCTATTTGTTATCGATGCCAAACAGAATTACAAGTTATTCCTTCTAAAGAATGGTTCTTAAAAATGGATTATTTAGCTGCCTTAGCTAAAGATGCAGTTAAAAATAGAAAAATATTTATTGTACCTAATAGATTTAATAAAATTTATTTTGCTTGGCTTAAAAATGTTAAAGATTGGTGTATTTCAAGAAAAATATGGTGGGGACAAACTTTACCAGTTTGGTATTGTAAAAACTGCGAAGATAGTTATGTAGTAAGTATTAAAAAACCTAATAAAAAATGTAAAATTTGTAAAAAATCTAATTGGTATAAAACCGAAGAAGTTTTTGATACTTGGTTCTCTTCAGCTTTATGGCCTTTTGCTATCTTATATACCAAAAAAGAAAAAAAATGGTACCCAGCAGATGTGGTATTTTCTGCCAGAGATATTTTAAATCTTTGGATTACAAGAATGATTTTTTCTGGTTTATATTTTATGAAAAATGTGCCATTTAAATTAGTTTATATTCATCCTACTGTTTTAACTAAAGAAGGCAAAAGAATGTCAAAAAGTTTAGGAACCGGTATTGATCCTTTAGATTTAATCGAAAAATATGGAGCTGATGCTTTAAGATTTGGTTTAATTTGGCAAACAACAAATTTACAAGATTTAAGATTTGATGAAGTAAATGTTGAAAATGGAATGAAATTTGCAAATAAAATTTATAATGCTGTTAGATTTTATTTGATCCGTTATCCTGAAATGCAAAAAAGACAAGGTTTTAGTAGTGAAGATCGAAAGATTATAAGGGCTTTCAATTCTACTTTAAAATACGTTAATAAAAATATAGAAAGGCTACAATTTTCCAATGCCTTAAAAAGAATTTATAAATTTTTCTGGAATCAACTTTGCGATGTTTATATTGAAACTTGTAAAGGAAATACAAAAAATAACCCTGAAGTTCTTCGTATGGTACTTTTAAATTCTCTTAAATTGTTACATCCTTTTATGCCTTTTATAACGGAGTATTTATGGTCATTAATGGGAAATAAGAATTTATTACTCTTAGAAAAGTGGCCACAGCAAATTTAACAGCTTGTTTTTTCCCAAATTTTACTTTTATATTTTTAACATCTTTAATTCCTATCTGGATTTGGTGGGAATTTATTTATTTAGAGGATGACCATCCTGAACCTAGATATATGCTTTTATTGGCAATTATTTTAGGGATTGTAGCTGCAATTTTAAGTTATTTTGCTCAAGCAAAAATTTATTATCTATTAGGATATGAATTTAATTATGTTTATTATTTCTTATCTGCTTTTGTTGAAGAATTTTTCAAGTTTATTTTAGTCTTTCTATTTATTCTACCTACTAGATATTTTGATGAACTTGTCGATGTTATGATATATATGGGTTTTACTGCTTTAGGATTTGCCTTTATAGAGACTTATTTAAATATTTGTTCTGTACTAATAAATCCTCCAGAAGGAATTAGTCCATTTTTTGCTTCAATAGCTGTGTCTATATTAAGATTTTTAGGGGCTAATTTTCTTCATATGTTAGCTTCTGTTCTTGTTGGTTTTGGTTACGCAGTAAGCCTTAAAACAAGAAGAGTTCTGCCTTTTGTTTACAGTTTTTTGATGGCAAGTTTTTTGCATTTTTTGTATAATATTTTTATAATTAGAGAGGATGTTAAATTATTGATTTTCCCAATTTTGTGGGCTATATACTTCATTACATTAATAGAATTTAAAATAATAAAAATAAAGAATGGCGGAGTGGGAACATACACATCCAATTAATTTAGAGGAAGAAGAGGGACAATTAGCTGTAGATGTTTATTTAAAAGATGGAGAATTGGTTATTGTTTCTCCTATTTCAGGTGTAACTATGAATGATATAGAAATTTTAGTGCATGGTGATATGCTAATAATAAGAGGCAAAAGATTGCCACCAGAAAATCCTAAAATAACAGATTATTTATATCGAGAATGTTATTGGGGGCCATTTTCAAAAACTATCATTCTACCCCGGGATGTAGATGTTGATAACATTAAAGCTAGCTTAAAGGATGGTATCTTAATGATTAGAATTCCTAAAATTAGAGTTGAGACGGTTAAAAAAATTGAACTAGAGTAATGATTTATAATTATTATATGCGGCTGTAGCTCAGTGGCAGAGCGGGTGTCTTATAAACACCAGGTCGGAGGTTCGAATCCTCCCAGCCGCATATTATGAAAAAAATTTTTTTATTATTCTTAATCTTATTTTTACCCTTTTATACCTTTGCTCAAGGATTGCCTTTTGGTACACCTCGAGTAGTTTACCTTTCTCCTTTCCCTTGTTTAAATGGAGGTGTTATGATAAAAGTACAACCTCCTGCTGGAGCTTTTTTAAGTATTCCACCTGGTCCTTATTTTGTTCCTATCGGAAGCAATAGATATTTAAACTTTATTTACCCTCCGGTTCCTGGAACAAAAATGTTGGGGTGGTGGGTTCCTGGAGGAGTATGCCTTAAGCCAGCATTCCCCCACCCAATACCTATTCCAACTATTGGAACTATTACTGGTTATGGAAGCGCTTTAGGATTTTAACTCTCTGTAACGATATTTAAAATTTTATTTTGAGCTAAAATTATTTTGTTTATTTTTTTGTTTTCTAAGAATTTTTTCACTCTTGGTCTATTTAAAGCTATTTCTTTTAATTTTTCAATATCAATTTGATCTTCTAAAATTTCTATTTCATCTCTCTTTTTACCATCTATTTGAATAATTATTTTTCTTGTCTTTTCTTCAATATATTTAGAATCATACTTAGGCCATTTCTCATAATCTAACAACTTTTTATTACCTAACAAAGACCAAATTTCTTGTGAAATATGAGGAGCAAAAGGAAAAAGAAGTTTTACAAAAGTTTTCCATGTTTCTATAGAAACTTTTTTATTACTAATAAAATTAATAAATTCCATCATAGCACTTATAGCAGTATTAAACTTAAAATTTTCAATATCTTCACTAATTTTTTTGATAAGTCTATTTAGCTCTCTTAATATTTCTTGATCTTGTTCTTTTTTAATTTTTTCTTTCTTAATTTTCTTAGTTAATTCCCATATTCTGTTTAAAAATCTATGAATCCCTATTATTCCTTGTGTATCCCAAGGTTTAACTTCTTCAAAAGGTCCCATAAACATTTCGTACATTCTCAACGTATCAGCACCATATTTTTCAACAACTTCATCAGGACTAATAACATTCCCTCTTGATTTAGACATTTTTTCGTGATCAGGACCTAAAATTAAACCTTGATTAACTAATTTCTTAAAGGGTTCTTTTGTAGGTACTAAACCTAAATCATATAAAAACTTGTGCCAGAATCTAGCATAAAGTAAATGAAGGACCGCATGCTCAACTCCGCCTACATAAATATCTACAGGTAACCAGTATTTAAGTTTTTTATAATTTGCGAATTCTTTTTTATTTTTAGGATCAATATATCTTAAATAATACCAGCAAGAGCCAGCCCATTGAGGCATAGTATGAGTTTCTCTTTCTGCTGGTCCTTTACATTTTGGACATTTTGTTTTAACCCATTTTTGAATATTTTTTAAAGGAGATTCGCCTGTTCCTGTAGGTTCATAGCTTTTAACTTTTGGCAATTTTAATGGTAGATCTTTTTCTTTTAAAGGGACAATTCCGCATTTAGGACATCTTACTAAAGGAATAGGCTCCCCCCAATATCTTTGTCTTGAAAACACCCAATCTCTCAACTTGTAATAAATAGCCTTTTTGCCGATATTTTTATTCTCTAATTCCTCTCCTATTTTTAAAATTGCAGTTTTAGAATCTAAGCCATTAAAATCAAAAGAATTGATTAAATATCCATAATCTTCAAAAGGTAGATTATCTGGTTCTTTATTTTTTTCTGGTCCTATTACAGGGATTATTTTTAAGTTAAATTTTTTTGCAAATTCGTAATCTCTTGAGTCATGCGCAGGTACACCCATTATAGCGCCAGTTCCATAAGAATATAAAACATAGTCGCTAATCCAAATAGGGATTTTTTCTCCTGTAAATGGATGGACTACATAAGAACCTGTAAAAACACCAGATATTTCTTCTTCAATTTTCCTTTCTCTTTCAGGTTTTTTTAAAACATCTTCTATATAATTTTTTATTGAGAAATAATACTCTTCTTTTGCAATCTTTAAACACAATGGGTGCTCAGGTGCTAAAACTAAAAATGTAACACCGAATATAGTATCCAATCTTGTAGTAAACACTGTTATCCTATATTCTTGGTCTATAATTCTAAAATCAACTTCATATCCTTCACTTTTACCAATCCAATTTCTTTGCATCTCTTTAACATTCTCTGGCCAATCTAATTCATCTAAATCTTCTAACAATCTATCAGCATAAGCAGTAATTCTTATATGCCATTGATTTAAATATCTTATCTCTGTTAGAGATCCGCATCTTTCGCATCTTCCTTGTACTACCTCTTCATTAGCTAGACCTGTTTTACATGAAGGACAAAAGTTTATAGGTGCAGCCTTTTCATAAACCAACCCTTTCTCATACATTTTTAAAAACATCCATTGGGTCCATTTATAGTAATCTGGATCAGTTGTATTGATCTCTCTTTGCCAATCATAGCTTAATCCCATCATTATCATTTGTTTTTTATACCTTTTTATATTTTTAGGAACAAAATTCATAGGGTTCTTTTTCATTTTAATAGCATAATTTTCTGCAGGAAGCCCAAAAGCATCCCACCCCATAGGATGTAAAACATTATATCCATTCATTCGATAATACCTAGATAAAATATCTGTACCAGTATAACCTTCAACATGTCCAACATGAAGACCTTCGCCTGATGGATAAGGAAACATATCTAAAATATAGATTTTTTTACCTTTAAAATCTTTAGTATGCCAAATTTTAAAATTATTTTTTGCCCAGATCTTTTGCCACTTCTTTTCTATTTTTTTAAATGGGTAACCCATTATTTTATAATTATAAGTGATAATTTAAATTAAAAAATCAATATGGCTAAAAATAGAAATATTCCTAAGTTTCATTTTTCTTGGAGCACTTTATCTCATTATGAACATCCTTATGGAGATTTACTATGGCATTTATTTTGGGGGATAGTTATAGGAGCTTCAATTATTTATTCAATAATTGCTAAAGATTTTCTTTTTTTAATAATCTCCATAATCGGGCTTTTTTTCTTTTTTCATCCAGCTTTTTATGAACCTACAGAATTGAGGATTAGATTAAATGAAGATGGAATTTATATAAATAATAAATTTTATAGCTGGGATGAAATTACAGGTTTTGAAATATTTAATGAAGGAGACAGAACTTTTATTTATTTTGTACCAAAAGCATTTTTAAGGATAGGTCCTGTTATTCCTTTAGAAATGTATTTAAATGTTGATGAAATTAGAAATTATTTAAATCAATTTTTAGATGAATACGAAGATTCGATTCCATTATGGGAAATCCTTTACCGAAGATTTTTCTATTAATATGAATAGCCTTGGAAGAGTAGCAGAAAAAATTGCTCAAAAATTTCTTACCAAGAAAGGATACAAAATAATAGAAACAAATTATTGGCTCAAAAGATATGGAGAAATAGATATTATAGCGAAAAAAGGGGATGTTTATTATTTTTATGAAGTTAAAGCACTAAAATCAAATTTAAACTTTGATCCTTCTATTCATTATACTAAAGCAAAAAGGGAGAAATTAAAAAAAATAATTTTGTATTATACCAATATGAATAATATTAATGAATTTGTTCGAGGTTTGATTACTGTAGAAATAGGAAGAAAAATAAGAATAAAAAAGTACGAAAATGTCTGAAAGATTGATAAGGCTTTTAATATTTATTCAAGTTGTAGTAATTTTTTATCTAGGCTTTCTTGTTATAAAAGAAAAAATAAAGAACAAACCATTTAAGGAGGAATTTAAAATTTACAAAAATTATATTGAAAAATTAGAAAAAGAAAATAAAGATTTAAAAGGAAAATTAGAATATTTATCCGACCCTGAAAATCTAAAAAAAGAAATGAAAGAAAAATTTAACTTAGTAGAACCCGGTGAAAAAGTAATTATCTTACCAGAAAATTTTTGATTTAGATTTAAAATTATTTTAATAAGCCAGCATAGCTCAACGGGTAGAGCGACTCCTTCGTAAGGAGTAGGTTGCGGGTTCGAATCCCGCTGCTGGCTCAAAAATGAGTGAAAAAAAGGTAAAAATTTTTATTATTTCTTTGATATTGATATTTCTAATAATTATCTTCATTGGCTTTTTAAATTTACATAAAAATGTTTCTTTATCAGAAAAAGAAAATAAAGAAAAATATGAAAAAATTTTAGAAAGTGCGCCACCAGAATTTAAAGAAATAATTAATTTCATTAACACTCCAGAAAGTAAAATTTATAAAGAAATAAATTTTATGAACAAGATTGAGAATTTAAGATTATCAAATAGAAAAACGGAAATAGAAGCAGAAATTTTGGAGTTTGCCTCTCAACACGTTAAAAATATAAAAGTAAATGAAAATAAGAATCCTAAACTTTATTCTAATGAAATAAAAGACACTTTAAACAAAATGAAATTTATTCAAATAGATTTTAGCGATAAAGAATCTTTAAAAAATTCAGGTGAATTTATTTTATCTATTACAAATGATTTTTCTAAAATAGAAGTTCCTAAAGAATATTATGATTTTCATAAAGCACAAACTATTTTGCTTTCAGGAATTGGTTATTCTTTAAAAAATCTTGCCTTAACCGATGACTCTGAATATGCTTATATATTAACAACAATTTTAGATGAATTAATAGCCTTGCAAGAAAAATTAATTGAAAAATTATGAAAAAAATAATTGTAATTTTAATTATTATAAGTATATTAACAGTAAATTTAAGAATAAATTTTGTTTTAGCGCAAGATAATCAAATAGACTTTTCTTCTTATTATCTTCAATGTAAAACTCCTGAACATATAAAAATAGAAGATCTTGAGACTGTTACAGAAACAATTGATTATGTAAATGAATTTGAAAATTTTTCAGGAAAAGAATTGAAGCCTCCTGGATTTTTTGAAGGGTTAATACAGGGATTAATAGCAGAAATCGCTTCTGGTTTATTAGGTGATTTATTAAATAGTTTAATAGGAAAAATACCTGTAGGTGCTTCAGAAGTCAATTTAGATATTAGAAATTCTATAAAAGAAGCTACTAAAAATATCACAGCCTCTATTAAAGCTTCAATACAGCTTGCAATTAAAGATGCTTTGGAATATTTCAAATTTAAATTAATTAGTAAAATAAACGATTTTATTTATAACAAAATTCTTAGAAACTATATTTCTGACATAAATCTTTATAGAAATTTTAGGTTATTTTTAGCTCAACAAAAAGCTATAAATAGGGTATTAAATAAATACAAAAACTTACCTTGTATACCGGATGATTTTAAATGGTGTTTTGTTAGTATTTTAAAAAATAATTATTTAATTGGAGTAGATTTAGCATCCCAATCTGAAAATGCTGATAAATTGATAAAGTATGTTAATGCTTTTATGAAATTGCAAGAATTAAATATATTAGGAAAAAAATCTTGTGAACCAGAAGAAAAAAAGTTGGTTTATGAAAATTTAGGAGTAGAAGAGCCAATTTATGAAGAAGCCTTACAAAGGTGGGGCGAAGGAGGACCTGCTTCTGCTGCTTTTAATACTAAACCAAAAAATTTGATAACGAAAATTGAAACTAAGCCACGTAATGTTTTTGCTAATATTTTTAGTTTAATAAATCCAAAGGGTCTTTTAGCACAATTTTATCCTTCACAAGATTTTGAATCTTATGGGAAAATTTTCTTCCCCTTTATTGAAAAAATCAACACAGAAATTAACCTTAGAAATTGTTCTTATCTAATCTCTAGAGATCTTGCAATTATTAATGCTGAATTAGAAAAAGAAAAAGAAAGGTTAGGTATACAATTTCAACAACCAGGTGGATTTACATTTAAACCTAAAACTGAATGTCTAAAAACATGGACTGAAGTAGAAAGAGAAGAGGTTATGAGAAAATTAGCACAAGCTAGGGAAAAAGATGACACACAAAGAGTTCAGGAATTAGATAAAATATTGCAAGATATTAACCAACGGATTTCTCAACAAAAAGATATAACCGGAGAAGATCCTAGATGTTTAATACCTGGTCCTACAATATCTGCTCCTTCTGATTATGAAAGGTTAAAAGAACAAATTTTAACGTTTCCTTTAGAATTCTTTAAGTCCCAAGAAAGAGCTGTAAATACATTAGTTGCATTTATAAGATCCTGGCTTTCAACTAAACTATTCAAAATAATAGATAAGGGCTTTGCTAGTTTAGAAAGCAGAAAAACTAAAAATGAAATTTTAACAGATATAAAAAATGCTTATTCTAAAGAAAGAATTGAAAAGATTTGTTCAAAAACAGAGTATTTAGGTACTCCTGGTTTAACTCAATCCTGTAAAGATACTTTAGAATCTCAATTAGTAAAAACAGCAGAAATTGCACAAAATGAAATTTCAGATGCTATTAAAAAAACAGGTAAAATTTTAAGCAAATTAACAGAGGTTTTAAATAATTTAGATGAAATGTCGTCTACAACTAATGCTTTTTCTGAAAAATTAGATGAATATTTAACAGCTCAAAATTTGACGATCTCTGAAGAAAAAATAATTCAACTTGAAGAAATAAAAAATCAAATCAATAGAAACTTAGAAACCTTAAATAATATTAAAAATTCTCTCCCTACTTCCACTTTAGAAGAATTAGATAATATCAAAAACGTTTTAAATAGTGCTACAATTACTGCTTTAACAAATGAAATATCTTCTACTTCAAAAAGAATTGAAGAATTAGAAAAAGCTGTTGGAGAAAAATTAAAAGCAATTAGTTTTGAAATGTCGAAATTATATAATATAGGTTACAACAATAAATTAATGGCCTTCTTTGCCGATTATCCAGATGTCAAAAAATTGATCAGCAAAAGTAGTAATTGCATTCCTTTTCCTTCTTATTATATATTCTACTATGATGAAGCACAGGGCGATAGACAAGATAAGATTATAGGTGGCTCTTGTTATTATAATGATAATTACCCAGATTTAAAGAATGAAACTAAATTAAGTTTTTACAAAAGATTTTACCCAACTCATTTATTTAATTTAAATCTTTCTTATAAATGGGTAGAAGATAGGTACGAACAAAGCAAAGTAGATATTCATGGTGATGGCGAAGATGAAATTACTGCTTCAACCAATAGATATGCTTCTATTTACTTAATTGCTCATGATCTTTTGATCATTCTCTATTCTTTATATGGATCAGCACAAACAACAGTTGATCAAGGTTATTTCTTAAGTTCTCTTAATACACATATCAATAACATAATTTCTGGCAACTTTGATCCTACACAACTAAATACCATTCAAAATGAAATTGAAAATTATTTAATTCCATATTTTGACAAAATTGAAACTTATGCTAGTTATACTACCCAATATACAAAAAAATATCAAACTCCAGCTGGAACATCTTTATATGAATTTAATTTTAGATATTCTGCAGAGCCAAATAAATTAACTAGAACAATTGCTTTAAGGTTGGGAGAAACACTAGAATACTTAAAAGATTTAGCCTCTTCATATAAAAACATCTTAATCAAAACAAATGAGCTAGTATTAAAGCAAGGCATAGAAATGAGCGAACTTGCAAGACTTAAAAGCAGGCTTATTGATTTAAATAAACAGCTAGAAGAGGAGACTAATAGAATTTGGGGAATATACTTATCAAAATTAAATGAAGAAGAAATTAATAAAATTTCCAATGAACTAGAGAACAATGTTAGTCAAATAAATGATATAATGGATGAAAATTATAATTTGTGCCAAGAATATAATCAGCTGATAAAAGATATAGAGGAAGAATTAAAATCAGCGTCGCAAGAATCGGCACCTTCTTTGCCTGAAACAGAATCTTACAAAATACAAAAAGAAACAAAATTTAGTTTAATTAAAAGAGCTTTTGATATTACAAAAAATCTAATTGCCAGCATATTTAATGTATTTAACATATTTAAACCAAAGAAAATTTACATAAAATGAGGAAGGGGTATTTTAAAAATAAAGGTGTGGCTTGGATTCCTTTGCTTTTAGTTGGAGTAGCAGCTGGTGGAATTTTATGGTATTGGTTTCGAGGAGGTCTAGTTGGGATTGCGCTTGATATCTTGAATCTTATTGCTTATATTGTTTTACCTATAACTGACTTCTTCTTTAGGACCTTATCTCAATTAGCTGCTACACTTATCAATGTTTTTATATCTTTAAATCCTTTTGCAGAATATGGCGCTGCTTCTCTTTTATGGGAATTTTTCAAAAATATAGCCTATGTTGTAATAGTATTTTTAGCTTTAATTGCAGGATTCGAATGGATTTTAAATAGAGAAGATGCAGCAAGAAGATTGCTTTTAGGTCTTTTATTAATAGCATTTTTAATCAATTTCACTTTTGTATTAGCTAAAGAATTGTTTATGGCAATTTGGTATTTACAAATAGGAATACTTCAGTCAGCAAATTTAGGCGGAGAAAAGGACTCACAATTTGGTAGTTTATTATATGCAGCTTTATCAATAGTTCCACCAACAGAAGTAGCTAATAAAATAGTTAATGAATTAAGTCCAAGGATAGCTCAACAAGCCCAAGAACAAGGCGCAGGCGCTGGTTCGGTTCATAATATACAAGTAGCTATTAATATTTCAGGACGTCTACTTGGTATTTTCTTAAATGCTATTTACTCAATAATAATGTGGATGTTTGCTGGTATAGCTATAGGTAGATTTTTAATATTATCTTTTTTGGTAGGAGTTTTGCCTTTAGCTTGTGTTGCTTACACTACTCCTTGGTATAAAAGTAAGTGGGATGAATGGTGGAAAATGTTTTTTACCTGGAACGTTAATATTTTAATTTTGATTCCTTTAATTTTAATAGGGATAGCTTTAATAGCAACACAAGGAAGTTTTAATGAGGTAAAAATACAAGAACTTTTCTTAAACCCTGTTACAACAAGGCCATTTGGTACTTTAACAGGTGATGCTGCTTTAATAATAGCTATTGTTATTAGGTCAATTTTTATAGCTTTATATTTCTGTTTTGTTGTAGTTGTAGCTTTAACTTGGGGTGGTAGAGCAGCAGATTATGGTTATAGATTTGGGAAATGGTTATGGGGTTCTGTTATAGGAGGAGCTTTATTATGGGCTGGTAAAGAAGTTGCAGGTAAACCTGCTTTAGATAAATTAGGATCAGGATTAGAAAAATTAGGAGATACATTAGCTATGTCTAGATTTGGTGTTTTTAGAAGTTTAGGTGCAAGAGTTAAAGATTTAGGTGAAGGCTTAAGAAAGCCTGTAAAGAAGGATATAGAAACCCAAGCTAAGGCAATTTGGGAGCAAATTAAAGATAAAAGCCCTGAAGAAATTGCACAAATAATCCAAAGATACCCAGTAGCATTACAAAAGGAAATAGCAAAATTAGCAGAAAAAGAGAAAAGTGCTGATGAACTTATTAAAATAGCTGGTAATATAGATTTGCAAAAAGCTGCTAAAACTGGAGTCTTAAAGAATCTTTGTGGAAGAACATTTGATTGTAATTTAACTAGACTTGTAACAGCCACAGAAGAGGAGGAAAGAATTAGAGCATTAAATCAAATAGCAGGTAAATTAGATTGGAGAACAGCTAATTTAGGTGACTTAAGTTCAGTATTAACTAAAGCCGGGATAGAAGCTCGCCGACATCCACTTTTATTTACTAATATGTACACCTATGTGCCTAATAAAAGAAATTTCTGGACACCAGAAAATATAAGATGGTTAGCTCAACAAAATCAAGGGGATTTTATAGAAGCTAATCTAGGTACAATAAGAACTACTCCTGCTTATAGAGCAGTAATAGGTGATAAAAGAACCGGAGGCGGAGCAAGAGAAATAGCTGAAATACTAAAGCGACCAGAACTAGAAGATGTTATCAGGGAAGTTTTAGAAGAAAGCTATAAAGAAGGGAAATTAGATGAATTGTTGCAAAGTCCAGAAAAATTAATAGAGGCTATAAACAATCGTATAAGCCGGATTAGCTCACAATTGTCTACAGCTCCACAACATATTTTAAGTCAAGAACAACAAAAAGTACTAGAAAATAACTTAAAAGAGATTTCAGGTTATAAATCATCTTTTACCGATGTAGACTTTAAACAGCTCGTTTTAAAAAATCCTAAAGATCCTATACACGAAAGAATTAGAGATATCGCTCGTATTTTAAATAAAACAGAGGATGAAATTAGATCTATTATCGAAGATAAATTAGATCAACTTGATAATTGGGCTCAAAATCTTGATGAATTTTTAATAAGCTTAGGCATAACCCCACAAATTCCTACACCTACTCCTATTGCTCAGGTTTCTCTTTCACAAGACCAACAACAGAGTTTATCTATAATCCTTTCTAAGCTCCGTGGAGCATTAAAGACGCCTCCGCCTACAGTAAGAGAGGAAAGGGGGGTAACCAGAAGAGAACTTGAAGATCTGGAAGAACGTTTAAGAAGGGGGTTGAGCAGAGAAGAAGGTCGAGAAACTTAAAAGTTAAGCGTTGTTTAGTTTATAATTAAATAATGGATAGTTTTTTAGATGCGTATACATCTGCTCCTTTAGAAGTTCGATCATTTTTATATTCTGATGATTTTTATTCATTTTTGGATGAATATATAAAAAAGTTTGAACTGAAAGGAGAAAAAGAGATAGAATTTACCTATCTTTTACAAGATATAGCAGTAAGACTAATTGATGAAAATGCTGATTTAAAAGAAATAATAAAAGAAAGACTGGGGTTAAATGATACTGATGCTGGTAGTTTAGCTTTTCATATAAAAAACAAATTTTTACCTTTAGTAAATTCTGTTTGGCAAATAAGTCAAAAAAGGGAAGAAAGAGAGGAAAAAGTTATAAAAACTGCGCCAAAAGAAATAGCTGATATTATTCAAAAAATTAAAGAAAGGCCTAGTCCTACAAAAGTATTAAATTTACAAAAGGTTATTCCTCCAAAAACAGAAGAAATTAAAAAAATAGAAGAAAAAAAGGAATCTGCTATAGATCTTTCTAAGGTTCAGCCTATCAAAACGGAAATTCCTAAAAAAGTTATAGACATAAATCAAACAATTTCATGGGAGCCACCTAAGCCTAAAGAGGCTGGTTCAGCTAGTGTTGTTATTATTAAAAAACAGGAAGATAAAAAACAAAAAGAAGAGGGTGTTATAGACTTATCTAATTTATAATTATTTTAATGAGGTTTAGCGTTCCACAATATATAAATATTGAAGATAAATTATATCTTGGGATTGTTTCTTTTACTTATGCCCAATTATTTTTGATTTTCTTTGCATTTTTAATTTCATATGGAGCCTTTAAATTGTTACCTACAATATTTGCATTATTAGTGGCTATCTTATCGTTTTTATTAGCAGTTTTACTAGGTTGGGGGAAAATAAACAATAAGTCTGTTTTAGGATATTTACCAAATTTAATTCAAGTATTATTTTCTTCAAAAAAGTATCTTTGGAGAGAAGAGGTTAAAATTGTAACTAAATATGTAAATGTTCCTACAATTGAAAAATATGTAGAATTATTAGAAGAAGAGGTTCCAGAAAAGAAGATTGAAAAAATTAAGGAGCATAAAAAGACTGAGGAAGAGATAGTCCTTGAAAATCCACTTTCTGAATATATAAATAATGCACATAAACACGGTTATAATCCATATGATCCCTATATTAATTTCCCTATTCCAAAGTTTCCTAAAAGAAGATGGTAAAAAGTACATCCAATTTAATAAAAATAAAGGATATTAGAGATGATGTTGTAATAACTGAAGATGGAGGATTAAGGGCAATTTTAGCTGTTCCTGGAATTAATTTTTCTCTGCTTTCTGAACAAGAAAAAGAGGCTGTTGTAGGTTTATTTAAAGAATTATTAGATGGTTTGGATTTTAGTATTCAAATTTTTGTTGTTTCAAGATTAGCCTACATAGAAGGTTATATAAATTATTTAAAAGAAAAATTAGAACAAGAAACTGAACCTTTAATTAAAATACAACTTGAAGAATATATTAAATTTATCCAAGATTATATAGAAACTCACAGAATTATGAAAAAACTATTTTATATTGTTATACCTTATGAAACAGAAGCAATTAAAATTGGAGGATTATTTAAGAGAGAATATAAAAAAGAAGAGGAATTTTATCAACAATTAGAACAATTAGAAACAAGAGTGATTTATATTACTGAAAAATTATCAGCTTTAGGGTTGCAACCTATAAGATTGAAGACACCTGAACTTATTCAACTTTTTTATGAACTTTATAATCCAAATCCTAGATGGGGAATGGCACCAATAAAATTATTTGAAGAATTAATGCAGATGATAGAAGAATGAAAATTCAAATTCCATTTTTTAAAAAACAAGATAGCAAAGTCGCAGTTCCGGTTATTGAAGAGAAAAAGGGGTTTGAACAAATAAAAAACATTATTGCTCCTCCTGCTGCTATTTTTAATATTTCTGATTTTCAAATAGGTGAAATATATGGTAAAAACATAATAGTTATAACTTATCCAAGATTTTTATTTGCTGGATGGCTGGAAAATATTTTATCTTTACCTGAACCTTTTAATCTTTCAATATTTTTTATTCCAAGAGACCCAGGTATATTTTTAAAACAATTAAATAAGCAATCTTTAAGAATAGAGAGTCAATTAAGGGAAATTGAAGAAAAAGGATTACCAAGAGATCCAAGATTAGAAACTGCTTACAAAGATATAGAAGAACTAAAAGAGGCTATTATTCAAGGAACCGAAAAAATTTTAAATGTAGGTTTATATTTAACTATTTTTGGAGAAAATAAAGAAGATTTGTTAGTGAGAGAACATAAAATTATAAAACTTTTAGAAAGTAGCTTAATAATTGCTAAGCCTGTAATTTTGGAACAAGAAAATGCCTTTTTGTCTAATTTACCTCTTTGTAAAGATTATCTGAATGTTAACTATTCTATGAATTCTTCTGCTGCAAGTTCTTTCTTTCCTTTCATTTCATCAGAACTTTCTATGGATAAGGGAGTTTTAATGGGAATCAATTTACAAGATAATTCTTTGGTTCTTTTGGATAGATTTGCTTTTGAAAATGCCCATATGGTAATAATTGCTAGATCAGGAGCAGGAAAAAGTTATACTACAAAAATAGAAGTGATGAGAAATTTAATGCTTGGTCAAGATTTTATTATTCTTGATCCAGAAAATGAATACCAATCTATAGCTGAAATCTATGGAGGTTCTTTCATTCCAATTTCTTTAAGGTCAGAACATCATATAAATCCTTTTGACTTACCACCTGTTTTAGAAGGAGAAAATCCTGAAGATGTATATAAAGAAAAAGTTAGTGATATTATAGGACTTTTAGAAGTAATAATAGGAGAAAAATTCAATGCTGAAGAATTGACAATTGTAGATAGAGCTATTCATCAAACTTATGCTTCTTTTAATATTTTGCCAAATTCAGATTTTTCTAAAATAGAAGTTTTCCCTACTTTAAATGATTTTGAAAAAGTTTTATTAAGCATTGAAGGGGGTAAAGAAATTGCTGAAAAATTATATCCATTTACTCAAGGTAATTTTAGTGGGTTTATTAATCAGCCAACAAATGTAGATATTAATAAAAGAATTGTTGTTTTCGGATTTAGAGATTTAGTTGAAGAACTAAGGCCGATTGGAATGTATATGGTTTTAAATGATTTAATGAATAAAGTAAGAAGAATAAGAAAAAGAAGGATTGTAATTATTGATGAGGCTTGGTGGATTATGAAAAATGAGTCTGGAGCTAATTTCTTACTTAATGCAATAAAAAGAGGTAGAAAGTATCTTTTAGGAATTACAACTATTACACAAGATGCTGAAGATTTTTTGAATTCTCCTTATGGAAAACCTATTATAACAAACTCTGCTTTAGTGTTTTTAATGAAGCAATCTCCTGCAACTATAGATTTAGTTGGACAGGTTTTTGCACTCTCTGAAGGAGAAAAAAGATTTTTAGTTCAAGCAGAAAGAGGAAGGGGGATTTTAATTGCTGGTCTTAAAAGAATTCCTTTATATGTTTTAGCTTCTTATGCCGAAGATCAAATAATAAAAGCAAGCTTAGAACAATTATCTGCAATAAAAGAAGCGGCTAAAGTTAGAAAATGAGAATAAAAACAGAAAAATTATTAGAATATACTAAAAAAAGAATTGCTGAAGAATATGAAAAAGAATTGGAAAAAAGAGAAAAAGGAGAATTTGAGGAGGCAGAAGATAGTTTAGGTATTACAATATTATGGTGGATTTCAGGATTTTTTTTAATTACTGCAGATATTTTAGAAGCAGTACTTAATTTAATTGCTGGAGCTACAGGAGGAACTTTATTTATTTTACCTTACCTTACTTTATTTTTTGAAATCCCTGGATTTTTAATATTTACTTTTCTAATATGGCATTATATTAAAAATAATGTTATAGGAAGGATAGAAGGTTTAATTTATATTTTTTTAGTAGGCTATGAATTGATTGTTACTTTTATACCTGTTCTTCAAATTTCTGATAGTTTGCCACTTAAAACAATTTCGGAGTTTATCTCAAGGTGGAGAATAGTAAGATTAATGAAAATTAAAAAAAGAATAAAAGGAGGAGAGGAAGAATAATATTTTATAATTTAAATATGGCGAAGAAAGTTTTTATTTTTCTAACATTAGTTTTACTTTTCAATTTTGCTTTTGCAGAAAAAGATACAATATATTTTTCTTTTGAAAGAAAAGGGGATGTTTATTTTGTAGGGATTGAAGGCTATATTTATGAAAATAATAAAAAATATAGCTTGGAAAATTTAAATTATGAATGGACAATTAATTATCTTGATACTTTTGAAGAATTTAAAACTTATAAACCTGCCCTTTCTTTTACTCCTAAAAATCCTAATTTTTCAGGAAAAGTAAAAATTTATCCTAATGATAACAGTTTTTTTAAAGAATATTCTTTTAGTTTTAATTTAAAATCTAAACCAGTTGCAAGTATTGTAAGATTTTTAAAAGATTTAAACATAATTTTGCCATTTAAAAATTATAATGCTGGTGAACTCCTTTTTCCTTTAACATTTAATTTTTCTTCTGATAATTTGTCTTATACTTGGAAAGTTGGCAATAAACTTTATTCTAGTGTAATGATTGATCCTTCTGATATTTATGAAGAAACTGAAATCACATTATATGTAAAAAATTTAGATTCAAATGAATTCGCTGTAGATAAAATTATTTTTAAGCAAGAATGAACATTACAGAGTTCGTATCTCAATATTGTGGAACAACTTCAAATCTCCAGGTATGTTTGCAAGGAATTTATAATCTTTTAGTAGCTATTGCTGTAGTTGTTGCATTTTTTATGTTTTTATTTGGTGCTTTCGAAAATCTTTTATCAACAATTCCTGATGTAAAAATGCAAGGTAAAAATAGAATGAAAAATGCTATAATTGGTTTAGGAATCATCTTTATTACTGGTATCGTTCTTTATTGGATCAATCCCTATATATTTTCTGCAAGATTAATTATGTATCAAATAACAAATTTAGAGGTGCCTTTAGTAGTAGTAAATACAACAACATCTTATAACATTAATGGAGTAAATTATACTTTTGAGGTCCCAACTATCCAAAACTTACCCCAGATAGATGCTTTTAAAACTTGCATAGGAACTACTTATAGGGTTAGGATGACCGCCTATTATATACCTCTTATTAATGAGACGAAAAATAATCATGAATTTTTAAGTGATGTTACTTTGCAAGGAAAAGGAATAGTATTAATAAATAACAATAAAATTTCAGGTATTAACTACACTACTGCTGAAGATATATTAAGAAGATATCGAGGAGATAAACCATTAGTAAAATGTAAATCTGGCTGGCGGTGGTCTTGGATAAAATATGCTACAGGTACAATGAAAAAATGTAGTCCTATTCTCACACAAGGTTCTAGCCAAAAAGAATCTATTAAAACAGAATTACCAGACCCAAACAGAGTAAAATCGGACATTGAAACAAAAAGTAGCTTTATAAGTTTAAGGGGCGCTTATGGTCCTCTGATTCCTTTAAGAACAGTAGCTCATAATAGATCACATGGAGTTTTTCAAAAAGGTGACGTAATTAGAGTATTAGAATGTGAAGGTAATCCAAATTGCAGATTGAAAGAAACAAATTTGATAGTAACAGATACTGGTGGAGGTGAAAGCGAAGGTGCAGATGCTTGGTTAGATTTATTTGCAGGAATAGGGAAAAATGCATTAAATGCGGCGCAGGCAGCAAAAACTACATATGTAAAAGTTTGTAAGGTTGGTCGTATTCAATCTTTTTAATTTTTAATGAGTAGTAATAAAATTTTAGCTATCTTACCAGAAGACATAGAGGGTGGAGATGTTACTTTTTCCGAAACCTTAAATCATCCTTATTTAATAATTTTTTTAGCCAAAGAAGAAAATACTGTATTTTTAAATAAAACTGATTATGCTACTAATACAAACGAAGAAACTATCTATAGAAACCCACAAGGAAAATATAGATTAGAAATTTATTCAACAAAAAGCAGTTTATTAGAAGCATTTAATTTTAATCTTTCTGGAAATAAATATTATGAAGCTATAGTAATACCTAATTATTTGAATATAGGTGAAATTAAACTTTTATTTGAAAATAAAACTATAAGTTCTTTAAAGAATTTAGAAATATGCAACGAAAACAATATTTGTGAAGCTGGAGAAGAAAATTTATGTCCTTTAGATTGTCCTTCAGCAAATAATCCAAATTATCCTTTAACTGTTTTTGAAAAAGAAATTAATGTTTCTTATAAAAAAATTGAAGAGAAAATAAAGCCGCAAAAGGAAATTAAAGAACTACAAATAGTCACTCAAACCCCAATTTTACCTGAAAAAAGTTTTTCTTATATTTCATTAATAACCGCAATAGTTTTTGTAGTTTTTTTGATTTTTGGGATAATTATTTATTTAAAATTTAAAAAATGAGTAAATTTTTAAAAATTTTATTTTTACTTATAGGATTGATTATCCTTGTAGGATTTGGAATTTTATTATATAAAGAATTATTTCCTAAAAAACCACAAGTAGAAGAGTTAAAAAGAGAAGAAAGACCTAGTGCACCAACCGAATTTCCTTCTGAAGAAACATCAACAAAAGAGGCAACTGAAACAATAGAAGTTCCTATTACTTCAAAAGTTGATACAAAAGCTAACATTAAATCACCCTCTTTATTAATTGATACTATCCTACTCTATCCTAAAATTGATTACCCATATATTTATGGATATGATCCTACTAATAAAGTTATTAAAGCTTATAATATAGAGGATAAAACTTATAAAGAAATTTTCAAAAAAGATAATATTAAAGATTTAAATTTTTCTAAAAGTAATTTATTAGTTTTATTTAAAGATAATAATTTTTGGTTGCTTGATACAATTAAAGATAAATTAATAAAATTGCCTATCAACACTAAAACAGCTTTTTGGGTGAATGATGATCTTTATTTGTTCATTAGCTCTGGAGAGATAAATTATTTAGCTAAATATGTTGGTGATCTTAAAAAAGTAGTAGATCTTTATATTTTCAATCCTGTTTTTGATTATTTAGATCAAAATATTATTTTTTATGAAAATCCTAGAAAGGTTTATAATTCCCCATTGTTTTTAATAAAAGATACAAAAGAAAAGGTTCAATTATTAGAACCTAAAATGTTATTAAATGCTTTAACAAATAAAAAAGACTTGATCTTTGTAAGTTATATTGAAAATACCTGGAAAAGTTTTATTATTGATAAAAATGGAAATAAAATTATCGAATTTAACTTTGGGACTCTAAAAGAAAAATGTTCATTTAAAGAAATATTAATTTGCGGTGTACCAAAAGATCAAAGTTTTTCTAAAATAGATGATTGGTATTATTATAAAAAAACATTTTCAGATAAATTAATTATTTTTGATCCTAAAAATTTGAAGTTAGATTATTATGATTTAGACGGAGATTTTGATATTATAAATCCTGTTTTAACTCCTATAGGAGTTATCTTCTTCAATAGAAATGACGCCAAACTTTATGTGGTACAGATTAAATAATTTTCTCTCTAATAAATTTAAAGCAATAATTACTAAAAAATAAAGTAAAAAAGCTGAAGAGAAAAAGAATATTATTACTGCTAAAATTCCTGAAATAAACAAAAGTATTTTTCTGCTTTCTTTAGGCTGAGTAAAAACGAAAAATATTTGAAAAATTATAACTATAAAACTTAAAATGGCACTTGGCTTGGTTAAATCTATTAAATTTAAAAAAAATGGCGTCATAGTTGTTTTTAAGGAGTTTTGAATTACAAATATAGTAGCTAAATAAAATGGTAATGTAGAAAATTGAACTAACATATTATATATAGGATTAAACTTTTCTTCTTCATAAATTTTCGAAATTATTTCAGCTTTTTTTAATATGTCTTTCTCTTTTTTTGCTAATTTATTTATTTTTTCGTTTATTTTTTTTAATTTAAGTTCTTCTTTAAACTGTAAAAATGATAAGGGGGATATTAAAATTTTCAAAAATATACTAAATACTATAATGGCCAAACCTAAATCATTAAAATACAAATTTAAAAACCTTAATATATTAGTTAACGGCTCTACAAAAATTGTTTGGAACATTTTTGAATAAATTTATTAATTTATTTTCTAGATCTTTAAATTTTTCTTTTGAAATATCTTCTCTAACTTTAATCAAATAATACCCTATAGGAATTTTATCCAAATTTAATCTGATTATTTCATAAATTTTTCTCTTTATTTTATTTCTTATAACTGCCTTTTTAATATTTTTCTTATCTACAACAACAGAAAATTTTTTTGTATTATTTTCTGGATTAATTTTCATCAAAATAAATATGTCATCTGAAATTTTAAATGGTTTTTGAAATTTTCTAAAATCAAAATTTTTAAATCTATACTTCTTTGAAAGCATCAATTTGTTAGCTTTTTTCTACCTTTCCTTCTTCTTCGTAGCAATATTTTCTTGCCTCCTTTATACCTAGACCTTGCTAAAAAACCTATTTTTCTTTTTTTCTTTCTTATTGTTGGCATTTCATTTAATTATAATATAATATTTTAAATAATGGAAAACAAAGACTTACAAACAATTTGGCAAAAGGTATTAGAGGAATTAGAAAAGAAAGTTCCTAAGCCTACCTTGAAGACATGGTTTAATAATGTTACTCCTATACAAATTTATAACGGGGTTTTAAAAATAGAAGTTCCTAATAAACTAGTTAAGGATTGGCTTGAATCGAAGTTCCATTTAATATTACTTAAAACAGTAAAAGAGTTTATACAAGAAATTAAAAATATTGAATACATCCTAAATACCCAAATAAAAACACGAACAAAAAGAATTTCTAAATATTCTTTTCAACAAAAAATAACAATTTTTGAAGTTCATCCTTCAACAAATCTTAATCCTAGATATAGATTTGAAAATTTTGTCGTAGGAAGCAATAATGAACTCGCTTTTGCAGCAGCGCAAGGAGTAGTATCTAATTTAGGCACTAAGTTTAATCCTTTATTCATATATGGTGGTGTAGGTTTAGGTAAAACTCATCTTTTACAAGCTATAGGGAATGAAGTTTTGAGGAAATATAACAATACTAAAAAAGTGCGTTATGCTACTACAGAGCAATTTACAAATGAACTTATTAATGCTTTGAAAAATCAGACAATCGATGAATTTAGACAAAAATTTAGAGAAATAGATGTATTAATTTTAGATGATGTTCATTTTCTCTCTGGTAAAAATAAATCCCAAGAAGAACTTTTCCATACATTTAATGAATTATATAATTCTAGCAAACAAATAGTCTTTTCATCTGATAGAGCACCTAGAATGATCCCTGATATTGAAGAAAGGTTACAATCAAGATTTGAAGGTGGATTAGTTGTGGATATTACACCACCAGATTTTGAAACCAGGTTAGCTATATTAAGATTAAAAAATCAAGAAAAGAATTACTTTTTACCAGATTTTTCTTTAGAAATTATTGCTGAAAAAATTACAAAAAATATAAGAGAATTAGAGGGTGCTTTAAATTATGTAGCATTTAGGGTAAAAAATGCAACTAATTTAAACAAAGAAAAAGTAGAAGAGTTATTAAAGGATTATTTAAAACAAAGTTTTAAAAAGGTCTCTCCTAAAAAAATAATTAAGATTGTAGCTGAATTTTATAATTTAAAAGAGGAAGATTTATTAAAAAAAATAAGAAGAAAAGAGATCATAAAACCAAGGCAAATTTTAATGTATCTTTTAAGAGAAATAAGTAAATTATCTTATAATACTATTGGAGAATTATTAAATAATAGAGATCATACAACAGTTCTTTATTCATATGAAAAAATTGAAAAAGAAATCCAGCAAAATTTTGAACTTTATCAAGAGATTGAAATTTTAAAAGATAAAATTTTGAATACTTAAATTATCAACATAAAATTTACATAAAGGTCGAATTAAAAAATTAATTAAAATTAAACAAAATAAAGATTTATCCACTAATTAACAACCTTTATTTATTATGAAAATATCTATTTTAAAAAATACACTAATAGATAAAATTACAGTTGTTAATAGAATTTGCCCCAAAAAAACCGATCTTAGTATTTTGAACTTTTTCAAGTTAGAAGCAAAAGATGATAAATTAACTATATTTTCTACAGATTTGGAAATTTCTTATAAGGCTACTTTATTAGCAAAAGTTGAAGAAGAAGGAGAATTTTTGATACCTGCTAAACAATTTTATGAAGTTTTACAAAATTTTTATGAAGATGTAATTAATATAGAAAACAAAGAAAATACTTTAATTTTAAGAGGAGAAAAAACATTTTCTACATTACCTGGTATATCTGAGGAGGAGTATCCATTAATTCCAAAATACTCTGAAGAAAAATATTTAGAAATAGATAATAAATTATTTGAAAATTATTTAGAAAAAATTTACGGAAATATAAAAACAGCAGAAGTAATAAAACCTGAATTTGCAGGGGTTTATATGTGGATAACAGAAAACTTAATAAGATTAGTTACAACAGATACTATAAGGCTTTCCGAGATTAAGTTTAAAAAAGATTTAGTAATTACAAACATAGAAAAAGAGGAAAAATTATTAATACCTGAAACAATAATATCAGAGTATCTAAAAATCAAGAAAAAACCATTGAAATTAAGAATTTATATAGAACCCTCCCAAGTTACTTTTGATTTAGAAGACCAAGTTTTGCTCACAAAAACATTATTTATAGATTACCCAGATTATCAACAAGTAATTCCACAAGATTTTAACATTATATTTTACATAAATAGAGATGAAGTATTAAAAGCATTAAAGTTAAATAAAGTTTATGTTGATCAAACAAAAGAAATAAAAGTCAAAATAAGTCCCAAAAATGAAATGATGGAGTTGATTACAAAAAATGAAATATTAGGAGAAAATATAAACAAAGTAAATATAAGTTTAGAATCTGCAGATCAAGAAGAAGAATTCGAAATTTCTTATAATATAGATTTTCTAATAGAAGGGATAAAAAATGTAGATAGTGAAAAAATATTTATGGGAATTAATATTCCTTCAGATTATGGAATAAAACCGACATTAATAAAATCTCCATTAGAAGAAGATTTTATTTATATATTAATGCCTATTTAATGGATAAAATAAACATAAGAAAAACAAAGCTTTTAAGTTTAGCTTCAAAAATAAAAAATATTTACCCTGATTTAAAAGGGGAAATTAAAATCGATAATAAAAATAAAAAAATTTATTTAAAAACAAACAAAAAAGAACTAAGCTACGAAGCCTTAAAAGAAATTGAATTAGAAATTAAAAAATTTTTCGTAAATTATAAAATTGAAATCCTAAACTATTAAACCAACCTTGAACAGCGCTTTCCCAATTATAAAATTGCGGATCATTATATGGATTTGCAGGCATAGGGCCCAAGGGATTATTTCTGTCTATGAAATATAATTCGCTATGAATTCCATAAGAACTAATCCACTCTCCGTTTAAAAGTATTTTATTTACTTTAACTGGTAAAGGTGGAGGAAACTTTGTTTTTGGAAAATCTTTAATAACCTTAGAAACAAAATTATGCCATATTGGTAAAGCAGCTACAGTGCTTAATCCTTCTTTGACAGGCTTACCATCAGTATTTCCAGCCCACACACCTACTATAAATTCAGGAGTATAACCTATAGTCCAGGCATCTCTGTAAAATTGACTTGTCCCTGTTTTAATTGCAATTTCATAGTCATCTATTTTAGTTAATGGCAAACTTCTTACAAAAAGCCCTCTCCTTGCTTCATAATCTTTCAAAATATCATTTACCATTCTTACAGGTTGAGAGTCTATTACTCTTTCTTTTACTGGTTTATATTCATAGATTATTTCTCCTTTAGAATTATAAATTTTTAATATTAAACTTTGTGAAACCACCTCTCCATCATTTGCAAAAACAGAATAAGCCTTTAATAAATCTATCATTCTAACTTCAGCAGTACCTAATCCTAAAGATAAACCATAGTTTTTGTAATCTTTTATAGTAGTTAAACCAAATTTTCTTGCATTTTCAATTACTCTTTCAGGTCCTGCTAAATAAAAAACTTTTACTGCAGGTACATTTATAGACTGAGCCAAAGCAATTCTTAAATTAACAGGGCCTCTAAATTTATGATCAAAGTTTTTAGGTATATAAGGATTATCAGGGGTCCCAAAATTTGTTGGAACATCAAAAACTATTGTTTCGATGGGATAACCTAATTGAAAAAGCGTAACATAAGATATAGGCTTAAAAGTAGATCCAGGCTGTCTTAAGGCTGTTGTCATATTTACTTGTCCTTGAATAGATTCATCAAAAAAATCTCTAGATCCTACCATAACTAATATTTCACCTGTTTTAGCATCCATCATCAATAAACTTGCATTTCTTGCTCCAGCATTTTTTTCATTTTTTAAGGCTCCCTCTTTTACCACTTCTTCTGCGATTTTTTGATAATCATAATTTAAGGTTGTAATTACTTTAAGGCCGGCTGTTTCTAAATTAGTATCAGGAAACATTTTCTCTAATATTTTTTTAACCTCTATTACAAAATGCGGGGCAGCAATTTTATAATATTTTTTTTGGCTTATTTTTATTGGTTCATTAATCGCACTTAAATAATCGTTATAGTTTATCCAACCCAATTCATATAATCTTTTTAAAATAAAATCCCTTCTTTCTTTTAATCGCGTTAAATTTTCTTCATAAATAGGAGAATAGTACTTAGGAGACTTAGGAATAGAAGCTAAAATAGCAGCCTCAGACCAATTTAAATCTTTTAAATTTTTATTAAAGTAAAAATCAGCAGCGGCTTTTATTCCAATATTTCCAGCACCATAATTAATTGAATTCAAATACATAGTTAAAATTTGCTCTTTAGTAAATTTCCGCTCAATTTCCAAAGCTAATATTATTTCTTTTATTTTTCTAATAATAGATTTTTCTTGTGTTAAAAATAAATTTCTTGCAAGTTGCTGAGTAATAGTAGAACCACCATAAGTTAAAGAACCTGTTTTTATGTTTAATATTATTGATCTTAAAATACCTTTAATACTCACTCCTTTATGTTCGAAAAATGAATCATCTTCAGCAGCTAAAGTTGAATAAATTACTGTTTTAGGGATTTCTTCATAACTAACAGGATATTGTCTTAATCCTATTTCATAAAGTAAAACTTCTCCTTTTCTGTCATAAATTTGAGTACTTCCTCCTCTTATATTTTCTGTGACTATTTCAATGGAAGGTAAATTACTTACATAAATACTTATTAATATAAAAACTACAGCTAATCCTATAAAGAAAAAAGTTAATAATCCTACAAATATTGTTTCAATAAATATTAAAAACTTATATTTTCTTCTCATTTCTTTTTATAATATTTTTAATGGATGAAAAAGAAGTAGAAGAACTCTTAGAAAAAACTAAAAAAAGAGAAGAAGAAGATCTTGCTAAAAAATTAGCTGACATGCTCCAATTAAAATATTTTAACCTAAAAATTCATCCAGTAGACCCAGAAGCTTTGGCTATAATTCCTGAACAAACTGCGAAAAATTTAAAAATTGTAGGCATAGAAAAGGCTGGAAAAAAATTAATTATTGGTGCGCTTAACCCTTTAAAACCAGAACTTAAAGAATATATAAATAATCTTAGAAATCAAGGATATGAAATAGAAATTGGCATAGTTTCTTATAGTAGCCTAGAAAAAGCCTGGCAAGAATATAGATTTATTAAACCAAGAAAAGTAAAATACACAGAAATTTTAGTTTTAGATGAGGAAAAACTAAATAAAATAATGAATGAGCTTACTACTAAAGAAGATCTTAAAAAATATTTAGTTGAATTAGAAAAAGAGAATCCTTTAGAAATTTTAGATTATATAATGGCTGGAGCTTTAAAATTTGAAGCCTCAGATGTTCATTTAGAACCTACAGAAAAAAATATTACTGTTAAGCTCAGGATTGATGGAATTTTATATGAAGTAGCCTCTTTTAATAGAGCCATTTACAGTTTGCTTAAAAATAGAATTAAACTTTTTGCTGGATTATTTTTAAATATTACTGAAAAACCTCAAGATGGCAGATTCTCTATAAGTTTTGGTAAGAAAAATATTGAAATAAGAGTAAGCACAATTCCAAGTTCATATGATGAAACTATTGTAATGAGAATTTTAGATGTAGAAAAAATTATGATTCCTTTAGAAAAATTAGGTTTAGAAGAGTACGATTTAGAAGTTATAAATTACTATATACATCAACCGAATGGCTTAATTTTAAATACTGGGCCTACAGGATCAGGTAAAACAACTACATTATATGCAGTTTTGAATAAAATTAAAAGACCAGAAATAAAAATAATCACCATTGAAGATCCTATTGAATATAAATTAGAAGGTATAACTCAAACACAAGTAAATCCCGCTGAAAATTATACCTTTGCTACGGGTTTAAGATCTATATTGAGACAAGACCCAGATGTAATATTAGTAGGAGAAATTAGAGATAAAGAAACTGCTGAAATTGCTATTCATGCTTCTTTAACAGGACACCTTGTGCTTTCAACCCTTCATACAAATGATTCTCTAGGAGCAATTCCCAGGCTAATCGATTTAGGTGTTGATAAAACTTTAATTCCACCAGCTTTAAGACTTGTAATTGCTCAAAGGCTTTTAAGACGTGTATGCGAATATTGCAAAGAAGAATATATTCCTGATGAGAATTTTAAAGAATTAATAATCAAAAAACTTGAAACTATTCCTGAAAATGTAAAACAACAGTTAAACCTTAAAGAAATTAGATTAGTAAGATCAAAAGGATGCGAAAAATGTTTTTATACAGGATATAAAGGAAGAGTAGCAATATTCGAGCTTTTAAAAGTTACTCAAAGATTACAAGATTTAATTTACGAAGAGGTTAATGAAAAAATAATTTTGGAAGCAGCAATAAAAGATGGTTTTATTAACTTACAACAAGCAGGACTTATTAAAGCATTGAAGAGAATTACAACTATTGATGAAGTAGAAAGGGTTACAGGAACACTAATCTAATCTACAACTTCAATTTCTACATTATAATGGATTCCAAAATGAAGAGCCTCTTCTTTTGAAGGGAACCAAACATCAACCCTATAATAATATCTAGGATTCATCCTATCCTTAACTACAAAAACCTTATCTCCAAACAAAGCAGGAATTTTTATATGGGTACCTATAGGCAAAAAATTAGTAGCTACAATACCTTCTTTTACAAATTCTCCAGAGGCAGTAATGTAAGGATCTTCGTCTGTTTCATCATAACTCGAAGAATAGCCAGTAACTACTACAACATATTTTTTCTTTGTTTCTGTCTTTAAATTCTTGAAATAAGATTTATCTTCTTGGTTTAAAAACAATTCATCAGGAAAAACTTGTGGTTCAACAGAAGCTTTTATAGGTGAAATAGCTGTTTCCGCAAAAATAAAAATTGTTAAACCTATAATAAACAAAAGTAGGTTACGTTTCGAGCTCATTTTGGTTTATAATTTTTCAAAATTAAGCGCTATATTAAAAATTATAACATATCTTACCAGGTATAGTGGATAAGCGGTGGATAAATGAGCTACATAAAAAGCCTAATAAAAAAAGAGATTTTAAGGCAGCAAAATAGCATAAACTTGATCCCTTCAGAAAATTATGTATCTAAAGATATTCTTTTTGCCTTGGGTAGCCCCTTAGTTAATAAATATTCAGAAGGTTATCCTGGTAGAAGATATTATCCTGGTAATGAGATTTATGATGAAATCGAACTTTATACTCAAAAATTAGCCTTAAAACTTTTTAATTTAAATCCTAAAAAATGGTCTGTTAATGTTCAAAGCTACTCAGGTTCACCAGCGAATTTAGCAGTTTATTTAGCGCTTTTAAAGCCAGGAGAAAAATTATTAGGGTTTAAATTAAGTAGCGGTGGACATTTAACCCACGGACATTTTGTAAATTACAGCGGAAAGTTGTTTAAAGTAAAACAGTACGAAATTAATAAAAAAACAGGATTATTAGATTATGAAGAAATTTATAAGCTTGCTAAAAGGTTTAAACCAAAATTAATAATTTCTGGATTAACATCTTATCCTCGTAAGATTGATTTCAAAAAATTCTATTTAATCGCAAAAGAAGTTGGAGCTTACCATGTAGCTGACATTGCTCATATTGCTGGTCTAGTTGCGGCAAAATTACATCCTTCTCCTTTTCCTTATGCTGATGTTGTAACAATGACTACCCATAAAACCCTTAAGGGTCCTAGAGGAGCATTAATATTTGTGAGAAAAGAATTAGAAAATGTTATTAATAAATCTGTATTTCCTGGTTTACAAGGAGGGCCTCATAATAATCAAACAGCAGCTATAGGTATTATGTTAGAAGAAGCTTTAAAGCCTAGCTTCAAAAAATATCAAATTCAAATATTAAAAAACTCTAAAACACTAGCAAAAACCCTTATAGAATTAGGATTTACTCTTTTTACGGGAGGCACCGATAACCATTTAATGTTAATAGACTTGAAACCTTTAAATTTAGATGGTAAAACAGCTGAAAAGATATTAGAAAAAGCAAATATTCTTGCTAATAGAAATTCTTTACCAGAAGATACTTCACCTTTTAATCCCACAGGTTTAAGATTAGGAACACCAGCTGTTACTGCTAGGGGTATGAAAGAAAAAGAAATGGTAAAAATAGCTATTTGGATAAAGAGATTATTAATAGATAAAGAAAATCCTAACAAAATTAAAAAAGAAGTAATTAATTTTCTCAAAAACTTTCCACTCCCATATTTAAAATGATTATTGATGGTAAGCAAATACAAAAAGAATTAATCGAGGAATTAAAAAAAGAAAGAGAAAAATTTGATAAATTAAGATTAGTTGCTTTTTTGATAGGTGAAGACAAAGAAAAAGAAAGTTTTTTAAAAATAAAAGAAAAAATTGCCAAAGAACTGAATGTAGATTTTAGGCTTTACAAGATAGATGAAAATATTTCAAGAAAAAAACTAAGAAAATATATAAGCCAGATTGTTAAATCAGATTTAGTAAATGGAGCTATAATTCAATTACCCTTACCTGAAAAATTTAAAACCCAATATTTTTTAAATGCTATTCCTCCAGAAAAAGATGTAGATTGTTTATCGAGTAGAAACTTAGGCAAGTTTTATACTGATAACTGGATAATACGACCTCCGGCGGTTGAAGTTGTTGATTATATTAAAAATAAGTTTAAATTAAATTTTGAAAGTAAAATAGTGTGCATTATTGGCTATGGTAGATTAGTAGGGAAACCGTTGGTTCATTATTTCTGTTCTCAAAAATCAACAGTTATTGTGGTAAGAAAAAATACAGAAAATAAAGAAGAATTTTTTAAAATAGCTGATGTTATTGTTAGTGGGGCTGGTGAAAAAAATATAGCTAATGAATGTAAAAATAATGCTATTTTAATAGATTTTGGGTATTCTTTTGAAAATGGAAAAATCTATGGAGATATTAATTTTGAAAAATTAAAAAATAAAGCAAAATTAATTACCCCAACTCCTGGTGGTACAGGTCCTATTTTATCAGTTATGATTTTTAAAAATCTTTTTAAGTTAGCACAGCTTCAAAAATAAAATGGACCCAGAGGGAATCGAACCCTCACCTTTCCCATGCGAAGGGAACGCTCTACCATTAAGCTATGGGCCCTTAATAAGAATTATACAAAGCTTGGATTTATTCAGGCGTTAAAGCTCTTTTCCATACTTTTACTTCATCAATAACGCCTTTAAATGGTGCATAACCATCTGTACGAGCCCCCACAGAAAAATAAGTATAAGTACCCCCGCTTCCTCTATCAGGGTTACCTTGTGCTTTTAATTGTCCATCAATATATATTTTTGCCTTATTACTGGAAGCAGCTGGATCATAAGTTACACATATAAAATACCATCTATTTATCTCGTTTAAAACATTTGGATAATCTGTACGGATTGAACTAGATCCACCTACATAAAAATACAACCAATCATTAGAAGAAGAAATCCATAACCACCAATACTCACGGGGGTCCCTTCTTAAAGGCATTTCACTGATCTGTGTTCTATATCTTTTTAACCATAAACAGGTAGTTACAGGAGTATTATAGTTATTAAAAACCATTAAAGCTCCTGTAGTGGTACTAAAATAAACATAATCATCAATCCCATCAAACTCTATAGCCTTACCTGCTTTTCCTGCAACCCAGTTATTATTTGCAGAATCAGGTTTTGTATAAGCAAGCAAATCAATATTTATATAAAAAGGCCCAACTGTAGATTTTGTAGTAAATTTAAATTCTATTTTTGTTATATTATTTAAATTAGGAGGGATAGAGCTTTGTCCATTATAATAAGATAAACTGTAAGAATATAATCTCCAACCTTGATTAATCCCTATATTCCAATACCTGTAATTATTATTGCTATCATAAATAGTTAACTGCCCAGAATTAATATAATTTGTGCTGGTATTATAATTTAACCAATAAGCAATATCTGTAGCAGAAGAAAAATCTAAGGGAGCTGGAGGAATGTAAGAAATAATATATGTTGTATTTGGGATAGGAGCGTTATTTTCAAAGTCTAATTTAATCGAATAATTACCCTCTTTTTTGTTTGCTGAGTCTAAAACTATATAATTTCCTTGCCATCCACCCAAAGAGTCAGCATTAGAAATAGTAGTGCGAAAATTTCGCAAGATTCCAGTTTGATTATTTCCAGAATAATCATAAGCATAAAAACCATTACCTTCGTCAAAACTCCAATACAAAACTAAATCGGGATCTCTTTGCCCACCAGATTCTACAGAAGAGGGAACTGCTCTTAAATCCGTACCTATTTCATAAGCATTTAAACTTGTTCCTCCATCTGTTCCTGCAAGCCCCTGTGGACCAACGTTACTTTTAGCTTCTAAAATTGCATTTAATTCATAACCACTTTCACTTTTGGCAAATGTATAATAATAGGGTGGCTGATTTAAAGGATCAACAGGTAATTTTTTAATTTTGAAATAGCCTATATCTAAATTGATTGGCAGCCAACCTGAACCATCAGAAGCCTCAGGATTATTAGAGCATCGATAATACCAACCAGATGGCAAAGGTGGTAATTTAGAAAGCCAAGAAGCGCAAGTAAATGAGGTATCTGGTAAAGATACATAAACAGTGTTTGAAGCTATATTGTTGAAAGCATTAGGATTTTCTAATGTAAGGGTATTTAAAATTAAATTTAAAGAATTCAATTCGTAGAGTCTTTTATTATCTCTTGCTTTTCTTAATAATTCTTGCGGATTTAAGACAGAAACAATAGTAATAAGTAATGTTAAAATAACCCCAAGCGAAATTAAAATTTCTACAAAAGTAAAGCTTTTATTTTTCATAAATAAAAATTGTTGCGGGGGCAGGAATTGCACCTGCGCCTCGGGCTTATGAGACCCGCGTGGTACTACTCCACCACCCCGCGATAACTTTATTATTAAAATTATATCAAAATTTAAGGTAATTTTCAATCGGTACTATAAGAACATATGTACTTGTAGTCCAAGAATGTTTTTAGTTAACAATCAAACTTTCATAATTTAATGCAATTATGTTAAAATTTTCTAAAAGAAGGGGGCGTGGCGCAGCCTGGTTAGCGCGCAGCCCTGTCAAGGCTGAGGTCGCGGGTTCAAATCCCGTCGCCCCCGCATAAATGAGTACAAGAACAAATCTTATTTTAATTATTGCTGGGATTTTAATTTTGATTGTAATAATCTTAGGTTTTTTTATAGGATATTTTCAAAAAAGAACAATAGAATTAACCAAGCAAGAACCCATAGAACCTCAAAAAACCATAGAAACATCTATACAAGTAGAAAAAGTTAAATTTACTACAGAGGATGGAGTTGAAATTGTAGGAGATTTTTATGAAGTTCCTAATAGTAAGTATTCGGGAATTTTAATCCATATGATGCCAAGTGATAGAAAAAGTTTCAAAAATTTGGCTCTTAAACTAAAAGAATCAGGTTACTCTGCTTTAGCTATAGATTTAAGAGGTCATGGAGAGAGCATTAATTCTACTAAAGGTTTATTAGATTACAGGAAATTTTCTGATGAAGAACATCAAGCTTCAATATATGACATTAAATCAGCAAGTAGGTTTTTAGAATCAAAAGGTTTTCCTATTAGTAATCAATTTTTAATAGGTGCCAGTATCGGAGCCAATTTATCTTTGCAATTTTTAAGTTTAAATAATGAAATAAAATGTGCCATTTTGCTTTCACCTGGCCTAAATTATAGGGGTATTAAATTAGAAAATTATTTGAAAAGAGATTTAGGTGATAAATTAATGGTAGTTGTAACTAAAGAAGATTTCCAAAGTTACCCTTCTTTAAATAAAATAAAAGAATTAGCCCCATCTTCAACTATTTTAGAATATCCAGGAAATGCACATGGCACAGATGTTTTTGATCAATTTCCAGAACTTTACGACAAAATTATTTTTTTCTTAAAAGAGAAATTGTTGTAAGAGCAAAAATTGTTGTGTTATAATAAAGATTCGGTCGGTAGATTAAACAAAAAGTATATATGCAAAAAAGAAGCGGTAGGCGGATGTATAGGCCTAGAAATGGCGAAAAATGGATATGCGCAAAATGCGGAGGGGAAATCAAAGAACTTCCCTTTGATCCCTTTAGAGATGAAGAAGGTAACTTAAAAAAGCCTGTATATCACAAAGAGTGCCTTCCTAAAAAATAAAAAATCATTTAATATAAATTCTACCAGGAATTCGTAAATCTATTTGTGAATAGTTGATATTTTGTGAGTTTTTTAAGACATATTGAAGTTTTTTAAGTTGATTTTGAATATCTTTATATGGATCGATTAAAAGAGAAAAATTTTTAGTTTCTATTTTTAGATCTTTATTAGTCATAATTAAAATCCTTTTAAGTGGCAAAGGAGCAATATTAGAATACTCAAAAATATAAGAAAGTGCAGATGTAATTTTAGGATCAAGATAAGAATTTGGATAAATCTCCCTATAGCTTATAATAGACAATAAATTTTTGTTGTCTTCATTTTTTATTTCATAAATATACCCGTGTTCTCCTAAATAAAAACATCTAGAAGAACAAATAATAGCTACAGGATTTTCTGTAATAGGTTTTAAAAATACTTTTAAATTTTTGAAGTCATAAATTAGGTCTATTTTTATAATTTCAGGATTATTTTCAAAAATTTCTTTTAATAATTCATTTTTTAAAAATAAGATTTCAAAAGCGCTCAAGCTTTTAAATTTCTGATTTTCAAAATAGACATCAAACTTAACAAAAAATAAAAGCATTAATAAAAGCAATAAAAAAAGCGAGAATATTATTAATTTATAATTAGAAAATAGCCGTTGTTTTCTTTTTCGCATTTTATAATTATAAAAATGATAGATTTAAAACAGTTATTAAAAAATCCCGAATTTTTTAAAGAAGCTTGCAAAAAGAAAAATGTTGATGTTGACATAGACTTATTAGTTGAAAAAAAGAAAAAACAAAATGCTTTAATAAAACAAAGAGATGAATTAAAGCATAAGTTAAATATTAAGTCAAAAGAAAGACCTGATTCTGCAACTATAAAGGAGCTTAAAAAGATAAAAGAAGAAATTAAAAAATTGGATGAAGAAATAAATAATTTAGAAAAAGAAATTTTCGAAATAGCAAGAAAAATCCCTAATCCTCCATTAGAGAACGTACCGGTAGGTAAAGATGAAAATGATAATGTTGTTCTACGAGAAGTAGGAGAAAAAACTAAGTTTAATTTTGAATTTAAAGACTACTTAACTTTGGCAGAAGAATTAGATATTATTGATGTTAAAAGAGCAAGTAAAATTTCTGGTTCAAGATTTGGCTATTTGAAGGGTAAAGCAGCTTTATTAGAATTTGCTTTAGTAAAATTTGTTTTTGATGAACTTACAAATATTGAAACTATCGAGAAAATTATTAAAGAAAATAAATTGAATATAAAGGTAAAAGAGTTCATTCCTATAGTTCCGCCAGTGATGATAAGACCAGAAATAATGTGGGGATTAGGTTATATAGATGATGGAGATATAGAAGTTTTTAAAATTCCAGAAGATAATCTAGTTTTAGTAGGCACCGCTGAACACTCTTTGGTTCCTTATTATAAAGACGAAGTTTTATTAGAAAAAGACTTACCTATAAGATTTTTAGGTTTTTCTACTTGTTTTAGAAGAGAAGCTGGTAGTTATGGAAAAGATGTTAGGGGGATTTTAAGAGTTCATCAATTTGATAAATTAGAAATGGTTTCTTTTAGTTTGCCAGAAAAATCTATTGAAGAGCATCGCTTTTTATTAGCTATTGAAGAGTATTTAATGCGAAAATTAAAAATTCCTTATAGAGTTTTACATATATGCACAGGAGATTTAGGGCACCCAACAGCAGAAAAATTTGATATCGAAGCCTGGATACCTAGTGAAAATAGATATAGAGAAACACATTCATGCTCAAACACCACCGATTTTCAAGCCAGAAGATTAAATATTAAATTCAAACGAAAAAATAAATTAGAATATGTTCATATTTTAAACGGAACTGCATTTGCTATTGGAAGAACAATTATCGCTATTATTGAAAACTATCAAACAAAAGAAGGAAGAATCAAGGTTCCGGAAGTACTAATAAAATACACAGGCTTTGATATAATATAAAAATGTTAAAAAATTTTTTGAAATATTTGGTAATAGGATTTTTAGCAGGATATTTAATAATGAGCTTTATTATCTGGTGGAGTTTTTTAATTACAACAGACCTTAACAAAATTTCTAAAGATCAAATAAAAAGAAAAGAAGATTTAAGAGCACCTCTTTATCAAGCAATAAATCCATTTTATCATTGGGTAAATTTTGGTTGGTATATTTTTTATCATAAGCCAAATCCATGAAATATAAAAAATTTTTTATTTTGGGGTTAGCATTTTTTATTGGGTTAATTTCTGGAGGATTTTTTAGATTATGGATATTTTCTCATACCCAGGTTTATCTTTTTGAAAAAAATTTCATAGAAAAACATATAGCCCAAACTAAATTAGGAGGTAAAACACCAGAAGAAACTTGGGCAATGTTTGTTTCTGAGTTAGAAAAAGGAAATATAGATAACGCAATTCAGTTTATTATTTCAAATGAACAAAAAAATTATAAATTTTATTTTGAAAAACTAAAAAAAGATGGTAAATTTGAAGAATTAATAAAAAGAATTAAAAATAAAAAAATAATTCAATTACCTAAAAAGATTGGTATGGAGGAAGATGAAGTTCTTTATACATATTTGACAGAAGAAGAAATTAAAAAAGAAGGAGAAAAATTAATGGAAGATGAACACTTTTTAAAAATATTAAAACAAGAAGATAGTTTAATTAAATTTCCTCCAGAGAGGATATTTCAAGATTATCTTTTAGATGAAATTCCTACTATTTCATTTAAATACAATAAATATACAGGAAAATGGATAATAAAAGAATTATTATTGGGTATTCATTAATAATTCTTTTATTTTGTTTTGAAATAACGTATGCTTTCGATGCTGTTGACACTCATCCTAAATTAACTGAAGAAGCTGTTAAGTTTTATAATTTTTATTCTAATAGAAAAATAAATGAGAAAGAATTAGAATGGCTAAAAGAGGGTTCAAAAAACGAAGATCTTTCTCCTAGATGGGCAAATCATTTTTATGACCCTATTCATAATATTGCTATAAATAAAAAATATTTTAGAGGTTATATTCCAGAAAAAGGTTGGGATTTTATTTTTGGTTTTATTCTTCCTGCAGAACCATTAAAATCAATAGATTGGTCACTTAATCAAGAATACCAATTTCTTTATTATAAACTAAATAGAACCTTTCAAAAAGCAATTGTCAGTTATTTTAGAAAAGATTATGAAACTGCTTTTAAATCTTTAGGTCATATTTTACACTTACTTCAAGACTTAGGAGTACCAGAACATACAAGAGGTGATCCTCATATAGGAAGAGCACCTGATCCACCGTCTTATTTTGAAAATTATGTAAAAACTTATTTAAATAAAGATATAGATATTGCAAAAGGATTATATTCTGCAAATATTAAAATTAAAAAATTTAATAATCTTTACGAAATTTTTAATGAATTAGCTAAATTTACTGCCAATAATTGGTTTTCTGAAGATACAATTAATAATGACTTTCCTTTGCCGAAGATAAAGCTTAAATTAGTTAAATTGAACAAGACAATTTATTATAATCAAAATAATCTACCAGTTTTTGTTGAGATTGAAAACAACCGAACAACATACGATTTTGAAGTATTATATTCACATCTTAAAACAATTCTTCCTCAAATAATCCCTTTGTCTTCTTCTCTTATTGATTTATATTTTAGAACAATAGAAGAAATAGAGAGAAATCCCGCGCTTTTATCATATTATGTTTATGAAAAAGAAGACAAAAATTGGTTTTTAAGCCTTCTTAAAAATCCAATAAAGCTTTTATTAGCAATAAAAGGTAGAATATTAACAACTGCTTGGGAGAATGCAGAAAAATTAAGCGGTTTAAGATTCCCAAGTTTGTCTAATTTAATTAATAGAGTTAAAAATCCATTAATAACTCCTCCAGGTAAATATGTATTAAATATAGCAAATATTTATACTAGTTTTAATCCAAATACTCATCAAACAAAGCAAAATTTAGATAATACAGAATTTACATATTTTGAAGAAATAATAGGAGAAATTAGTCAAAATACAATAAATAATACTTCTTCGTTTAATCTAAATCCTTCAGAAAATACAAAAGTAGAAAATCTTATTAGTTTGAATGAGAAAATTCAAATAACTACATCCTCAAATGATACTTTAGAAACTAAAAAAGAAGAAAATAAAGAAGAAAATATAGAAGATGAAAAAGAAGATGAAAGAACAGAAAATCATCAACAAATAATAGGGGGCGGCGGTGGAGTTGTTTATAAAGATAAATGTGATTTTTATAAAAATAAAAATTATCCTAATCTTATAATTTCTGAAATCCTATTTGAAACTAATACAAATAAAGATGATGAGTTTATAGAAATATATAATCCAAATGATCAAGAAATTGATATTTCTTGTTGGCAATTAGAAAAATACTCATCATTATCTAATCCAACAGAAACTCCATCTTTACAAATATTACTACCCAAAACAAAATCAACAGGAATAGTAAAACCTTATAGTTTTTATTTAATTGCTAGTAAAAACTACTCTGGGACAATTACGCCTGATTATATTTATGCAGAAAGCTATTATATTTCCAAAAATAATTCTCTAGTTTTAAGAAAACCTAATGGTGAAATTTCAGATATTGTTGGTTTTGGAGATAATAAAGAGAAAATTTACAAATTTGAAAATAATCCATTTTTATTTCAAAATTCTGAAAATAAATCTTTACAAAGAATAAATTATCAAGATACCAATGACAACTCAAAAGATTTTTGGCTTAAAAAACCTAATCCTAAAAATTCTAATTTCCAAGAAAAGCCAAGAGAAGACTTTGTAAATTTAAATGAAATAAATATAGAAAATTTTGAAGTCAATGTTACTACTACAGAAGAAAATATTTATTTGAGTATAAAATTTAAAGAACCACTTTTAAATGTAGCTACTTCAAATTATTTTTATGAAATTTTAATTTCAACATCTTCAACCTTCCAAAGCAATATCGATTTAAGCGAATTTGGAATTACATCATCTAAATTTGAATCAAGATTTAATGGTGAAAATAGAGAAGAATTGATAGAAATAAATAAATGCCCATTTAAAACAGAATTTTATTTTGGGATGCGAATCAAAGATTTACTAGACGAAGAGAATTTATCAAAAATACGGTTTTCAACATTTACTTTACCAGATTATTTTTGCGAAAAAGAAGAAAAAGGTACAACTAATGCGAAGATATTAATATCAGAATTATTTATAAGAGAAGGTACTTCTACAAATGAATATATTGAGCTTTATAATCCAAATGATTTCGAAGTAAGTTTAGATGGTTGGAATTTAATAAAAGTAAATAGAGAGGGGAAAGAAGAATATTTATTTTCAACTTCAACAAAAAGCAAATATAAATTAAAAGGCAAAATAAAACCATTTGGTTATTTCCTTATTGCAAATGCCAATAATAATTTAAATGAAACATTTAATATTTTACCAGATGTTGTTTATTCTAAAGATAAAGATTTTGCTAAAAATAACAAACTAAAATTAGTAAATCCAAATAATGAAGTTATAGATATTGTTGAATGGCAAAGTTTTGATGATAAATTGATTTTATTAAGAAAAGCAGGAATCGAAAGCACTAAAGAAAGCATGAAAAATGAAGAAAAAGATTTTGGCAACAGCTATGATAATGAAGAAAATATTAATGAATTTATAGAATTTGATGAAAATGAACCACAAAATAGCAAAGCTTCTTCAGAAATACCCCCAGATTATTTAACAGCAATTAATTTAAAAATAGACAAGCAAAATATAACTATTGAATTTAGATCTCCGTATAAAAAACTGTTTAATGCTTTTTATGAAATAAGAAAAGAAAATAATGAAAAATTAGAAATAAATTTGCCAGAAGTTAAAAATTTTGGCAAAAAAGAAATTATAGAATTTAATGGTTGTCAATTTGATTTAGAAAATGGAAATAAAATAAGTTTAATTTTAATGGTAAATAATGAAATAAAAAATAAACATGATTTAGAAATTAAAAATTTAGATTGTTCTATTTATAGGGCAGAAGGAAATGAAACTATTTCTTGGGGTAGGTCATCAGCTACAATCATTCGAAAAATTGCTCAAGAAATTAAAATAGATAAAGAAAGTTATATAAAAAGAGTAAAATTAAGATTAAGCAAGATAGAAAAATTAGAAGGAGATAATGTTTGGCTAAAAATTTATACATTTGGTAATGGTAAACCTGAATCAGGAGATTTAATTTTTTCAACTAATATTTCCGAAGAAATAATTCCTAAAAGTTTTAACCCTGATTGGATAGAATTTAATTTTCAGAAAATAAAACTTGAACCTGGTAGTTACTTTTTTGTTTTTGAAAGAGAAAAGTTAAATGAAGATTCTTTTTATTTTTCTTCTAAATCTAAATTTTGGCTGCAAAAAGATAATAAATATTGGTATTTTTTACCTGTGGAAGGTGGTTGGAAATATTATTCCCATCCTTTCCAAGATACATATGAAACCCTCGCAATAATCATTGAATAATGATTGGGTAAAATCATATCTTTATAGAATCTCTTTTATACTATCCGCACATATGTCCTTATAGTGAAATCTTGCATTTTTTTCAATATTTCTTTATAAAAAATATCCTTAAATCTTCCTCTTTTACCCTTATAGAACTAATCATTGTCCTAGCTATCATCTCTATATTAGTAACTATCCTTATAGCACAACAATAAAACCTACAGAAATCTTCAAAAAAGCAAGAGATAATAAAAGAATAGCTGATCTTAAAAATATAGAAAA
>Ga0079997_110383_pt1 | contig 75596 bp, 64 predicted proteins | sample PerSpoCPS_CMetaG_FD_69200 | JGI IMG/M metagenome (GOLD analysis project Ga0079997, IMG submission 69200) | Archaeal communities from Yellowstone National Park, Wyoming, USA - Perpetual Spouter C (PS_C) MetaG (SPADES assembly) (version 2) | ecosystem: Environmental > Aquatic > Thermal springs >...
GTACGGCTGAGAGGGGGGCTTGGTGTTGGTGGTTGTTGTGTTGATTTGTGTGCGGATAGGTTTTCTTTGTAGATTTGAGGGGTAGGTTTCCGTGCCCTCGGAAAAAACCTACCCCTTTAAGGGGGCGCGTTGGGGTGGTCGTCGGGGGCGTGTGGGTTGGAGTTTTCGGGATGGGTTGTGGCGTGTGCGGTGGGGGTTGTTGGGTGAGGGGATAAAGGGTGGGTTAGGGGGTTGTGGGGTGTGGGGGGCTGAGGCGTTGAAAGATGGTGGTGTGGGGTGGTGTTGGTTGGTGGATGGGGTGTTGAGTTGGTTGTGTGTGTTTCGGTTGTGCGGGTTTGGGTGGGTTTTGGGGTGGTGTGGTGGTTTTTGGGGTTCGTTTTTTGGTGGGCTTTGGGATGTTGGGGAGTCTGCGTGGTGTATTCACGCCTGCTCGAAATGGCAGACATCAGAGGTTCCTCCCTTTCTCAAGGGGGGAGAGGGCGAAGGGAGTGGGGTGATTCGAGCAGTCCTCGTTGCTTCGGCATTTTCGTATCTACACGATGTACCCTTATCAGACCTAACGGGGGTAAAAATCGACCCCGTTTTCGAACACCCTCAGGGCTGTCGCGCCCATCACACGCTGCAGGGTTACTTCCACATGGCGCAGATGGTGGTTCAGGTCGAAGCATTCCCGAATCGCCTCTTCGCTCAGATGGGTGCGAACCTCCTCATCTTGTAGAAGTGCGTCCAGAAAGGTGATGCCCTCCTCCCACACACGCGCGGCGTTGCGTTGCACCAACCTGTAGGCGTGTTCGCGTGACAGCCCTGCGCGAATGAGCGCCAGCATCACATGCTCGCTATAGGGCAAGCCTTGCAGCAGCTCCAAGTTGCGTCGCATCTGTTCGGGGAACACGAGCAGCCCTTGGAGGATGGCGGTGAACTTTGTGAGCATCCAGTGAACCAGTGTGCAGGTATCGGGCAGGGTGATGCGCTCCACGCTGGAGTTGGTGAGGTCGCGCTCGTGCCAAGTGGCGACGCTTTCCAGCACTGCCAGCAGGTTGCCGCGCACCACACGCGCCAGCCCGCTGATGGTCTCGCAGTTCCATGGGTTGCGCTTGTGCGGCATGGCGGAGGAGCCGGTCTGACCTGGTGCGAAAGGCTCCTGCACCTCGCGTATCTCGGTGCGTTGCAGGTTGCGAATCTCGGTGGCGAACTTTTCGAGCGAAGCCGCCAGCGTGGCGAGATGTGCCATGAGGGTGGCATGGCGGTCGCGTGCTACAATCTGGGTGGCAGCGGAGTCGGGCGTCAAGCCGAGTCGGGCACACACATACTCCTCCACACGCGGATCGATCTGGGCGTGGATGCCGACGGCGCCCGCGATTTTGCCCACCGCAATTTCCTCTCGTGCCCGCTGCAGTCGCTCGCGGTGGCGTGCCATCTCGGCATACCAACCGAGCAGTTTGAAGCCGAAGGTGATGGGTTCCGCATGGATGCCGTGCGTGCGCCCTATCATGGGGGTATGCAAATGTTCCCGTGCCAGTCGCGCGATTTCGCCCATCAACTCCTCACACGCCTGCAGGATGAGTTCCACCGACTGCTTCAGGCGTAAGGCAAGTGCGGTGTCGACGATATCATAGGAGGTGACGCCGAAGTGGAGCCATCGACCAGCCTCGCCCACATTCTCGGCAAGGTTCAGTACGAACGCCATCACATCGTGGCGGGTTATCTGCTCCAGCTCGGCAATGCGGGCAATATCGAAGCGTGCTTTCTCGCGAATGGTCTTGGCATCTTCGGGCGGGATGTAGCCATAGTGTGCCAGCCCTTCACAAATCGCTACTTCCACCTCCAGCCAGGTGCGATACTTGTTCTCTTCGCTCCAGATGGCACGCATTTCGGGGGTTGTGTATCGCTCGATCATGGCGGCATGGAGCATACCCGACAGCGGGTATGCTTCTGGGTGTTGCAGGGCTGGTCAGACAGGTCGGACATGTCAGACAGGTTGAGGGGAAAGCGCGCGGGCTTTACCCTGATAGAGCTGCTGGTGGTGCTGGCGATTGTTGCGATTCTGGCGGCGATTCTCTTTCCGGTGCTGGCGCAGGCACGGGAGAGCGCGCGTCAGAGCGTGTGTGGGCATCGCCTGCGCCAGATGGGCCAGGCGATGTGGCTGTACCTTCATGACTATGAGGATCGCTTGCCCGACCGTCGCGACCTGAAGCTCAGCCTGCCGGGTGGCTATCGTGGGTGGAGTGGCTGGCCGCCCTCGGACCCGCGCTGTGGGTGGGCCGCGGTGGTGCTGGAGCCGTATGTTCGGGAGGATGCCATCTGGTCTTGCCCAAGCATCCAGGGAAGCGCGTTGGGCGAAGCGGTACAGGTGCGGCAGCCGTTTGATGCGAGGCAGCCGGTGCGTGCCACCCGCTACTGGATGTGGCGATTTGACCGTGCCGATGACCCCGTGCCGCCCGACAATTTCTGGGGCAAGACGCCCGAGCAGGCGGTGGCAGACCTCCAGGCGAACCCAAGCCCCTTTTACGAGCCTCCGGAGGGGGTCAGCGATGTGGAACTAACCGTGGACCCCTATTTCCCCCGCACCATCGGCAGCATCCCAGCGGAACTGCGGGGGAAAGCGGTGCATCGGGGTGGGCGCAACCGCCTCTTTCTGGATGGGCACATCCGCTGGCGGCGCGACATCCGCACCGATTAGGTTCGAATCTCCCCTTCGCAAGGGGGTTTTAAAACTGCTGATTCCACTGGAGCCACCAGCCACAGCGGGCGTCCGGCAGGTCGAACTGCCGCAGGTGGCGTGTGCGATAGCGCAAGCTGAGCATACCGCTGCGCAAGAGCTGATAGCCCAGTTGCATATCGAATTGGTAGCCGCGTGTGCCGGGCAGGAAATCGTGGAACAGCCCGATGTTCCAGCCCTCCATCGTGATGAGCCATCGGTTCCGCTCCCACTCGAATCGGGCATATAGCCCCCGTTGGTTGGGACCGAAGGGATGTCCCATCGGCACGCCGTTATAGAAGTAGGCGTAGCGTGGGTCGTGCCCTGCGGCGCCGTAAGTGCCGCCATTCTCGGTGCCGTCGGTCAGTACGCCTTCGAGGATGAGTCGCGTGTCGGGTGTGGGGTTGCAGCGAATGCCCAGCAGTGTGGCGACTTTGCGCGGCGTATTGGCGCCCCGACCGCCCAGAAAGTCGGGCGCGCGGATATCGTCAATCAGCCAGAACAGGTAGAGGCGGTCGGTGCGATTCAGATGATAGAGGATGCCGACCTCAGCGAGGTAGTTGAACCAGCCGGAGCCGATGTCCTTGTTGCTCATCCATTTCTGATAGAGGTAGAAAGGCACCAGTTGGCTGATGGCGCCATCGGGTAGGCGCAACGCCTTGAACGCTTCCGCGGCGGAGAGGCTCCAGCGCGCGTTGAGGGTGCGGGTGAGGCGACGCCCGCTCCACCAGATCGTCTGATCCTGCTGCTCGAACTGGGCAAAAAACTGTTCGAACTGCCATGTACCCAGCAGGGGCAGGCGGAGCGGAAAGGCGACCCGCGCATAGGGCACAGGGGGCATGGCGTCGTTGACCAGCAGCGCACCGCTGTAGCCGCCCGACCAGCGCAGGTTCGCCCGCCCGAACTGCCATTCCCATTCGCCCGTGCGGAAAGTGAGCCGGGCAAGGGGCAGCGTGTCATAGAGGGTGGGATGGCTTGCCTCGCGACGCGCCGCATCGCTCCAGACCAGCTCCAGCAGTGCCTGCTCACTGAGTGCCCAGACTCCTACCACGCGATAGCTGGCTTTTGCCGGGGTCATCCAGTTGCTCTGGGCAGGATAGCCAAAGCCGTTCAGCGTGATGATGAGCGCGCCCTGCCTCGGCTTCATTTGCTCGGCATCGTTCAATCGCCAGTGCAGAATCGTCTTGCCGCTCTCTTGCAGGCGGGGTGGCAGAGTGAACTCGTCGAGGCTGCGTGGTATGCGGGCAAGCGTGCTGGGTGTGGGCGCGCAGTGTGCCAGTAAATCATAGAGTGGGTCATCGCGAGGCGGCAGCTGCTGCGCGTGGCTGGTTAGCAGGAGGAACCAGCCGATGAGGGTTAAGAGTATCCGCCGCGCGTTCATGCTTGCACCACCCCGTGCTGGGGCAGGGTGCTGGGCATGCGGCGCCCAGTCGCCAGTTCCATGAGGAAGGCACGCGCTTCGTCCCCTTGCTCCTTGTCGCACAGCTCCATGAGCAGAGCCAGCTGACCGCGCAGCCATTCCCAGTCAGGTGCGCTGCCGTTGCGCACACGCCGAATCTTCTCATGGATCGTCGGCTCCAAATCCTCCTCTGCGTAGCACAGCTCCTCATGCAGCTTCTCGCCCGGACGCATGCCGGTAAAGATAATCTTGATGTCTTTTTCGGGCACAAGCCCGTACAGGCGGATGAGGTCATACGCCATATCAAGAATGCGGATAGGTTCGCCCATATCGAGAATGAAGATATCGCCTTTGCTGGGGAGTGCGCCTGCAAGCAGCACGAGGTGGACTGCTTCGGCGATGCTCATAAAATAGCGGCGCATCTCCGGGTGGGTGATGCGCACGGGTCCGCCGCATTCGATCTGCATCTGGAGGGTGGGAATCACGCTGCCGCGACTGCCCAGCACATTGCCGAATCGCACGATGGCGAACTCCGTTTCGCTTTGCTGCGCCAGCGCGCTGACAATCATTTCGCCCACGCGCTTGGTTGCGCCCATAATGCTGACCGGTTTGACCGCCTTGTCCGTGGAGACATACACGAATTTGCGCACGCCGTGGCGCACGGCTTCTTCCGCCATGACCCAAGTGCCCAGCACATTATTTTTGATGGCTTCGATGGGGTTGCTCTTCATCAGCGGCACATGCTTGTGGGCGGCGGTATGGAAGATCAAGGTGGGCTTTTCCTGGCGCAGCACGCTGCTGATTCGGGAGGCGTCGCGCACATCGGCGATGATGCAGCGGGCTTCATAGCCGAAGTCGGCAACCATCTCCTGCTCCACTTGGTAGATGCTGTTTTCCCCTTTGCCAAGCAGGATGAGGCTGGCAGGACCGACCTGCACCACTTGGCGCGCCAGCTCGCTTCCGATGGAGCCACCTGCACCCGTAATCAGCACGCGCTCACCCTCTACATAGTCGGAGATGACCTTCATCTTGAAATGCACCGGTTGGCGACGCAGGAGGTCCTCGATATGCACCTCCCGGATTTGGGTGAGATGCACGCCGCTTTCATTCAGGGTGGGGATAAAAGGCAGGATACGCACCCGCGCTTTGGTCTGGCGACACCGCTCGAAAATGCGACGGATGACCTCCCCTGTGGCGGAAGGGATGGCGATAATAATCTCCTGCACGCCGTATGCCTCGGCGATGCGCGGAATGTCCTCCGTGGTGCCCAGGCAGGGGTATCCGTGAATGCGCATGGGGCGTTTGTTGGGGTCATCATCCACGAAGCCGACGACCCGATATTCGCTGTCGGGATTGCGCCGCGTTTCACGCATCAACATCTCGCCGGCGTCGCCGCCTCCCACAATCAAGGTGTTGCGTTGTGCCTGCCCATGCCTCAGGCTGGCGCGGTACCAATCGTAGAGGCGGCGCCCCACACGCGAGAAGGCGAGAAAGCCCATCGCGAAACCGCCGAAAAGCACCGGCTCCGCCAAGCGAAAATCGCGTTGCAACAGATGCCGACCACTCAACATCAGCAGGAGATAGAGAAGGGTCAGCAGCGCGCTCACCTGCATGAGACCGAAAAGGTCGGATAAGCCGGCATAGCGGCTATGGACGCGATAGAGTCCCTTTACAAGCAGCAGGCTCAAACCAGCCAAAATTAGCAGCGGCGCAGCAGTCGTCAAAAAAGTGCGGTCGCCCACCTGATAGCGAAAATCGTTCGCTAAGCCGACCGCCAGCACCAACGCCACAAAGATAATCAAGGCATCTCTCAGGGCAGCCCGAATGGAGCGTCCGAGTTGCGCGTTGCGCACCCGCTCAAGTTGCCCAGCCTGTTCTCTCGGCTTCAATGTCTCCCTCCGTAGACCCATTGGGCGTTCCGTCTTTGGTGCAGCATGTAAAATCGTTCGGAACGCCTTCCATCCTTCACCAAGTGGCTATAATATACCCGAACCGATCCCTTCCCGATGGACCAACGCGGCGCTCGAACTGTTCGACGACTCAGCCGTTTAGCTCGATAGCTACTTCGTTGGACTTTGACGGTTTTGTGTATACTTTGGGTTATGCCGTTCTGGTTGGTGGGGCTTTCGGCGGTTTTGAGTGCGCTGGCGCACCCGCCGCTCAGTTGGTGGTGGCTGATACTAATTGCACCCGCTCCCCTTTTGGGTGTGTTGTCTGGCAAGTCGATGCGCGTCGGGTTCGGGATTGGCTGGTGGTGGGGCTTCACCTATGGGCTGCTGGTCGGCTTCCCCTTGACCTATTTGATTAATTTGCAGACAGGCAGTTTCTGGTTGACGATGGCAGGGTGGGTGGCGGTGGCGGGGTTAAGCGCGCTCTTCTGGGGGTTGTTTGGCGTGGTGGCGAGCCGCATGCCACAGAATACCTGGTTGGGCTGGCTGGGCGTTGCAGCCGCGTGGACGCTGTGTCAGTGGCTGCGCGGGTTAGGACCGTTCGCTTTTGTGTGGGGTCATTTCGCCGTTGCGCTCTATCGCGTGCCCCCACTGCTCCAAATAGCCGACATCGTGGGCACTTGGGGGGTGGAGTTTCTGATTGCGCTGTGGAATACGCTGCTGGGCGCCCTCCTGCTGGCAATTTTCCGAAACGATGCAAGCCATGCACCATCGCCCGTCGCTTTCTGGTGGGTGTGCCTGGCGTTGGGCTATAGCATCGGGCGTGGGTGGTCTATAGGGGCGATAAAGGGTGAAACGGTGAGCGTGACGATTGTACAGCCGAATGTCGATTTGGCACGCGCCTACAGCCCCTCGGAATGGGTGCCTATCCGCCAGCAAATCGCCGAGCTGGTGCAGCAAGCCCATAAGGGCGGTCCTGATCTCATCGTGCTGCCCGAATCGCTGGAGCCATATCCGATGCCCGATTCACGAGAAGCCTTCGAGTTTTGGCAGCAACTGGCGGAGTCCGGCAGGGTAAACCTCCTGGTTGGGGGCTATCGGATTGGCGACCCGATGACCCGCCAGTACACCAATACCGCCCATCTATTCGCCGCAACTGGCAAATGGCAGTACCATGACAAGGTGCAGTTGGTGCCGCTGGGCGAGGCGGTGCCCCTGCGCGACTATCTGCCCTTTTTGCGGGCGTTTGGTGTGGTGGAGCGCGACCTGCTGCCCGGTCGGTCGCTGAAACCCTTGGAGGTAGACCCGATGCGCATCGGCGTGGTCATCTGCATGGAATCGACCTATCCATGGATTGCACGCGGTCTGGTGCGGGAGGGCGCCAACATGCTGGTGGTGCTTTCGAACGAGTCGTGGTTTGGACGCACGGCAGCGTTGGAGCAACATCTGGCGTTTTGCGTTTTGCGGGCAATCGAAACACGCCGCTATGTGGTGCGTTGCGCACCGCAGGGCATCAGCGCCATTATCAAGCCCGATGGCAAGATAGTTCGCTTACCGCCTTTTGAGCGCGTCATCAATCAACAGGAGATTACGCTGCAAACTGAGCTGACCCCCTATGTGCGCTGGGGCGACTGGATAGTGGGGGTGAGCGGGGTGCTGGTGGCACTTGGCTGGCTCATGGGCGCGCGGAGGCGTGCATGGAGCGTTTTCGACGACCGCCCAGCAGCCACTTGAACAGTTTCAGCGCGCCCTGCTCCCACGCCACGCGATGCGTGACGCCTGTGCCTATCTCCAGCCCCGCCGCATGCTCCAGATACCATTGGTAGGAGCGAATCAGCGCCTCAGCGTTGCTGTAGCGCGCGCTCCAGCCCAGTTTCGCTTTTGCCCGCTCCACCGAGACAAAGGAGTCCTTGTCAGCGGTCTCATAGACCCACTTGTAAAGTGGGGAGAGTTTGAGCCGTTCCAAGATGCGTAGAATGAACTTGACCAGGGCAGCGGGTGTTGCCATGGGGCGTGCGCCTGAGCCGGCGAAGTCGCAGAGCGCTTGGAGGTCCTCACGCACCGTCTGGAACCGCTCCGCCCCGATATTAAAGGTGTCGTTTGCCTGCGCGGCGTCGACGGTGCAGACTAGCCAGTACGCCTCGCACAGATCCGACACCTCCAGCAGCTGGTAGCGGTTGCGCCCACTGCCAATCATCGGGATACGCGCGCCCGATTCCACCCAGTCATACAGAATCTGGAACACGCCCAGCCGCGCCGGTCCGATGAAGGTCTTGGGACGGATGATGGGCACGACATAACCCTTTTGCCGAAACTCGAGGCAGACCTGTTCCGCTTCGATCTTGCTTTGCCCGTACGGTCCGACGCCTTCCAGTGGGTCATCCTCCTCCAGCGGATGCTTGAGCGGAACGCCGTACACGGCGGTCGAGGAGACATGGGCGACCCGTTCCGCGCCTGCTCGGAACGCTTCTTCCAGCACGATGCGCGTGCCTTCCACATTCGTGCTGAAGATATCGGCTCGCTTCCAGAGGGGGAGCGCTGCCGCACCATGAATAACCCAGCGTGGGCGCACTCGCTCCATCACTTGACGCACCGCCTCACGGTCACGCACATCACCCCGATAGAACTCGGTACCAGGCGGATACTCCGACTCCTCATAGGGCGCGATATCCAGCAGGGCAATTTGGACGCCCCGCTCGCTGAAATGATGTGCCAAATGATAACCCAGAAACCCTGCGCCTCCCGTAATCAGCACCTTTTCCATATCACCGGGATTGTACCATATAGCGGGTATAATCTGCTATGGATCGGGTAATTGCCCAAAACGCACTCAAATGGAGGGAACGATGGCAGCGAAAGCGGTAACGGAACGCGAATGGGAAACGGAAGTTCTCCAATCGCCAACGCCAGTGCTGGTCGATTTCTGGGCGATTTGGTGTGGTCCATGTCGGCTCATTGCGCCGATTGTGGAGGAGCTGGCAGTGCAGTACGCCGGCAAGCTCAAGGTGCTAAAGGTCGATGTGGATCAAGAGCAGAACTTGGCGATTCGCTATGGCATTATGAGCATCCCCACCCTGCTGCTGTTCAAGGGCGGGCAAGTGGTGGAACAGATTGTGGGTGCGCTGCCACGCCATGTGATTGAGGAGCGCATCCGACGCCATCTGGCTTAACGACCGACGCGATGGAGACCACTATGCAGGACTTGCGGAGTGTGAATGAGACGCTGCAGGAGGCTCGCCGACGCCTGAAGGCGATCGGGGAGCATCTTTGACATCGAGGGGCTGAAGGCGGAACTGGCTCGGCTGGAACGCGCCACCGAAAACCCCGACTTCTGGGCGGACCCGGCGCATGCCCAGGCGGTGATGCAGCAGATGGCGCGTCTGCGCGGGCGCATCGAACCCTACGAGCAACTGGTTGCCCAAGCGGAAGAGTGCGCCGAATGGCTCAGCCTGCTCCAGATGGAGTATGACGAGGCGACCGCTCGCGAAATCGCCGCGCAGGTGGAAGCTCTCAAACGCGAGGTCGAAAAACTCGACCTGCTCACCTTGCTGAGCGGCGAGTATGACCGCCATAATGCTATTCTGGAAATCGACGCGGGCGCAGGCGGCACCGAAGCCTGCGATTGGGTGCAGATGCTGCTGCGCATGTACCTGCGCTGGGCACAAAAGCGCGGCTTCCGCACCGAAATCGTGGACGAGACGCCGGGCAGTGTCGTCGGCTATGCCAGCGTCGGCATTCTGGTCGAGGGTGAGTATGCCTATGGCTTGCTCAAATCGGAGCATGGCGTGCATCGCCTCGTGCGCATCTCACCCTTTGACGCCAACAAAAGGCGCCACACCTCCTTCGCCCTCGTCGAAGTGATGCCCGAAGTGGAGGAGGCAGAAATCCAACTCAATCCCGAAGACCTCAAAATCGACACCTACCGCGCCAGTGGGCATGGAGGTCAGCATGTGAACAAAACGGAGTCTGCCGTGCGCATCACCCATCTGCCCACAGGCATCACAGCCAGCTGCCAGAACGAACGATCGCAACATCAGAACCGCGCCGTCGCAATGAAGGTGTTGGCTGCCCGCGTCGCCGAATATTATCGCCGTCAGCAACAGCAGAAGATGCAGCAGCTGCGCGGCGAGGTGGTGCCCGCTGAATGGGGACACCAAATCCGCTCCTATGTGCTGCAACCCTACACCCTGGTGAAGGACCATCGCACCGATTACGAGACGGGCAATGTGCAAGCCGTGTTGGACGGCGAGATCGACGATTTCATCGAAGCCTACCTGCGCTGGAACGCTTCGCGCCAATCTGCCGTAGATATAAAGTGAGTGGAACCGCCATGAGGGTTTGGCTAAGCATAGCAATTGCTGTCTTCGCGATGGGGAGTTGGAGCGTCGCGGCAGGCGTAAGGGCATGGCATGCCGTGTCCCTTGCTTATCCTCCAACGCAAGCCGTGTCGCTCTCCAAACCTGTCTCGATGGAGAATGTGGGGGAAGTGGCGAATCCCGTCGCCCAGACTATTGTGGAGGCGATGCGCTCGGCAACGGGCGCCGAGATTGGCATGCTGGGCGCCGCCTTTTTCGATGAGAGCGTTCAGTTCCCCGCTGGCTCCCTCTCCGTCGATTCGTTGCTGAAGGCGGTACGCTATCCCGAAGATGAGGTGGTGGTGCTGAGCCTAACGGGCGAACAACTGCTCCAGGCGTTGGAACGCTCTCTCGAACTCTATCCCCAGAAGAACAACGCCTTCCTGCAATTGACCGGGGCAGAGGTCCGCTTCGACCCCAAGGCGGAGCCGGGCAAACGCATCCAGAGCGTGTTCATCAGCGGCGCGAAGCTCGACCCGAAGCGCACCTATCGCGTGGCGACCACCGCCCCGCTGGCACGCGGTGCCTTGGGCTACTTCCGTATCTGGAGCAAGGAACAGATCAGCACCAGCACAGGACGCTCTATCGCCGAGGTGGTGCGAGAGTTTCTCCAGCGTCAGCGCACCCTCATCCAAGCACCTGCCTGGATCAGCGAATAAGGGTATGATATTGGCGCTATGAGCGTACAAAGCGGGCGAAATCCTGTGCGACTCATTATCTTGCTGGTGCTGGGTGGAGTATGCTTGCTGGCAGCTTGCTGCATTCTGCCCGCTCTCTTGTTCCCCATTTTTAGTCAGGCACGCGAAATGGCGCGCCTTGAGAAGTGCATGGACAATTTGAAAGATTTAGCTCTCGCCCAGTTGGTGTACGCGAACGATTACAATGATCAGCTCCCAGTTGCCTCTCGATGGGGCGACCTGATTCGACCTTATGTGAAGACCTCTGACCAATATCGCTGTCCTTCTATCCCGCAAGGGCGGGGCTTCGGCTATGCGATGAATGTGCGCCTTTCGCGCCAGAAAGTGAGCCGGCTCACCATGCCGAGTCAGATACCGCTGCTCTACGATTCGTCCAATCTGGCATGGAATGCGCATGACCCCGTCACCAGCCTGCCCAATCCGCCTCGCCACATACGCTTGAACAATATCGCCTTTGCGGACGGGCATGTGGAGGCTGTGCGTTGATGGAGACGCTGCAGGAGCTGGATCGGCAGGTTTTTTACGCGATTAATCATGGGTTGCATCATCCGTGGCTTAGCCCGCTAATGTGGTTGTTCACAAGTTTGGGGTTGGGCTGGGTGCAGCTGCTGTTGCTGCTTGGGGCGACACTTGGCTTACGCTGGAGGCGGCGAGCGGATGGCGTGGGGTGCCCTTGGCGGCGGGTGTTTCTGCCCGGTTTTGTGGCGTGGCTGATGAGTGGGGCAACGGCGCAGCTGCTTAAGCATCTCTTCCCTCGGGCGCGTCCGTCGAACCTGCCCGATGTGTTGTTGGCGCCCGATGAGCGCATCTTTGCCCACTCCTTCCCATCGGGGCACACCGCCACGGCGTTCGCGCTGGCATGCTGGCTCTGGCTGATGGTGCGGGGCGCGCGCGCTCGCTGGCTGGGCTGGTTGGGCTGGCTGCTGGCGGCGTTGGTGGGACTTTCGCGCATCTATCGCGGCGTGCATTATCCCTCGGATGTGGTGGCGGGGATGCTTATCGGCATTCTCTCGGGTTTGGTCGCTTTTGTGTGGCTGAACCGGGCGAGCCGTTCTGCCGAAAATAGAGAGCAGGATGACACTGCCCGATGCCCAGCACTTTGAGGAGGAGCGTCCGCCTCTGCGCCTGTTGCAGGAAGCGTTTAGCGAGGGGACACCGCTGGAGCAACCGCGCGACCTCTATATCCAGCACCTGCTGAACGCGCTGCCAGCCGACTTGATTGCCTCGCTCACCCCCGACCAGTATCGCCAGCTGAAGGACGCACTCTATCGCTATCATCGTCGGCATCTGGTGGACATTCGGGGCACCATTCCCCTCCCCTTCGGGCACTACTACTTCGTGTTTCTGTTCGGGCGCGACCGACGGAAGCGCGACGAACCAGTGCCTTTCGAGCGGCGCGCGACCACAGGGCGATGGGTGCGGCTGGTGGGCTGGCTGATTATGCTGGCGATTCTGGCGTTGCTGGTGTTGGGCGCGCTGGGGTTCGCCTATCTCCTCCACATCCGATAGCGACGACGGTTGTCCAGCCTGCACGCTGCTGGCTTCCTCTGCAGGAGTGGTATCTGGGATGTTGGTGGGTTGGTATCCCCATGCAGGGCAGCGTGCGTTTCTGGAATCGCGAGCGCCCATTCGGGTGCTGGCGTGCGGCAGGCGATGGGGCAAGACGGAGGTCATCGCTGCCGAAATCGCCTCCCTCCTGCTGGAACCTGCCCCGCGGCAGATTCTGCTCGTTGCGCCCTCGATGGAACAAGCCTTGATTCCGTTTGAGCGTGTGGCAGGCATGCTGCGCCAGTGTCAGCAGGCACCTCTCATGCGGCGAAACCCAGCCCCCGTGTTGCGTTTGGGGCAGAGTCGTCTCTGGGCGCGCTCCATCGCGCGCGGCGGTCTCTACCTGCGCGGTCGCAAAGCGCACCTGATCGTGGTGGACGAAGCCGCCTATGTGCCGGAAGCGATTGTGATGGAGGTGTTGCTGCCGATGCTAAGCGATACGGGCGGACGCCTCGCGCTGGTCTCCACCCCACGGGGCAAAAACTATTTCTATCGCCTCTATCGCGAGGGGCAGGAGGGCAATCGGCAGATTTGGAGCATGCGCAGCCCTTCATGGCATAACCCGCTGTTATCGCCTGCCACCCTGCTGATACAAGCCCAGTTGATGAGCGAGCGGCAGTTTCAAGTGGAGTATGGCGCCGCCTTTCTGGACGATGCGGGGCAGGTGTTTCGCACCGAGTGGGTGGATCGCGCCCTCATGCTGCCAATTCAGCACGAGGGTGAGGTGGTGGCAGGTGTGGACTGGGCACGGGCACGCGACTGGACAGCTGTGGCGATTCTGCAAGGCTCCCAGCAGGCAGCATGCATGCTCGAGAGCCGTCGCTGGCAAGGGCTGGACTGGGCGGAACAGATTGAGCGACTGGCGCAGTTGTTGACCCAGTATGGGGTGCAGCGCGTGCTGTGCGACCGCACGGGGCTGGGCGACCCGTTGGTGGAGGCGTTGCAGAAAGCGGTGCCGGCAGCGGTGGAGGGGGTGGTTTTCACCCGGGCGGTGAAACAGCATCTGGTGGAGGGGCTGGCGTTGATGCTGGAGCAGGCGCGATTGCAGTTGCTGCCTGATATGGCGTTGCTACAGGAGTTGTATCACTTCGAGATGGAGACCACGCCGAACGGGTTGCGCTTTGAAGCGGCGCATGGCTTCCACGACGATTTGGTGATGGCGTTGGCGTTGGCGGTGCGGGCGTTGCCCCCTGCGCCCGCAGGGCAGGTGCGCACCAGCGGACGCAGGGTGAACGAGCGTTCTTAGAAGTGTCGGCGGCGTGGGCGCGGCGGCTCTGGCACCTGCTGACTCAGCCAGCGCAGCAAGCCGAACACCGCACCGCCACTTAGCAGCAGGAAGCCCCCAAAGAGGGCGATGGGGCGCCAGAAGGCGGTGCGCTGGCGTTCGATATCGCGCGTCGCCTGCTCCATCACCTGCGCCCCATCGATGGTGCGCGGCAAACCGCTCACGGACGCGCTCCCGCTCTGCGGCTGAATCACCAGCGTTTCGGGCACGCCCGCCGACTCACGGCGCGTAACGGCTTCGTCCACTTCCAGCGGCACATGCCCAACGGGCTTCTCCACATGCGGCGTCGGCTGAAGGGGTGCCGCATGCTCATACGGCTTCCACCAATCGGGTCGCTCATTCGGGCTTCGTCCCTCCGAAATGATGCCCCAACTCCCGACGAACAGTCCTAACACCATTAGGCTCGCTATCGCTCGGCAAAACGGTTTCATCGGCTCATCACCTCCCAGATGTTCCCTCTAATACCAATCGCACAACCGAAGTTCGTCATTGCCCCCCTCCTTTAGGTTCCCCCCGCTGCGCGAGGGGAACCGTGTATGGGTTTGGCTCTCCCCGCTGCGCGAGGGGAACCAAGGGGCGTCTCAATAGATACGCTGCCATGCCATGCGGCGGACGGAAGCCACGCGAGGCAGCTCGATATTGATCAGGGGCATGTCGTCGAGGCTGCGCTCGCGGATGCGCCAATCGTAGTTCAGCCACATGGGAATGCTCCACAGCACCATCGCCTCATCTTTGGCAATAATGGTGCCGTTGATGGTCAATCCCAGCCCATCGGTGGCGAGGTTTCCCCCGCCCACGAAGTTGGTGAAGAGGATGCCATCGATACGCGAAATGCCCCGCTCATCGGTACTGATGGAGCCGTTCTGGTCGATATCGATCTGGGTGGAGAGCCGCTCGATATCGCTTTGGTCGGCGGCTCCATAGGCGGATTGATAGCGGTAGCGTCCTGTCTCATCGCGCTCCAGCGCGTTAAACGGCGGGATCCAGTTGCCGTTCTCATCGTAGCGACCCCGTGTGAAGGGAGGCGTCATATAGCGCAAGGGATAAGGGTCGCTGAATCGGCGCGTGTTGCCCATCATGATGCTGCCGCGCGCGGCTAATCCCAGTGCGTCCTTTTTCTCCACCGAGTTCAGCACGGTGTTGAAGTTGGAGCCGCGGAAGTCGGGCGGGTTCTTGTAGAGAATATCGCCCACGATATGCACATTGCGTCCCGCGTAGAGAGTGCCTTGCCCCTCCACATAACCGCGGATAACCACATCCTGTGTGACGGTCACGGGTCCGTGGATGCGGATGGGATAGTTCTTGTAGCCGATGAGCGCGACGCTGCCGTTAATCACGCCGTTTGTGGAGATGCGCTCATAACGGTTGCGACTGGGGTTCCACACCTCCACGAACGCCTCCTGATTGTAGTAGGGGTTCGCCGTGCCATCGCGATAAGTGGCTCTTGGGTCGCGCCATGTTCGGGAGAGGTTGAGGTAATAGTTCAGGTCATTCAGGTTAGGCAGCACCATCTCGCGAGTGGGGCGGTTATCCAGCACGGTGCCGTCGAAGCGGCGCGTGCCGCGCGAATCCGCCAGCACAGCACCAAACGGCGAGCCACCCACCATCTGTCCTGTGGCTTCGTAGAGGTAGTCGCGCCACTCGTTGAAGGTGCTGCTGCCTATCGCACCGTGTGTGGAGGTGGAGTAGCCTTGCCGCATGTAGGGACCCTGACCCCGATAGTTGCTGGTCTGCCTCGAGATGTAAGTGCTGGTACTCCACTGGCGAGGGGCGGTTCCGCCTTCCACGATAATATAGCCGTTGGCGCGCGGGGTGAGCTTATCGTTTGCCGCCGCAATAATGGTGCCGTTGGTTGTGGGACGACCCCAGCGGAACTCGAAGTCGCCGTTGGAGCGCATATCGCCGTTGACCACCAGGTCCTCATTATCGAAGCCGTACATCCAGCCATAGTTGTTCACGAAGTAGGCGTAATCGAACACGCCGGAGCGCGAGAGCTGCATATCGAAGGTTTGGTCAAGCACTTGGCGTGGCTCTCCGGCATCCAGTCGTCCGTTGCCGTTGCGATCCTGCCAGCCGACGGCACGCAAGGTGACGCGCCGTGTGTAGGAATCGACCTGTTGATAGCCAATCACCGAGGCGGTATAGTTGCCCACGGTGCCCAGTACGCCGTTCCAAGTGCGTGCTGGGTTGTTGGGCGATGCATTGCGCAGCGTGCTATCGAAGGTGTCGAATCGCTGGCTCACTTTGAACTCACGCCAGAGCTGCTGCATGGAGGCGTTCAGCCCTGCCTCCGCCAGATTCTGGGTGATGACCTCGCGCATGCGCATGTTGGCGGTGCGGAGATCCTGCGTTGCTATCTCCAGATAAGCGGTCGCTGTCACGATGGTCAGTCCCCCTGTGATGAGGGTGGTCACCATCGTACTCCCACGCTGCGAATGTTTTCTTCTCATGCCATTTCCCTCCCCAGAGCCGATTCGGACAGGTCAGACAAGTCGGACAAGTCGGACAGAGTGAAACCCTACTGCTCCGTTGGGTTGCGCAGCAGGATGGTTTCCTCGAACCAGGCGGTGGTGGCAGTGGTGTTGGTGCCCTGTTGCACGCTCAGCCGCACATGGAGCGCCAGCACGCCGGGCGCGTACTGTCGTGTGGCGAAGGGGCTATAAGTATCGCCCTGTGGCGTGCGATTGGAGATGCCTGTGAGCAGCACGCGCGAGTTGCCCCCGCTCACCAGTGTCAATGTGCCTGCGGCGAAGTTCACCGTAAGCGTGAGGGGGTTCGCCGTGTCGGGCTGGACAGGCAGTCGGATGGCACCATTGGCATCACGCTGGGGCGGCAAGAGGGTGAGCTGAGTCCCGCCTGCACCCACCGATGCCTGAACCGATTGCTGCGCGAGACCCCGGATTTCGCGCAGGGCATTATAGGCGCCGCGATTGACAGTGTTCTGATTCAGGGCGCGCTGATAGGCGCGCAGCGCGCCAAGCTGCGTCACCACCAGCAGCGCGACGACCATCACCGACAGCGCGCTGGCGATGACCAGCTCCAGCATCATCGAGCCGCGTGTGCGGCTCCGTTTGCTCCTCATTGGTCGCATCCCTCCCCTGTTCGATCTGTCCGACTTGTCGGACGGGTCAGACTGTTTACTGCAAGCTGGCGACGCTCGTTGCTACCTGCACCTGTTGCCAGCGATTGGTGCGAGGTTCCTGCCAGCGTATCGTGACGAAAACCGTTTTCAGCCCGATGGCGATGTTATTGTTCGTGGTCAGGTTGAACACCTCGATGGTGCCGGTGCCGTTGCGCAGATTCGCCCCCAGATTAATCGTGCTCCCACCCGGTGTGGTAATCGTGGTAAAGCTGGCAATAAAGTGGTTCGGCTCATTCAGCACAAGCGTTTGTGCCAATCCCTCTCCCTGAAGCCCCGTGAAGGTAATCTGATTGAAATCGAGCGTCCGAATGCGTTCCAGCACGGTCTGCGCGAGGTTGGTAGCGTAGGTATACTGCTGGGCTTGCGTCTGCATGCGGGTAGTTGTGGGCGTTATGGCGGTGATGGACAACACCAGTAAGGCAGCAAGCATCACCGCAATCAGTATCTCCACGAATGCCGAACCGCGCTGTCGGTATCGCCTCATGGTCCTCCTCCCCAGTGGACGGTATGGTTGGGCAATCCGGTGGGGCAGGTGGGGTCGGTGCCGACAGGGTTCACGGTATAGGCGGCCCCACCGCCTGCTGGGCAGAACGGTTCCGCCTGCAGATATTGCGGCACCAGGTCGCTCATCTGCACAGGGGCACCGTTTTGCAACCGGTTCGCCAAGGCATACATCTCCTTCGCCTGATGAATCTGGCGCAGGTTCGCCGAGCATGTGCGTGCCTGCGCACGCGCCCGCGCATTCATCCAGCTGGGCACGGCAATCGTTACCAGAACGCCCAGGATGAAAACGACCACCATAATCTCCAGCAGCGTAAAGCCCCGCTGCACCGCTCGGTTATTTCGCATGATAGACCCCCTGCGCCGTCTCGAAGCGAATGGCAACTGGCTTGCCGCTCCACCATCCGCCTCTTCTGGCATCCTTCCATACAGCGGAGGGCACTTACCTGTGGATTTTAGGGGATTTCCCCTCCTGAGTCTATCAACAAAGGGGTATACTCTTTTATCGAGTAGATGCTGGGTCGGATTTGGCGGTTGCTGGTGGGCGAGCCGCTTCTGACGCGCCGATTGCGTCATGAGCGATTGCCTGTTTTACTGGCGTTGCCAGTATTTGCTTCGGACGCGCTCTCTTCGTCCGCCTATGCCACCGAAGAGATGGTGATGGTGCTGTGGGCAGCGGGCATGGCGGGGCTGTCGCTCTCGGTTCCCATCTCCCTTGCGATTGTTGCCTTGCTCTTTATCGTGGTCTTCTCCTATCGCCAAACGGTGTATGCTTATCCGCAGGGAGGGGGCGCGTTCAATGTGGCGCGTGAGAATCTGGGCACCTTCTGGGGGCTGTTTGCGGCAGCGGCGCTCCTGGTGGGCTATGTGTTGACGGTGGCGGTGAGCATCGCGGCGGGCGTGAATGCGATTGTGTCGGCACTGCCCGCCTTATTGCCCTACCGCGTGCTGCTGAATGTGCTTTTTATTGCGTTGATGACCCTTATCAATCTGCGCGGGGTGCGCGAATCGGGTGCGGTGTTCGCGCCCCCCACCTATGGCTTTGTGCTGACTTTCGCGATTCTCATCCTGCTGGGCTTGTGGCGCGGATTCACGGGTGATGCGCCTGTGTCGCCCTATCCACCCTATCCGGGCGAGCCAACCGCACTCAGCGCGATGCTGGTTCTGATGGCGTTCGCACGGGGCTGCTCGGCGCTGACGGGCGTGGAGGCGATTTCAGACGGGGTGCAGGCGTTCAAGCCGCCCGAATCGCGCAACGCCGCGACCACGCTGCTGCTGATGGCGTTCATCCTTTCCGGACTGGTGCTGGGCATCACCTACACGGCTTTCCACTTTCACATCACGCCGCGTGTGGAGCATGGCGAGATTGTGGAGACGCTGACCTCGCGCTTAGCGCGCGCCGTGCTGGAAGGCACCCCCTTCGAGTGGTTCTACTATGTGGTGCAGGTTGCGACGATGGCGATTCTGGTGCTGGCAGCCAACACGGCGTATATGGACTTCCCCCGCCTTAGCTCCATCTTGGCGAATGCTCGGTTTGCCCCGCGTCAGTTAGCCAATCTGGGCGACCGTCTCGTGTTTAATAACGGCATCCTGCTGCTGGGGATTCTGTCCGCGCTGCTGATTATCTACTTCAAGGGCGACACCCACGCGCTGATCCCGCTCTATGCAGTGGGTGTGTTCATCTCTTTCACGCTGTCGCAGGCGGGCATGGCGCGGCGTTTTCTGCGCACGCGCCCACCCCACTGGCAGATCAAGATGCTCATCAGCGGTTTCGGCTCCCTGGTGACCTGCTTGGTGTTTCTCACCCAACTGATTGTGAACTTCCGCTATGGGGCATGGGTGACCATGGTGTCCATCGGTATCCTGATTTACCTGATGTATCGGGTTCATGGGCACTATATGGACATCCGTGCCCAGTTGCGTCCGGAGGGCTATCAAGCGGTTCCGGGTGAGCGACGCCATCGGGTGCTGGTGTTGGTGCCCAGTGTGCATCGGGGCGTGCTGCAGGCGCTCGATTATGCGCGCCAGATTGCCTCACCCGACCGAATCGAAGCGCTCCATGTGAATGTGGACCCGCGCCCGCCTGCTATCTATCGGCGCGTGCTCCGTCGCACCAAAGGCGAGGAAGCCACCCTCCAGTTGGTGACCCCCACTGCCGAAAAACTCCTGCGCGAATGGCAGCAGTATGTACCCGACATCCCCCTCAAAATCATCGACTCGGAGCATCGCTCCCTGATTGAACCCATCGAAGATTACATCGACGAACTCATCGAGCGCGAACGGTTAGACCAGCTCACCGTCATCATTCCAGAGTTTTACCCGCGCAAATGGTGGCATCACCTGTTGCATAATCAGTCCGCGTGGATTCTGCGCTTGGCGTTGATGCGCAAGCCGAAGGTGGTCGTCACCACCGTGCGCTATTTCTTGGAGCGATGACAGGAATCGCGCAGGAGGTGTCGAAGGGGGCGTTCGGTGCGCACGATTCTGATGGCGTATCGGGGTACGGAGGAGGATAAGCGCGTGTTGCGCTGGCTCTGCCGCGTGGCGAAGCAGAGTCGCGCCCATCTGCGGTTGGTCTATGTGTTGACCGTGCCCTTCACCGAGCAGGTAGATGTGGCGGAGCCGGCGGGGCTGCAGCAAGCGGAACAGATACTGATGGAGGGCGAACAGATTGCGGAGCGTGAAGGGGTGGCAGCGGCAGCCGATATTGTGCAGGCACGCGATGCGGGCAGTGGGCTGGTCAGCGAGGCAGAGGAGGTGGAAGCCACTCTCCTGGTGATGACCGATCGGCGCCACCTGCTGCCGATGGAGAACCCGCTGGGCTACGGCACGGTCGCCTATGTGATGCGCCACGCGCCATGCCCCGTCTGGATCTGCTACGCTCCATTGGAATGATATGGAAAGCGTCCACACGGTAATGGAAACGCAGCTCCCGTTGCCGCTTTATGGGCGGGGGAAGGTGCGCGATACCTATGCGCTGGGCGATAGACTGTTGATGGTCACCACCGATCGCCTCTCGGCATTCGATGTGGTGCTGCCGACCCCGATTCCCGACAAAGGGCGCGTGTTAACCACACTCAGCGCGTTCTGGTTTCGCCGCTTCGAGGCGTGGATGCCTCACCATCTCATCAGCACCGATTGGGAGGCGATTGCCGACGCGCTTCGCGAGGCAGGCATTCCCGATGGGGACACCTACCGCCCTCTGCTGGAGGGACGCACGATGCTGGTGCGGCAGGTAAAACCGTTCCCGGTGGAGTGCGTGGTGCGGGGCTACCTTGCTGGCTCGCTCTGGAAAGAGTATGCCGCCGCTGCGTCCGCCGATGCGGCCTCCGTCGAACTGTACGGCATGCGTCTGCCCGGCGGGCTGCGCGAATCGGACCGCCTACCCCAACCACTTTTCACCCCCGCCACCAAAGCGCATATTGGGCACGATGAGAACATCTCCTTCGAGCGGATGGTGCAGATAGTGGGCGCGGAGGTCGCCCACCAGCTGCGCGATTGGAGCCTGCGACTCTATCAGGAGGCGGTGGACTACGCGCTGGCGCGCGGGATTATCATTGCCGATACCAAGTTCGAGTTTGGGTGCGACGCACAGGGGCGTATCCTGCTCATCGACGAGGTGCTAACTCCCGATTCGTCGCGCTTCTGGGATGCGGCGCTTTATCAGCCCGGTCGACCCCAACCCAGCTACGACAAGCAATTCGTGCGGGACTATCTGGAATCGATTGGCTGGAACAAGCAGCCACCTGCACCCGCCTTACCCCCCGAAATCGTGCAGAAGACCGCCGAAAAATATCGCGAAGCCTGCCGACGCCTGACCGGGACAGCCATCTAATCGGAGGGCAAAATGTGGAATAACCTCCCTGTATGCGGAGGGCAGCAGCCGGGCTGCACGCAGCAGGGTTGGGATTGGCGGTGGCGATCGCTATCGTGGCAATTGCCGCCGTCGGGCAGTATGTTCTCTACCGTCAGGCGCGGCACGCGCTCGATTCGGAGGTGAAGGCGCGCCTGCTGGGATTGGCTGCTGCCGCCTCGTTCTTGGTCGATGGCGACCAGCACCTGCGGTTTCGGGAGGGCGAGGAGAACACCGCTCGCTACCGACGCGCTGTGGAACCGCTCGCCCGCTTCCAACGGCTCTATCCCGATATCCGCTATGTCTACACCTTCACCGAGCACAACGGCAAAATCTACTTTCTGTTAGACCCTACCCCACCGGGCGACCACGACGGCGACGGCGTAGACGATAAGTCCTATCTGTGGGAGGAGTATCCAGAGGCAACGCCTGCAATGTTCGCCACCCTGCGCACAGGACGCCCCCAAGCCGAGCCCGCTGCGACCCCTGACCGCTGGGGCACTTTTTGGAGTGCCTACGCTCCCATTCGGGATAGGCAGGGGCGCGTTCGGGGCGCAGTGGGCGTCGATATGACCATGCAGCGCTATGAGCAGGAGCTTGCTGCCGCTCGGCACGCCTTCTGGCGTGGACTGATACTCTCCGTCGCGCTGGCGGCGCTGCTGGGTGTGCTGGTCACACTGGGCTGGTGGCGATACCTCGCGATTCAGCAGCGTCTTCAAGCCAGCGAAGCCTATAGCCGCTCAATTCTGAACGCGCTGCCCGACCTGCTCTTCATCTTGGATAAGGAAGGCATCTATCACTATGTGTATGCCAATGACGGAAGTGAACTGCTGGCACCGCCCGAACAGCTAATTGGCAAAAGCGTTCACGATTTTCTTCCATCCGAATTAGCAGATTATGCGTTGGCTGGGATTCGTCAAGTGGTCAACACGGGTCAGCCGTACACGCTGGAGTATGAGCTGGAAACCCCTATCGGGCATCAATTTTATGAGGCACGCCTCGTGCCCTATTCGCCCGATCGAGTGCTGGCGTTGGTACGCAATATCACGGAGCGGAAGCGTGCCGAGCTGCGCCTCGCCGAGATGAACATGGAACTGGAGATGCAGATTCTGCACGCGCAGGAGATGGCGGTCGCAGCGGAAGCCGCCAGTCGCGCCAAAAGCGAGTTTCTCGCCAACATGAGCCATGAGATTCGCACCCCGATGAACGGCATTTTGGGCATGGTGGAGCTATTGATGGAGACTCCCTTAAACGACGAGCAGCGCGACTACCTCACTACCTTGCGCGCCAGCGCGGATTACCTGCTGAACCTGCTGAATGACATTCTGGACCTCTCCAAAATCGAGGCGGGCAAAATGCATTTGGAATGCGTGCCCGTGCGGCTTGAGGACACCGTGCGCGAAACGGTGCGCCTGTTTCAAGCGCGTGCCGAGTCGAAGGGCTTGCAGCTGGCGTTTCAGATTGCGCCTGAGACCCCAGCGGTGGTGCAGGGCGATCCGGTGCGCCTGCGCCAGATTCTGGCGAATTTCATCAGCAACGCCATCAAGTTCACCGAGCAGGGCGAGATACGGGTGGTGGTGTCGCCCTCGCGTGCCTATGAGCAGGGTATCTATCTGGGCGTGCGCGATACAGGCATCGGCATCCCACCCGACCGCTTGACCGCTATCTTCGAACCGTTCACCCAGGCAGATAGCTCCACCACACGCAAATATGGCGGCACAGGGCTGGGACTGACCATCTGCAAGCGGTTGGCAGAGATGATGGGGGGGCAGATTGGCGTCGAAAGCGAACTGGGTGTAGGCAGCACCTTCTATGTTGATCTACCGTTGCCGACTGCGGAGCTGCCCGATTCTCAAACGGGCGAGATGGAAAGTGCCGAGGTCCTCGTCCCGCCGGGCAAGCGTGTGCTGCTGGTGGAAGATAACGAGGTGAACCGCAAGGTCGCGCTGCGCCTGCTGGAAAAGCTCCAGTTGGTGGTGGAGGTGGCAACGAACGGCGTCGAGGCGGTGCAGAAAGCCACGACGAATGCCTATGATTTAATCCTGATGGATTGCCAGATGCCAGAGATGGACGGTTATGAGGCGACGCGTCGGCTGCGCGCCCATGGGGTGCGAACGCCTATTATCGCGCTCACAGCGAACGCGCTGCAGGGCGACCGGGAGCAGTGCCTGCTTGCGGGGATGGATGACTACCTTGCCAAGCCCATCAAACCCGACGAGCTGAAGCGCACCCTGGCGCGCTGGCTCCAGCCAACCACCGCCCAAGCCGCCTGATAAGGTATCCCCTATGTGTGGTGGATTGCGATGAAACGCACCTTTACAGCAACGGTCTGGCAGGAAGGCAACTGGTTCGTGGCTCAGTGCCTAGAAGTGGATATTGCCAGCCAGGGTCGAACAGAGGCAGAAGCGCTTGAGAATCTCCGGGAGGCACTGGAATTACACTTCGAGCCACCTCAGGCAAGGAGGTTAGGTGATGCTGAACTTTGACTACCTGAACGAAGTTACGGGTGGCGATAGGGAGTTTATCGCCGAACTGCTGAGCGACTTTTTGAGCCTCGTGCCGGGGCTTCTCGTCCAGATGGAGCAAGCCGTGCAGGCAGGCGATGCCGCCGCGCTGCAGCATGCCGCCCACACGCTCAAAGGCAGCGCGCGCTCGATCGGTGCCGAGTCGTTTGCTGCCAGTGCACTGACGCTGGAGCAGATGGGGCGTTCCGCTCAGCTCGAAAAGGCTCCCGATGCGCTCCAGCAGCTTCTCCAGCAGTGGGAGCAGCTGCGGCACTATCTTCACACCCAGCTTCGGTCGGCGGCATAGCGCTTACGACCCCGGCGGGCAGGGTGCACCGCCACCTCCCTCCTGCACCGTTGGGGGTGCCTCCCGCTCGATGGGCGCGCCTATTATATTGCCCCACTCGGTCCAGCTCCCATCATAGTTGCGCACACGCGGATAGCCCAGCAGGTACTTCAGCACGAACCAGGTGTGTGAGGAGCGTTCCCCGATGCGGCAGTAGGCAATCACCTCTTTGTCGGGCGTGACACCCTGCGACTCATAGAGCGAGCGCAGCTCCTCCAGCGACTTGAAGGTGCCATCCTCCCGCACAGTCAGCGCCCAGGGGATGTTGCGTGCGCCGGGAATATGCCCACCACGCTGGGCGGTCTCCATCAAGCCGGGCGGCGCCAGAATCTCGCCCGTATACTCTTGGGGTGAGCGCACATCGACCAGCGCCACAGTGGGCTGACCGAGGTTTTCGCGCACCTGTGCATAGAAGGCACGCAGGCTCAGGTCGGGTTCCTGCGCCCTATACTCGGTGCGCGGATAGCGCGCGGCACCTCCGTCGTGACGGGGCGTCCCTCTGCCAGCCACTTTTTGCGCCCGCCATCCATCAGTGCGAGCCGCTCATGCCCATAGAGGCGCAAGAGCCAGAACGCATAGGCAGCGAACCAGTTGTTGTTGTCCCCGTACAGCACGATGAGGTGGTCGTTGCCGATGCCCAGCTCGCTCAGCAGCCGCTCCAAGTCGGCTTTGGACACAATATCTCGGCGAATCGGGTCTTGCAGTTGGGTCTGCCAGTTGAAGGCGAGCGCGCCCGGGATGTGCCCCGTTTCATACGCCGTCGTGTCCACATCCACCTCCACGATGCGAATCGCGGGGTCGTTCAGGTGTTCCTGCACCCAGTCGGTCGAGACCAGCACATTCGCATCTGCCTGCATCGCCGTTCCTCCTTCCCTCATATTTAGAGTGGCTAAATTTTACCCACGCCGCATCCCTTTTGTCAAGGGGGGTTAGAGGGTGTTCGAAAATGGGGTCGATTTTTGCTCTCGTTAGGTCTGATAAGGGTACATCGGGTAGATCCGAAAACGCCGAAGCAGTGAGGACTACTCGAATCCCCCCCTCACCCCAGCCCTCTCCCCCCTTTCTCAAGGGGGGAGAGGGTACGGGAGTGGGGGGATTCTGCCAGCAAAAAGCCCTTTCTGCGCGCCGAACAAGGGTGGCTGATGTATACCCTTATCAGAAACCACGCAGGAGAAGCCATTTTTCGAACACCCTCAGGGGATTAGAGTGCTGAATCGCCCCGTTCTTCGGTTCGGATGCGGATGGCGTCTTGGTAGGGCAAGACAAAGATTTTGCCGTCATCGGGCTGACCGGTGCGTGCGTGGCGCAAAATCGTTTCGATAACGGCTTCCACCATCTCGTCGGGCACCACCATTTCGAGGCGCAGTCGCACGGGCAGCCGAATGAGCATCTCCTCACTCATGCTAATGGTGGGTGGGCTCGAGCCGCCACAGCCACGCACTTCGCTCACCGTCATGCCCGTGATGCCCAGCTCGCTCAAAGCCGTTTTGACCTCTTCCAACTTATGGGGACGCAGAATGCAGTCAACTTTTTTCATGGCGAACAAGCAAGGTAGGGCGAACGAACTCGGCGCGCGGTTCGGGGTAATCCACCACATAGTGCAGCCCGCGGCTCTCGTGTCGCTGGAGCGCGCATTCGGTAATCAGCCATGCGCACGCAGCGATATTGCGTGTCTCGCATGCTATTACAGAGGGGTGCTGACGCGGATAATGGTGTTCGATTCGGGCAAGCAGCGTGTCCAGTTCGGCACGCGCCTGCTGCAGCCGCTCGACCCGACGCACGATGCCCACGCGTCTTTGCATCAACTGGCGGATGTGGAGGCGTGTGGCAGTCCAGTCGAGGGGTTCGGACGAGTCAGACGGGTCGGACATGTCGGACTCGTTAGGTAGGGTCATCAGGGTGGGCAGTTGAGGGTGGGGTGGTGGTTCATAGAGGCGCGTGCAGGCGTGTTGTGCCGCTCGCTCGGCGAAGACCAGCGCTTCCAGCAGCGAGTTGCTTGCCAGCCGATTCGCGCCATGCACACCCGTGCAGGCGACTTCACCGCAGGCATAGAGCCGTTTCAGCGTCGTGCGCCCCCACAGGTCGGTCCAGACCCCGCCACACGCATAGTGCGCAGCGGGCACCACGGGAATAGGCTCGCGTGTGATGTCGATGCCATGCTCCAGGCAGCGCTGGTAGATAGTGGGGAACCGCTGGCGAATGAAATCAGCCGCCAGATGAGTGATGTCCAGGTAGACGAACGGGTCGCCTGTCTTTTTCAGCTCGGCATCGATGGCGCGGGCGACGATATCGCGCGGGGCCAATTCGGCACGCGGGTCATAATCGGGCATAAAGCGATAGCCATCCCGTCGCTTCAGGATGCCTCCTTCACCCCGCACCGCCTCCGAAATCAGGAACGCCTGCTCTTCGGGCTGGGGCAGATAGAGCGTGGTGGGATGGAACTGAATAAACTCCATATTGGCAATCACGGCTCCCACCCGCCAGCTCATGGCGATGCCGTCGCCTGTGGCGATGGGTGGGTTGCTGGTATGCAGATAGACCTGCCCGCAGCCACCTGTCGCCAGCAGCACCGCTTCCGCGCGGATATCGAACAGGTCGCCCGTCAGGGTATCCAACACATGCACCCCCACACACTCGTTGCCCTCCACGATGAGGTCCAGCACGAAGTAATGTTCCAGCAGGGTAATGTTGGGGGTATGGCGTACGGCGCGCAGCAAGGTGCGCTCGATTTCGTAGCCGGTATGGTCGGCGGCATGCACGATGCGGTTGCGCGAATGTCCGCCTTCGCGTCCCAGAGCCAGGCTCCCATCCGGGTTGCGGTCGAACTGCGCGCCCAGTTCGATGAGCCATTCCACCATACGGGGTGCATTCTGCACCAGCACTTTGACCGCCTCCGGGTCGCACAGCCCCGCTCCAGCGGTGAGGGTATCTTGCATGTGGAGTTCCCATGAGTCGTCCGCACCCATCGCGGCGGCAATCCCGCCCTGCGCATAGTTCGTGTTCGATTCGGAGCGCTGTTTCTTCGTGATGATGGCGACGGAGCCGCGCTCCGCAGCGTTCAGAGCGAAGGTCAAGCCTGCGATGCCGCTGCCCAGCACAAGGAAATCATATTGCATGCAGAGGCTCCTTCTTGCGCGGGCGGCGTGGGGTAGGAGGGGATACGCCATGCCGTGCCGCTCCATCCGGGTCAGTGTGCGCCAGATGATACGAAAGCACCGCCAGCTCCTGCAGGAACGAGACATTGCGCACATGCACATGGGGTGGCACCTTGAGGCTGGTGGGGGCGAAGTTCAGGATGGCGCGAATACCCGCTTCCACCAGCAGGTCTGCCACCTCTTGGGCGGCGCTGGCGGGCACGGCAATAATAGCAATCTGCGCCCCGATCCGAGCGTTGACCTCTTTCAGGCGAGCGATATCTTCGATGATGAGGTCTCCGAATGGGCGTCCAATTTTGACGAAGTTATTATCGAACACCGCCGCGATGCGGAAGCGGTGGGCGCGGAAATTGGGGTAGCCGACCAGTGCGGCGCCCAGATTGCCTGCGCCGACCAGCAGCATCGGCTGTTCCCGATCGAGCCGTAGGATGCGCTCGATGCATTCGATAAGCTGGGTAGTCGAGTAGCCGACACCGGGCTTACCGAACTCGCCGAAGTAGGAGAGGTCTTTGCGGAACTGCGCCGCGCTGATGCCCGACATCTGCTCGATGGCGCGCGACGAGAGGGTCTGGATGCCTGCCTCGCGGGCATCGAGCAGCACACGCAGGTAGGTTGCCAGCCGTTCGAGCGTCGGAATCGGTACGCGCGTTTCGGTCATTCCTCACTGAATCTCGCCGATTTCGGCAAGTGCCTGCTCCAAATCCAACCCTTTGCTGCTGCGCAAATCTTGGATTCGCTGTCCGATGGTGCGCAGTTTGCGCAGGGCGCGCAGCTCCAGTTGGCGCACGCGCTCGCGGGTGATGCCCAGTGCCGCGCCCACCTCTTCCAGGGTGCGTTGCTGCCCGTCATCCAGCCCGAAGCGCAGTCGCACCACATCGCGCTCCTTCGGTTGCAGCTTCTGCAGAATCATTTCGATCTGCTCACGCAGGATGAGCCGTTCCAGCACATCGTTTGGGGTGGGCATATCCTGCGAGGGGATGAACTCACCGAGGGTGGCGTTTTCGCGCTCGCCGACAGGGCTTTCGATGGAGATAGGTTCGATGGAGGCGCGGCGCATCTCGCGCACCCGCTCCGGCGTGATATGGCGCTTCACTTTGGGGATGTGGCGCCGAATCTCCTCCTCGGTCGGCATGCGCCCCAGTATCTGCAGCAGCTCCTGAGCCGCGCGCTCGCGCGCAATCTCCTCGGCAATCTCCTCGTCGGTCGGCTCACGCTGCAGAATCTGTTGCAACCGCTGCTCCGTCTTGATGACGCGATTGATGAGTTCCGCCACATAGACGGGGATGCGGATGGTGCGCCCATGATTGATGATGGCGCGTGCAATCGCGCGGCGGATCCACCAAGTGGCGTAGGTGCTGAAGCGGAACCCGCGATTGGGGTCGAACTTTTCGACGGCACGGATAAGCCCCAGATTGCCTTCTTGGATGAGGTCGGCGATGGAGACGCCGCGTGCGCCGTAGCGCTTGGCGACGCTGACCACCAGCCGCAGGTTCGACTCGATGAGCTTACGCTTGGCTTCGTCCGCCTCTTCCATGCGGATGGCAATCTCGTAGGGTGGCAATCCGGCGGCGGCGGCCCATTCCTCCTCGCTAATCTGTTCTGGATCAACCTTGCGCTTTTCTGCCAGCTCGCGTCGGATGCGCAGAAGGCGCTCCCCCTCTTGCACCCGCTGCGCATAGAGGATTTCCTCTTCTGGCGTGAGCAGCTGCGAGCGTCGGCTCTGGAGCATCCAGAGTTCTATATCGACGCTGTCATCCTCTTGGGGGATTTCCTCGTCCACACCGCCCCAGAAATCTGGCTCCTCTTCCAGCTCCTCGTCCAAGTCGATGCCCGCCAACCCGATGGAGGTCAGCTCCTCGTCGATCGGTTCGACCTCCTCCAGGCTCAGGCTCTCGTCCTCCAGCTCCAGCGGGTCGGCATAGGGCATCTCGTGCCCGAACCGCTCCGCGCGCACCGCTGCCTGCGACTCGATAAGCACCTCAGTCTCTTCGTCCAAGATCGGCAACTTCACTTCACCTCCTAAACCAACAGGCTCTTTTGTGAACTTCTTCACAGTCGGTCGATCTCCTGCTGCGTCCTGCGCTCCGCTATTAAGACGCTCCTTGAGATAGATACGACACGCGGTTGGATTTGGTTCCAGCCTTGCCGCGCCGTGCCCATCCTATTATAACACACTTCGGGCAAAATCGGGACGCCGTTAAGATTTTCACGAACTGCCCGTCCACTCCTGCCCAATACACCATTATCGGCTCGATTCCTGCTCGTTGCTATGCATCAGGTGAATTCACCCATGCGGTCGCTGCTTCCCCTATCCTTGCAGGCCCTATCAGGTACAATAGGGGCATGCGAGCAGGCTGGGTCTGGCTCCTGGCACTCACTGCAGGCTTGGCATGCGCCGATCGAGTGATTGAGGTTCCGACAGGGCGCTTGCTCTATCCGCAGTTCCTTAAAGCGGAGCTGGGCATATTGCAAGGCGATCGGACACGCGAGCGATGGTTGATTAACTGGCGCGTGGGCAGCTATCTGGAGCTCCATGCCATGCGGTTCGGCGTGGTGAACCAGCTGGAACTGGTGGGTGTGCAGGTCAATCTCTATCCCGAAATCCCCAATTACGCGCCGGGGCTTTCAGTCGGTATCCGCGACCTGTTCGACCGCTCCGCTGAAGGGCGTGGCTACTACCTTGCGCTCTCCTACAGCGTGCCGACGCTGGGTGAGACCCCTTTAGACTATGACCTTCGCTTTCATATCGGGATAGGCTTCGAGGGGATGCCTGCCCTGTTCGTCGGCTTCGAAATCCCGCTGACCAATCACCTGTTCATGCTGGCGGAGCATATCGGCAACCAGATCAACGCAGCCCTCGTCTGGCAGCCCATCCCGCAGGTGCAGCTTCGAGCCACCCTGCTCCAAAACAGAACCAGTTGGGGTCTGCTCATCCAGCTGGGGGAGGAATAACGATGGCACTCTCCATGAACTATCTCATCGTGCGCACAAAGGACCACAACGAGGTCATTCACTCGCTGGAGCGTTTCCTGCAGCGATACGAAATCGATATCGAGCCAAACGAGGCGACGCTTTATGAATGGGAACCCGACCCGGAGGATCGCTTCTATCGCTTCCAGCCGCTGAATGGCTGGCAACGGTTCATCATCCCCAACGCCCTCGATCTGGAGCCGGAGGAGTTTTTCGAAGCGTTGTGCTACCTTTCCCAAGACCTGGAGACGGTCGTGATGAACTTTGCCCTGCAGGAGAGCATGTTGTGGAGCTATATGCTGTTTCGGGACGGCATCTTGCAGGATGCCTACATCAACGACCCAGAAGAGGTGTTGGCAACTATGCCGCCGGAGTTGGCGGAGTTGGTGGAGGGCGATATGACGGAGTTCTATGGCGAGGTCGCGCTGTTGAGCGAGTTGTTCAGCGTGCCCGCCGAGACGATCGAACCCTACCTTATCCCGCTCACCGATGAGGAACGCGACTTGGATATGGAGTTATATGCCCATGAGGATGATGAACATCCGCTCAATGATGGGCATGTGTTGTTCGATTTCACGCGGCGGCTGGGTGTGCCTATCCCTCAACCGTTCGGGGCGAAGCGCGAGCCAGCCGTTGCCGAGTATCTTTTGTTATAAAGAACATTCCAGCGAGACAGTCCAATGTTGAGCCGCAGCGGAGCCAGCAGGTGGTTAAGGCTGGTAGAGTTTGTTCGGTGTGTGCCGAGCGATCGGGCTGCATGGGTGGGGCACGCGCTGGTGGTGCTCAGCGTGGCGCTGATGGTGGGAGTGGGGCTGTATCTGCATCCGGACCCATCGGGGCACGGCACGCACCAGCAGTTAGGCTTGCCTCCATGCAGCATCTACTTCTTCACGGGGCGTCCATGCCCCTCCTGTGGGCTGACCACCAGTGTGAGCGCGTGGCTGCATGGTGATGGGCGGCTGGGCTGGCGCGCCAACCCGTTCGGGATTGTGGTGCTGTTGATCGCGATAGGGGTTGGACTGAACAGCCTGATGGTGCTTCTCTTTAAGCGCAGCTTGCGCCTCCATCCCCTCCTTCTCAACTGGGGTCTAATCTTGTTGATTTTGGGCTGGCTGATTCATGGGATTTTGCGATTCGCTTTTTGGTAGGAGATCGGCTGATGGAAGCGAAGCGTGCTTAAGTGGGGAGAACTATGTCGGATAAGAAGCGGTTGATCCAGTCGCATGGAGGTTATCGCAAGCTGCGCAGTTTTCAGACGGCGCGGTTGATTTATGACGGTACTCTCATCTTCTGCAAGCGATTTATTAACCGTCGCTCGCGCACTTATGATCAGATGGTTCAGGCGGCGCGAAGTGCCGTGCAGAACATAGCGGAAGGTAGCATGGCGTCTGCGACCTCGAAGAAGATGGAGTTGAAGCTTACGGGGGTGGCACGTGCGAGTCTGGAGGAGCTACGCTTAGACTATGAGGACTTTCTGCGTCAACGCGGGCTGCCCATCTGGCACAAAGACTCGCCCAAGGCGCTCGCCGTTCGCCAGAAGTACCAGACGATTAACATGTCCGACCTGTCCGACTTGTCTGACCTGTCAGACGAGTCGGACCAGGCTGACCTGTCGGACATATCGGACAGGAGCGACCCCTACAACATCCGAACCGCGTCTGCCGAAGAAGCTGCCAACACTCTCCTGTGCCTGATTCACCAAGCAAGCTACCTGCTTAAACGACAACTGGAACGCCTAGAACAACAATTCCTCGAGGAGGGCGGCTTCACCGAAAGGCTCTATCACCAACGCAAAGCCTTTAGAAAAAACCAGCGCGACTAACTTCCGTGTCCCTCGATTCGAACCCGATTCCCCTCTATCTTGAGTCGCCCCTCCACGAAGAGCCGAATCGCCCGCACATAGGTGGCATGCTCCACAGGGAGCAGGCGTGCCGCCAGCGTTTCGGGCGTGTCGTCGTCGCGCACCTCCATCACGCTTTGCAGCACGATGGGTCCCGTATCGTATTGCTCATCCACGAAATGGACGGTGCAACCTGTGACTTTCATTCCGCTTTGCAGCACCGCTTCATGCACACGCAAGCCGTACATGCCTTTCCCCCCAAACAGTGGCAAGAGGGCGGGATGAATGTTCAGGATGCGATAGCGGTAGGCACGCACCACATTCGCCGGAAGCAGCCGTACATAGCCCGCCAAGCAGATGAGGTCGGGCTGCACCTCGCGCAGCACCTTCAACAGGGCATCGCCATACGCCTCGTCGCTGGGAAAGGCTTTGGGGTCTATCGTGCAGGTCGGCACACCCAGCTCTTGCGCCCGTTGTAAGGCGGGTGCATCCGCGCGCGTGCCAATCACCAACACGACCTCGCTGTCGGGAATCTCGTGATGCTGGCATGCTTCGATAATCGCTGCCATGTTGGTGCCGCGTGCCTTGCCCGATACCAGAATGCAGAGCCGTTTCATCCTTCCACCACCCAGAGAGCCACGGCGAGGGCGTCGGTGTGGGTATGCGTGATGCTCACAAGCCAGCGTCCTTCCCCTGCGATTTGTGCCGAGCCACCATACAGTCGAACACGAGGCGCGCCATGCTCATCCGGCAGAATTTCGACTTCCTGCCAGCGCAGGGGGCGTCCCACCGCCTTCGCGATGGCTTCCTTCGCTGCCCACCGCCCGGCGATACGCTGGACGGCAAGATGGGCAGAGCGCAGGCAATAGTCGCGTTCCGCTGGCGTTAAAATGCGCTCCACAAAGCGCGGATGGCGCTGCCAGGCGCGCTCAATCCGCTCCAACGCCACGATGTCCAGTCCGACGCCACGAATCATTTCTTTGAATTTGTCAGGGCACTTATCCCGCGCTGCACCCCCGATAGGATGACCTCGCCCAGTTCCGCGCCGTTGAAGGAGACGGTCGCCTCGTAGCCACCCTTCTCATATTCCTCGCGCGTGAGGATGTAGCCAATCCAGTCGTTGACGAGGGCAACGGGTGCCACCATCGGGAAGCCGTGCGCTTGCCCCAACCGGCGTGTTTCCAGCCCCAGCGCGGTAATTGGCTCGCCTGGGAAGCCGACCAGCAGCAGTGTGCCCAGCACCAGCAGGGAAATCGGGGCTTCGGGCGGCACGAGTTGACGCACCAGTTCGTTGAGCAGGCTCTCGGGCACTTTGTATTCGCGTCCTGCTGACTGCTGAAACTCTGGGTGCGGGCGTGCAGGGGGCAGCGATACGGACACTTGGTGTGTGTGCAGGCGCGGCGGGGCAGGTCGAACCTGATTCAGCAGGCGCAGCGCATGAGCCTTCAGCTGATTGCCATAGCGCTCCACCCGCTCATGCTCCGTGCTGCCCGCGTCCGCGACGGGCGACACATCTCCCTGCGCCCCGTTCAGATAGAGGGCAACCGCGCCGTTGCCCAGAAACGCCTCCAGCCCGTTCTGCAGGGTGCCCGGAAACTCCGCGGAGACCTCCATCATCGTGTGGGAGTAGATGGTGGGATGCGCTGCGTAGATGACCAGCACGGCAATCGGTTTGCCAGCGGGTGTATTCAGGCGGGCGACGGTCATGGTGGGGTCGGTGATGCCGCGCCCGCGCCGATTGCGGTTCAGACCGGGCACGGGTTCGGCATGGAGCGCGAGCCGCGCAGGCTGCAAGCGTGACTGCGCCAACCGGATTGCCTCGGTGATACGCTCCGCCGTGAATCGTAGCAGCTCCGGCTGGAAGGTCGCCACACCCGGGATGGGGAAGCGCATCCGCTCATTCATGCCCATCGCGTCGGGGGCGCAGTGGGTGTGGCTTGCCGCCATAAAGAGCTGATGCGGTGCTAACTGAGTCGCTTTCAGCACGGCACGGGTCAGGCTACCCGGCACCAACAGGTGATCCAGGGCGACCACCACCACCTGCTGCTTGCCCTGCTGGAGTGCAAGCGCACGCGCATAGATGGGGTCATGGACGCCCACAGGCGGCATGTTGAGCCGTGCGCCATAGCCACCCAGCTGCACCCGAATCTGCCGAATATCAGGTGTGATATCGACCTTCGCTGCCCCCGCCTGCAAAGTGGCACCGCGTTGCATCGTTGTCCCCTTAGTCGATGCTCAACACGATTTTGCCGAAGAAGTCGCGGCTCTCCAGCTTTTCGTGGGCAGCGCGTGCCTGCTCCAATGGGAACACGCTGTCCACCACCGGCTTGAGCTGTCCCGATTCGACATATTTGAGCAGCTGCGCCAGTTCCGCGCGTGTGCCCAGATAGGCGCCGTAAATCTCCAGCTCGCGGCTGAACAGGTAGCGGATATCGAACTGCCCGTTTTGCCCCGTGGTTGCACCGCAGGTGACGAGCCGTCCACCCTTGTTGAGCAGACGCACGCATGAATCGAAAACCGCCTGCCCGATATGCTCGAAGACCACATCGATGCCCTCGCCCTCGGTTTTCTCCTTGACCTCGCGCCACCATTCTGGGTTGCTATGATTGACCACAATATCGGCGCCCAGTTCAAGCGCGCGTGCCATTTTCTGCTCGTTGCCGGCGGTCGCAATCACCAACGCGCCGCGCAGCTTGGCGATTTGGATAGCCGCGCTGCCGACGCCACTGCTACCCCCCATAATCAGTGCCCACTCACCGGGTTGGAGCCGCGCCCGATGGATGAGCATATGCCACGCCGTGAGGAACACCAGGGGTACAGCGGCGGCTTCAACAAAGCTCAAAATGGTCGGCTTAGGCAGCAGGTTGCGGGCAGGCACCACGATATATTCGGCGTAGCCACCGGGGCGATGCGCCCCGATCACCTCCACGCTGAGACATAGATTTTCGCGCCCGCGCCGGCAATAGCGGCACTGCCCGCAGCTGATGATAGGGTAGACCACCGCCAAATCGCCCCGCCGCCATTCCCGCACCCCCGGTCCCACCTCGAGCACTTCACCTGCAATATCACTCCCCAAAATATGGGGCAGGGGCGTGTTATAGGCAGGGATACCGTTGCGCACCCAGATATCGAGATGGTTTAATGCGCACGCTCGCACCCGCAACAGCACCTCCCCCTGTTGGGGCACAGGGTCGGGGACATCCGTTTCGTAAATCAACTTCTCTGCCGTGCCAAACTCATGCAGTCGCACCGCCTTCATAGCGGGCATGATACCCGATTCAAGCACCATGAGCGAGTTGCGGAATGAGGAAGCGGGCGCGTTCGACGGCGGCATAGGGTGGCTCTGGCGGCGCATAAATCGCTAAACCGAACAGGAGCCGATCAGCGAGGTCGCGTCGGGCTTCATCGCCTGCGCGCATCGCCCGCATGCGGTAGACCGCCAGCAAACGGAGCGTGGTGCCCAGCGAGAGCGCGGTCGAATGGCGCAGGGTCGTGCTTAATTCCTCCCATTCCGCATCGAGTTCCTCGCGTGGCAGGCGTTGCCGTGCCTCCAGCTCCGCCTCGATAAGCGTGCGTAGCGTGCCATGCAGCCGCGCCATCAACTCGGGCAGGGGGTCGCGCCGCCCCAGCAGCGAAATCTGCACATAGCCCTCGAAGGCGAGGCTGCCCTCCCCATACAGCCCGCGCGTGTGGCAGCCAAGCGTTTGCAACGCTTCGAGCCAGCGGGTAATCTGGCGCGCCCGCTGCAACCCCATCAGGTGCATGAGCAGTCCCAACCGCACCCCTGAACCGAGGTTGATGGGGGATGCGGTCAGATAGCCCAGCCGACTGGAGTAGCCCCAGCGGACGGGCAGGGCGTTCAGCCACTCCTCCCATTGGCGCAGCTCGTTCACCATCCGTTCGGGCTGCCAACCAGCGTGGGTAATCTGCAGCCGAAGGTGGTCCTCCTCATTCAGCAAGGCGCTCACGCTCCCATCCGCGTTCAGTAGCACCCAGCGGTGGGGCAGAGCCGGCAACAGGGCAGGGCTAATGAGCCGCGCGCCTGCCAACCGCGCCCGCTGATCGATGTCCAGACGGCTCAACTCGATTGCACCGCCCGCGCCCAAACCCAACGGTTCCAGCGCTGCGCGCAACTGCTTGGCGACCGCCTCCAGCTGCGCCTCTGTCGCCACATGGGGAAACGGCAAATGCAGCAGGTTGCGTGCCAGCCGCACCCGCTGCGACAGCACCACATCCCGATAAGGCGCAGGCTCCTTCAGCCACCCCAGCTCTGTCATCCGTAGCAAGGTTCCACATATCCATGCCGCGCTCCTGCAGAGCTTGCGGAGCGGAAGGGATAGGTGTATAATTAGTCTCTGGGGAGCTAAGCGATGTGGAAGCGGGGTTTTACCCTGATTGAGTTGCTGGTGGTGATAGCCATCATTGCCATCCTGGCAGCCATTCTGTTTCCGGTGTTTGCCCAGGCGCGGGAGAAGGCGCGTCAGACCCAGTGCCTGTCCAACCTGCGGCAGTTGGGGATGGCATTCCTGATGTATCGCGGCGATTACGAGGGACGCAATCCGGGCAACGGCGATGGAAACTGCATGGGGCGCTATCCGGGCACTCCCTGGCCCCACTGGATGCGTGGGTTCCTCTGGACCTCGCAGGCGCAGTGGGTGCCCTGCATCTACATTGTGCCCGTTGGGCAGGAGCGCACCGCGCCCGTTAACCGTGCTTGGATCGAGGCGGGTGGGGTTCGCGCGGGGGTTCTGTTCGCCTACACTAAAAACGCTGCCATCTATGTTTGCCCCTCTGACCAACGCCCCGACAAGATGCTGAGCTACTCGATGAACGCCGGGGCTGCCTTTATTCCAGAAACGGAGGTGGATCGCCCCAGCAAGTTCGCGATGCTTATCGACGAGCAATACACCCTGAATGATGGCGCGTACCATCCCGTTACGGCGGACTGCCCCACCATCGCCCATAATGAGGGAGCGACCTTCCTCTTTTTCGACGGGCATTCCCGATGGCTGCGCGCCATCAAACCACCTGTCATCTTCAACTGCCCACAGAGCGTGCCGGATCACTACTTCTGTTGGCGCATTCCCATCACGATGCAGGAATCGTCCCGATATGCGCCCTTCTGTCAGCGGGAGTGAGCATGTTCATCAAAATCTGCGGGATTACGCGCCCGGAGGATGGGAGAGTGGCAGTGGAGGCAGGTGCGGACGCGCTTGGGTTCGTGTTCGAGCCGCGCAGCCCACGCCACCTGCCAAACCGCCCGAATTGGCAGCAGTGGGTGGCGACCCTGAAGGGTGTTCAGCGCGTGCTGGTGATGGCGAATCCAGTTCACATCCCTGCCGAGTGGAGCCTGTTTGATGTCATCCAGTGCAACTGGCAGGGGGATGTGCCGCCTGAATCGTTTAGGGCGAGCTTGCCGCCGCTTCCCCTTTGGCTTGCTTTGCGCATCAAGCCCGACGAGAGTGCCGAAACGGTGTTGAAGACGATGCGGGTGTATGCGCCTTTCGTGGAGCGTTTTGTGCTGGATACCTATCATCCGGAACAGCCCGGCGGCACAGGCATAACCCATGATTGGGCGCGAGCGCGCCAAATAGTGCGTGCTGCACCCCAACCTGTGCTGTTGGCGGGCGGGTTGAACCCCGAAAATGTGGCGGAAGCCATTCGGCAGGTTCAGCCCAGCGGCGTGGATGTCAGCAGTGGGGTGGAAGCCGCACCCGGCATCAAAGATGCGGCGCGTATCCAGCAGTTCATCCAAGCGGCACGAGGTGCCTGACATCGCGGCTCTCCCTTACGAAGGGGAGAAGGCGAAGCACCGTTCAACGCCGCGTGTAGACCTGCCCAACCCATGCCGCCAGCGGCGGGATTAACTCCTCAAGGCGAGCTTCCTGCTCCTCTAACGGCAGCTGGAGATACTCTTCGATCCGTTGCTGCCAGGCTTGTCGCTCCATCGGCTCGGCGTATGGCTCAAGCTCTTCCAGCAGGAGGCGATGGGCGGCTTTGCGTTGCATCACTTCGAGCGCGTCCAACATCTGGCGGTGGCTCCCCCCTTCCCAGATGGGCAGCACCATCGCCTCGCGCAGCAACCGCTCGACCCCGAACTCCGATAGCACTCCCGCCCCACCATGCACCTCCATGCACCATTTCGCGCCTAATGCTGCCTGTTCCGCCGTCCAGTATTTTGCCAAGTGCGTTATCAAACGGAAGAGATGATAGCGCGGGCTGTAGGGCGGTGTCTCGTGCCATACCTCTTGAAGCAACCGAGCGGCGCTCCAAGTCAATGCGAAGGCGTGGTGCAGGCGTTGGCGCCAGCTTTCGAACTGGTGGCGCATAAGGGGCTGCTCGATAAGCGATTTGCCGAAAGCGACCCGATGACGCGCAAACTGCTCCGCCTCGGCGATAGCGCGTTGCAGCAACGCCACGCTGCCGATGCTGTTGGCGACTCGTGAGATGTTCAGCACCTCCAGAATGAGGTAGACGCCATGTTCCGCGCTGCCGAGCAGATAGGCTTCGCTGTCGATGAACTCGACCTCGCCTGTGGGCACGGAGCGCGTGCCGATTTTGTCTTTGATACGGCGCGTGAAATAGTTCAGGCTGCCGTCCTCGCGCCAGCGTGGTACGAGAAAGAGGGCAAGCCCGCGAATGCCTTCAGGCGCGCCTTGGGGACGCGCTGCCACCACCGCCAGTTCCGCACCCAGATTACTGCAGAAATATTTCTCGCCGCGCAGCCGATAGCGCTCGCCGTCAGGCATGGCAACGGTCTGCACATTTGCACCCAAATCGGAGCCGCCCCCAATCTCCGTCATCCATGTGGCGCCCTGCCATACCGTCTCATCCCGCTTCAGCAGGTGGGGGAGGTAGCGTTCCTTCAGCAGGGGATGCCCATATTTGGCAAGTGGAACCGCTGTGGCGAGGCTTACTGTGTGCGGGCAGTAGAGGCCGGGGTCATAAAACGCGGTGATATAGCCCAGCGCGAAACTCGAGAGCCAGTCGCCTTCGTCCAGCACACGCCAGACAATCCCATGCTGATAGGCTTGCAGCAGCATCTCGCGGTAGCCCGCTGGCATCACGATTTCATCCACGCGCTCGCCTTGGCGATTATACAGGCGCAGCCATGGCGTGCCTGCCCGATCGACGCTCTCCGAAATGGCGCGCCCCTTCGTCTCCCACCAGGCATGATAGGCATGCAAGGTATCGGCGCATGGGAGACGCCCCAGCTGCGCCTCCAGAAAGGCAACAGGATGGTTCATTTGCTCCTCGCCTCCTGTGTCGCGCGGATAAAGGCTTCGAACAGGGCGCGCGTGGCGGTGGCGTAGGGATCACGCTCCGGGTGCCACTGCACGCCAATAAAGAAGGGATGCGACGGGTCCTCGATGCCCTCAATCACCCCATCGGGCGAGTAAGCGACGGCTCGCAACCCCTCGCCCAACTCCCGTACCGCCTGATGGTGCGCGCTCACAATCTCGAACTGCTCCTGCCCAATCAGCAGGCGCAGGCGTGAATCGGGTTCCAAGCGTACGAAGTGGCGTGGGTTTTCCGACTCGTCTGGCTCTCGCCGATGGCGCAACTTCACAAAGGGCAGTTCGGGCAGGTGCTGATAGAGCGAGCCGCCACGCCACACATTCATCAGTTGCGCCCCATAGCAGATGCCCAGCACCGGCTTACCTCGTGCCTCGAAGGCACGCAGCAGCGACCACTCCATCTCGAAGCGCGGGCGTGCCACGATACGCACGGTTGGGTGCGGCTCCTCACCGAAAAGGTGAGGGTCGATATCCGCTCCGCCCGGAACGAGCAAGCCATCCAGCAGGTCGGCGAGCGCATCCGCATCGGCACCTGGCGGGACTAACACCGGCACGCCTCCTGCACCACTAACTGCCAGCGCGTAGGCGTCCTCCATCTGCAGGTTGCCGAAGCCGTCCGCTTCCGCACGCCAATCGCAAGTAATGCCGATAAGCGGTTTGCGTGAACGCATCGATACAACTCCCAACCCTATGATACCCGCTCGCGGAAATGAGGCGAGTTCCGATAGGCTTGAGCCGATGCTTTTCGCTCGCTGGTGCGAATCACCCTCCGATCTGGGTACGGGTGCGGTTCCGGCACCCTGATTTTGCAACGCCCTCTCCAGCAGGGAAGGGTCATGCGCAACTCGAATCAAGCGGAAGATGGAGGCACGGAGGCAGACCGCTTTAGAGGAACGGTTTCGCATCGGGCGCGTGCTGATTGTTGGTTGTCTGCTGGTGACCCTTACTTCGGTGATTGTGGCGTCGGCGGAGCTGGTGGCGCAGACCATCCAAATCGGGATGATGCAGTTGCCCCCTGCGGTGGTGGCGCTCCTCTTTGTGCTGATTCTGCTCAATCGTGAGCTGGGTAGGCTGAACGCGCGCTGGGCGTTCAGCCCGCGCGAACTGGGCGCGCTTTTCGTGATGATGCTGTTTGGGGGGATGCTCGCCTCGCGAGGGCTGATGGAGCGGCTTATCCCGATTCAGGTGGGATTGAGCTACTATGCGGAGGCGAACCGCTGGCACACGCTCTATTTCCCCTATCTGCAGCCGTTTATGGTGCCGTGGTCACCCCAGAATGAGCAGCCGGAGCCTTTGGTGCGCTGGTTCTATCAGCGCATCCCCGCAGGGGAGCCTGTGCCGTGGGGCGCGTGGCTCGCCTCCACCGCCAACTGGCTGGTACTGGTCGGCGCGGTCTTTTTCGCGTTTTTGTGCATCAGCGTGCTGTTGCGCAAGCAGTGGGTGGAGAACGAGCGGCTGGCGTTCCCGCTGGTGCAGTTGCCGTTGGAGCTGATGCGTGGCGGTGAATTTTTGGGCAATCGCGCTTTCTGGCTGGGCGCGCTGCTACCCCTGTTCGTGTTCACCCTGAACGGGTTGCACAAAAACATCCCCACTATCCCCGAAATCACGCTCACCTACCCGCTAAACCCCTATTTCACGAATCCACCGTTGGATCGGCTCACCTTCTTTCGTGCCTATCTTTCCTTTGCAGCGATTGGCTTCTTCTTTCTCATCCCGACGGAGCTGCTGTTCAGCTTCTGGTTCTTTTATCTGTTGAGCAAGGGTGTGGAGGCGGTGGCGCTGCTGAACGGCTTTGAGACGGAGGCGCGGCATGCGGCGGCGGCAGGCTTTGTGAAGTGGAGCAGTTCGGGGGCGTTTTTTGCGGTGGCGCTCTATCTTCTCTATTCGGCGCGCCATCATCTGCGCTATATTGGGCGTGTGGTGATGGGGAGGGAGCCACCACCCCCACGCGGCAGCGAACTAATGTCCTACCGCGTGGCGTTTTGGGGGTTGGTGCTGGCTTTCCTGCTGATTGTGTTATGGTGCATGCGGATGGGCATGAGCGCGTGGACAGGTGCGGTTGTGTTCGCCATCTATCTGTTCGTGCAAGGGCTGGTGATGGCGCGCTGCACCGCCGAGGGCGGGCTGCTCATCACTGAAGGCTGCTTCACCCCGATGGATGTGGTCACTTTGGAGCGCTATGCGACCTTCCCGCCGCGCACGCTGACGGTGATGGCGTTTATTGATGGGCTGTTCACGCGCGACCTGCGCGGCATCACCATCACGGGCTATCTGGATGCCCAAAAATTAGGGGAGGAGGTGCGCCTGAACCGACGCACGCTGCTGGCAACCATAGTGGGGGGAATTGCGCTGGCGATTGGGGTGGCGTTCCTCTTTCAGTTGTGGCTGCCCTATCGGTATGGCGCGCTCAACCTCTACTCATATGTCTATCAACATGCGCCCGTGCAGTTCTTTCGGGAGAATGCGCCCTTTATGACGGGTGGTCAGACCGCGCCAATCCCCTCGTATCGTCCGCTCTTTCTGGGGTTGGGGTTTCTCATCACCTTGCTTTTGGCGTGGGCACGGGCGGCGTTCATGGGATTCCCGTTTCACCCGCTGGGTTTCGCGATGAACGCAACCTGGGGGGTGGTGGTGCTATGGTTCTCGATGCTGGTAGCGTGGCTCATCAAGGCGCCATTGCTGCGCTATGGTGGCATGGCGCTCTATCGGCGGGTGCGTCCCTTCTTTTTGGGGATGATTTTTGGCGAATTTTTCTCAGCAGCGGTTTGGGCACTGCTCGCCCTCCTGTTCCATGTCGAAACACCCGATTATCCTTGGCCCTAACCAACGCATGATAGACATGGGCGGGATCGAAGAGCGCCACCAGCACATTCACATCGGGCAGGTCAATCTGCAGATGTCCTCTCCTCATCGAGCAGCTGATTCACTATTTCTACTGTCACAGGTACCATGTGCGGTGAATCGGGGAAGAGGGGAACGCCATTAAGAATGCGAATCCCATCCAGTGGAGCCGTTTCCACCCAATCAGTCGTGCCCGACTTATCCCCATCCTCAGCAATGAGAAGGCTAAGCCGCCGAATCTCGGGATGGCTTTGGAGATAAGCCATCAGCTGTTTGCGACTACCGTGCAATACATAGATGCGTCCCATAGCATTACTCAGTATACCCCAGATTGGCGGTCTTTTTTCGGTGATATGGGCACTGCTCGCCCTCCTGTTCCATGTCGAAACACCCGATTACCCGTGGCCATAGAGGCTGACACGCTGGGGCTTGGCATGGCGCAAGGGTTTCACGGGCAGGGGGTAGACTTTTGCAGAGATGGATCGCCGGCAAGCCAGTCAACGGATAGGAGAGCAGGTGCCGTCCCACTTTTGGTCGGTTCCTGCCCAGCAACTTATCGAACGGCTGAACACACGCCCCGAAGGACTAAGTGATTCGGAGGCAGCGAGACGGCTCGCGCTGTATGGGGCGAACACCCTCGGTCAAACGCGCTCGGAGGGCAAGGTGTCCATGCTTCTACGGCAGTTCAGCAACCCTATCGTGCTCATCTTAATAGGCGCTGCCCTCATATCAGGTGGATTAGGCGATTGGACCGACACACTGATTATCGGGAGCATCGTGCTGATCAGCGGTTTGCTGGGGTTTTGGCAAGAGGCGAGCGCATCTGATGCCATGCGTAAGCTGCTCGCGCGCGTGCAGGTGGTCGCCGAGGTAATCCGGGATGGGCAAGCGCGTACCGTTCCTATCGACCAACTGGTGCCAGGCGATATCGTGCGACTTAATACAGGCGATTTGGTGCCTGCGGATGGCGTGGTGCTGACCGTGCAAAACTTGCTGGTGGATGAAGCGGTGCTAACAGGTGAGAGCTTTCCCGTTGAGAAGAGCGTTCAGCCGACCCCCGCCGAAGCACCGCTCCTGCAGCGCACGAATGCCCTCTGGATGGGCAGTTATGTTGTCAGCGGTATCGGGACGATGCTGATTGTTCAAACAGGTGGGCGCACCTATTTCGGACAAATCGCCCAACGGCTTCGATTGCGCCCTGAAGAGACCGATTTCGAGCGCGGTGTGCGCCGTTTTGGCAACCTCTTGCTGGAAGTTACTCTGATACTGGTGTTGTTAATCTTCGCTTTTAATGTCTATCTGCAGCGTCCCGTGATCGACTCGTTCCTGTTTGCTGTTGCGCTGGCAGTGGGGTTGACACCCCAATTGCTGCCTGCCATCATTACGGTCAACCTGGCGCGGGGTGCCGTGCAGATGGCGCGTGTGAACACGCTGGTCAAACGCTTGGCTGCTATCGAGAATCTGGGCAGTATGAATGTCCTTTGTTCCGATAAGACCGGCACGCTCACCGAGGGGGTGGTGCAGGTGCATGCGGCTCTGGATGCAGCGGGTAATCCCGATGAAGGCGTGTTGCGCTATGCGGTTCTCAATGCCTGCCTGCAGCAGGGGTTCGCTAATCCGGTCGATGATGCCCTTCGCCAAGCAGCCTCGCTCAATCTCTCAGAGTGGGAGCGGCTTGGGGAGATCCCCTACGACTTCATGCGTAAGCGATTGAGTGTGTTGGTGCAATATCGGGGCGCTGACCAGTCGGTCGTGCCGGCTCCGTTCGCCTCGTCAGGGGCGCTGCTTATCACCAAAGGCGCTTTAGAACAGGTATTAGCAGTCTGCGAGACGGCACTGATCGGGACGGCAGTGGTGCCGTTAGCGAGTTGGCAAGCGACGATTCGGCAGTGGGTGGCGGAATGGTTGGGGCAAGGCTATCGGGTGTTGGGCGTTGCGCTCCGCTCCCTCTCCGAGGTTCCAAGCCGAATCGAGCCCTCTCTGGAAAATCAGATGACCTTTGTGGGCTGCATCTTGTTAGCGGATCGACTCAAGCCGACGGCAGCCACGGCGCTGGCACAACTGCGTCAGATGGGTGTGGTGCTCAAGGTGATTACGGGCGATCACGCGGCGGTCGCTCGCCATCTGATGGCACAGCTGAACTATCCGAATGCGCGGATACTCTCCGCCCAGGAATTGAACCAACTCACGGAGGAAGCCCTGCTCCATCGCGTGACAACGACCGATGTATTCGCCGAAGTGGAGCCGAATCAAAAGGAACGCATTATCCGTGCGTTGCGCCGAGCAGGCTACACCGTTGGCTATTTAGGCGATGGCATCAACGATGCACCCGCCTTGCATATGGCTGATGTGGGCATCTCGGTCGATACGGCAGCCGATGTCGCCAAAGAGGCAGCCGATATCGTGCTGCTGGAGAAAGACCTCTCGGTGCTTGTTGCGGGTATCCGCGAGGGGCGACGCACCTTTGCTAACACGCTCAAGTATGTGTTTATGGCAACCAGTGCGAACTTCGGCAACATGTTCAGCATGGCGGGTGCCTCGCTCTTCCTCCCCTTTTGGCCGCTCCTGCCCAAGCAGATCCTCTTGATAAACCTGCTCACTGACTTGCCCGAAATGGCGATAGCGACCGACCAGGTAGACGAGGAGTGGCTTGCCCAGCCCAGCCGCTGGAATGTGCGGCTAATTCGCAACTTTATGCTGGTGTTCGGATTGCTCAGTTCGCTGTTTGACTATCTGACCTTTGGCGTTTTGCTGTGGTTGTTGCGGGCGGACGCGCCTGCATTCCGCTCGGGCTGGTTCGTCGAGTCGGTGATTTCGGCGTCGATGGTGGTGTTGGTGGTACGAACGCAACGACCCTTTTTCCGTTCAGCGCCCAGCCCATGGCTATTGGGGCTGTCGATCGGGGTGTGGCTGCTTGCGCTGGGACTCCCTTACTCCCCACTGGCTGGCATGTTAGGCTTCATCCCTCTGCCACCTCTGTTCTTAATGCCTTTAGCAAGCATTCTACTGGCATATCTTCTCAGCGCGGAAGGTCTCAAGCGACTCTTCTGGTCTTTTCCCCACTGAACTTGCCCCTCGAATCGCCTGATTACCCGTGACCATAAGGGAACTTTTATCCACCCTTGCAGGTATAGAAAAACAGTATGTGGTGGCGAAAGCGACAGAGATTGGAGGAGGCGATTCAAGGGATTCGCGAGGAATTGAGGGCGATTCGGGAGTTGCTGGAGCAGCAGCTGTTGTCGTCGCAATCGGCACCTTCCGATACCCAGCCCCTGCTCCCAGACCGCGCCGCAACGCCAGCTGCCCGGACAGCAAGCACGCCCTCCACCTCACGGAGTGAGCGACTGAGCGAAACCCAGATGATGCAGCAACTCGAGCATCTGCTCCGAGCGCGTCAACTTCGGCTGAATCGTTACCTCGAGGTTCAATCTCGTGGTCCTGTGGATGAAGAGATGTACCATCTTGGCTTCTTTATGAGTCAGCGCTACGCCCTGATTGCCGATTTTCTGGCGGAACTACGGGCGACCTTGGCGCAGCCCCGCACCATCTGCTTCCCTCTACACAACTGCTCTGATGAGGAGCTGGCAGTCTTGACCAATGTGGCCACGCGGCTTTATCGGCTGCGTATTCTGTATTATTATTTCTACGACCGAACGCTTGGTCAAATCAAGGCGTGTGTGGACCGGCTACCTGAGTCGCGCAACTATTTGGCGGGCGCATGGTTTGAAATGGGGGTGTTTGAGGCGGTGCGTCGGTGGCGTAAAACTTTGACGGATACACCTGTCCTGCTGCTGCGTGATACGCAGCTGAATGGCAGTGGGGGCGGTGGATGTGAGCTGGACATCCTGATTTATCTGCCGCATAGCGCGCCACGATTGATATTGCTGGAATGCAAAAGCGCGTCCAGCTTGAAACCGGAGGACATCCAACAGGTGCGTCGAGCCGTTGGTCTGCTGAACCTGGGCATGCAGCAAGCCGCGGTTGTTATGCCGGAGCCACCTGCCGACCACCTTGTCGATAGTTGGGTTCAGCAAACAGGCGCCAGCATTATCGGCTTCCCCGAGATAGACCGCTTCCTAAGCGCCTGCGTCGGAAGCGGTAGGATGTGAAGAACCCCACCTGAAGTGGGTCCCGATTAGGGTAGCGGGCGTTTTGGGCGCGGTTCGAAATCGGGCAGACGCGGCGGGTTCGCTTCGATCTGCCGCATAATCTCTTCAATCGCCCGCTCCAGTTGCGGATCGCGTCCTGCCCTATAATCCTGTGGTGCATAGTCCACCTCAATATCGGGGTCGGTGCCGTAGTTCTCTACGCCCCAGCCGACATCGACGAACCAGAAGGCATACTCCGGCTGCGTGGTCAGCCCTTGATCCACAAAGACCGACTTGGGTGAGATGCCAATCACACCACCCCATGTGCGCTTGCCAATCAGCACCCCAATCTTCATGAGCTTGAAAGCGTGGCTGAACATATCGCCGTCGGAGCCGGCGCGTTCATCGGTGATAGCCACGATCGGCCCCATCACCGACTCGTAGGGATAGGGGATGGGCTTGCCCCAGCGTGGCACATCATAGCCGAGCCGCTTGCGTGCCAGCTTTTCCAGCAGCAAAGGCGACACGAATCCGCCGCCGTTCGCCCGCACATCCACAATCAGCGCAGGGTAAGCCAACTCCGCCAGATAGCCCCGATGAAACTCGGCGTAGCCGCGCGGTCCCATATCGGGCACATGGAGATAGCCGACCTGCCCACCGGTTCTCTCATGCACATAGGCGCGATTGCGCTGCACCCATTCGCGATAGCGCACCATGCTCTCATCCTGCAGCGTTTTGACCAGCACTTGCCGGGTGCTTCCATCGGGTTTGCGGACGGTCAGCTGCACCGGTTGCCCCGCAAGGTGGAGCAGGCGATGCCCGGGCGTGAGCTGGCGCGTGAGTGGTTGCCCGTTGATGGCGACCAATACATCGCCTTCGCGCACATCGACGCCCGGCTCGCGTAGGGGGGAGTCGCCCGTTTCCAACCACGGGTCGCCTGCCACAATATGCGCGATGCGATACCCCTGCGCCTGCTCATCCCAGACGAAATCGGCGGCAAGCAGCCCCACATTATATTGCGGCGGCTGACGATAATCGCCCCCGAACTCGTAGCAGTGCGAGGTGCCCAACTCGCCTTGCATCTCCCACATCAGGTCGGAAAACTCGCTGCGCGTGGCAACCCGCTCCAGCAGGGGATAGTAGCGGTCATACACCCGCTGCCAGTCGACACCCGACATGTCCGCGCTCCAGAAGTAGTCGCGTTGCAATCGCCACGCCTCGCGATACATCTGCTTCCACTCCTGAGTGGGCACCACCGCACAGCGCACGCGCCCCAACTCGATCCAGCCGCTCTCACGCGACGGGTCGGCATGCTCATGCTTTTCGTCGGGCTTCTGCCCAGCAGGCAGCACGCGCAGCCGCTTGCCCGACCGATAAGCAAGCGTGGTGCGATCCAGCGAAAGGGTGTAATCCGACACACGCTGAATCAGCTCTTCGCTTTTCTGGTTGCGCAGGTCATAGAGCAGCAGCGTGCCCTTCGCTGGCGGCTCGGTGCGGAACCAATCTTCTTCTTCAAGGGTGCCCTCCACGGGCAGCGAGAGCGCGAGCACGCGCCCTTTGCCCAACCCTTTGACCATGCCATAGATGCCTTCGGGCAACGGCACGGTGAACACGCGCTGCTCGATGCCCTCGAAATCGATGCGGACCGCTTTGGGCGTCTCGCTCTCCTCTTTTTCGGCGGACGGTTCCTTGAGCGGGCGCGGCGCAGGTAGCAGGGGATTCGGCACATCGGCACGCAGCGTCACGCCCAGCACGCGCATCCCGCGCGGAAAGCCCAAATCAAATTGCAAGTTATCAAACACGGGGTTATAATCACGATAGGAAACAAAATAGAGCAACTCGCCATCGGGGTCCCAGTCAGGCAGAATGTCGCGGAATTCGGACGTGGTGATAGGGTAGTGGGTCTCCGTTTGTGTGTCATAGATTTTGATAATCGTGGTGCGCTCGTTGGGGGAGATGCCATATGCCAGCCAGCGTCCGTCGGGCGACCATGCGACCCCCGCAATCGCGAAAAATGCCGACCAGAGTGCGGAATGCTCCGCTTTGTCCACCACCTTATATGTGCCTGTTTGGAGGTCAATCAGCAGCAGTTCGAAGCGATGATTGGTCAGTGCCACGCGGTCATCGACGGGTGAGACCTCCAGCCAATAGGCGTGCCCGATGTCGATCTGTTCATAGCGGGTGACGGAGCCGTCGGGCAAGTGGAGTTCCAGTCGTTCCTCGCCGCTGGCGTCGGAGACCGTGACGAGCCGTTCACCATCGTGCAGAAAGCGGGTGAGGCGGTAGCGCACGCCCTGTGCCTCCCCTCGCTGAATCACAGCTCCTTCCCAGTTGCCCATGACGAAGGGCTTACCCCGCACGGTCAGCACCAGTGAATGCCCTTTCGGGTGCAGGGTGTATTCCTGCAGATATTTGTCAGGCTCCACGAACTTACGCTGTGCCTGGACGCGCGGGCTGCGCAACTCCACCGGAATCAGCCGATTCTCGCCCGTCAGAAGGTCCAGCACATAGAGGTCTGCCCCCGCGTGATAAACAATTCGCTTGCCGTCGGTGCTGGGGTAGCGCACATAATATTCCGTGTGGTGTGTGTGCTTTTGCAGGTCGCTGCCGTCGGGCAGGCAGGAGTAGATATTTGCGATGCCCTCGTGGTCCGAGACGAAATAGATGCGCTCACCAATCCACATGGGAGCCGTGAGGTCGCCTTCGGTGGGTTTGAACCGTTCGAATTGTCCATCGCCTTTTCGGTCGATCCAGAACACGCCGGCGGTGCCGCCGCGGTATCGCTTCCAGCGGGCGGGGTCGCCTGTATGTCTGCCCAGCAGCACTGCGCCATTTGGACCGAAGGCGATGTGGTTTGCCAGCCCGTAGGGGTACTGGATGGGCAGCCCGCCTTCGAGAGGCACGCGCCAGAGCCAGAGTTCGCGTGGGGGGCGCGCCGCATTGCTGGAGTAAATAACCGATTCGCCATCGGGTGTCCAGCCCACCACCTGCACGCGCCCTGCACCCTGGTAGGTGAGTCGTTGCGGCTCACCACCCTCCGCTGGCATCACATAGACTTCGGGCTGCCCCTCATCTTTCGCCACAAAGGCAAGCCAGCGTCCATCGGGTGAATAGTGGGGCGTGATGACCTCGCTCAGGCTGGTGGTCAGCCGTCGCGCCAGCCCACCTTCTATCGAAACCGTCCACAAATCATCTTCGCACACAAAGGCAATCTGCTCGCCATAGATGGTCGGAAACCGATAGTATCCTCTGTGCATAGCGGAGGGGATTATACCCTTCAGCACCCGCTCCCGAAGTTGAACAACACTATCAATAAGTCGGCATCATCCACCACGCCGTCACCGTTGGCGTCGGTGTCGGGGTCGCTGCTGCCGAAGCTGAACAGCACCGCCAGTAGGTCGGCGTCATCCACACAGCCACTGCCGTCCACATCCCCTTGCAGGGGGACTACCAGCCATATCAGAGCCGAGTGGCTGGAGACCCCGCCATCGGAAACGCGGTAGCGCATCGGGTAGACGCCGTGCTGAGCGGGCGTGTAGGTCGCCTGATTGCCCGTGAGGTTTAGCGTGCCTACCGCAGGATTCTCCGTCACCTGGTAGGACAGCTGGTTGGGGTTGGCGAGATACTCAGCGTATCCGCCTAAGGTGAAGGTGCGGGCGCCGCTGGGCACAAGCACGGTGTGGATGGGTGCGGTGGAACCAAGCCAGCGGGCGTTGTTATAGGTGCCGTTCGCGCCGCTGGGGGACGAATCGATGGCAGTCGTCGCGTTGCCCCATTCGTCCAGTCGCCAGTAGCCGATAAGCCCGCGCTCGTTGCCCTGCAGCACGGCGTGCATATCGCGCTGGATTTCGCGCTGGCTGCGGGCGCGGTTCCAGATACGCACCTCGTCGATGAACCCGTGGAAGCCTTCGGGACCGCTGCTGCCGAAGCCAATCCCCAGCGTGTAGTTGCCAGGCGTAAAGGGGGTCATGCCCGTCTTCTGCGCTTCCAGCATGCCGTTGCGATAGATGCGCATGTAGTTCCCGCTCTGGCTCACCACGCAGGCGAAGTGCTGCCAACTGCCTATCAGGTTGTCAGCAGGCGTGTACGACAGGCGACCCTGCGTCGTCCAATTGCCGAAGTCGAACACCACGACGCCTTGCCAGGGGCTGTGTACGACGATGCGGTTTGTGGCGGAGCCACCGTTGATGTCGATGGTGCCGCAGAGGCGCGGTGAAGCCGCGAACTGCCAGAACTCGATGGTCAGCTCTCCGCTGGAGACGCGGTTGCCGAAGCCCGGCACGCTCACCAGCGAGTTGGTGTTGCCGTTGAAGTAGCGCATTGCGCCGCCCAAGCTTGCGTGCGGGATGTTCACGCGCTGAATGGCTCCCGTTACCGTATTACTGTTCGCGACTCCATCGTTGACGCGGTAGCTGAACGCGCCTGAAACACCGCCTGTTGGGGGCAGGAAAGTGGCGTTCGGGAAGGCGGCGCCCACCCACTGCCCACTGCCGGGTGCGGTGAGCAAGTTGAAGCTGAGGGCGTCATTGTTCGGGTCGTAAGCGTTCAGGCGCGTCGTGCGGGGCACGCCGTCTACCACATACAGGGTCTCTACCGGCGCGCTGGAAGTCAGCCAGATGGGCGCGTTTTGGAGCGTCGCCGCTTGCCCCGACACGGCGTCTATGGTCTGGTCGCCTGCCCGCTCGTCAAATCGGAAATAGGCGAGCAAGCCGTCCTCGTTGCCGAGAAGGCTCGCCTTGCGCGCCTCCTCGTCCGTGCTGATATCGGCGCGGTTCCAGAGTTTGACCTCGTCGATTTCGCCGTCAAAGTGTCCGTTGAACGGCGTGCCCGGGTAGCGCCCGATGAGCAGCGCGCCACTGTTGGCTGGCGCGCCTGGGGCGCCATTCCATGCGCGGCTCGCGCGGAGTTGCCCATCGACATAGAGCTTGCCGCCCGAGGCGTCCACCACGAACTGGAGGTGATGCCACGCGCCATCCGCGATGAAGCCGCCGTCCAGCCCGCGTCCGCCGTCCCAGACATAGTTGCTCCCGTTGCGGAAGTACCAAGCGTACACCCGCCCGTCGTGCAGGTAGAGCTGATAGCCATTCGCAGCACCCGCAGGATACTTGTTGACGATGCCGCGCTCGTTATTGCTGGTATCCAGCGTGCGCACCCAGCAGGAAACCGTGAGCGGGTAGGCGTTGAGTTCAGGCGCGTGGGGGAAGTGCACGAAGCTGTTTGTGCCATTGAACAGCAGGCTCGCTCCTGCGAGAGAGGCTTCTGGCGCACTGTTGACCACCTGCAGCGTGCCCTGCGCAAACGAGCTGTTGAACACCGCTTCCCCTGCGAACTCGACGCGCACCGTGTAGGTGCCGCGCCCAGTTGGATAGGGAAGTGTATAGTTGACAAGGTATTGTCCCGAAGCGTCCGTCTGCCCACTTGCGATGGGCACACCGTTCCACAGGATCTGCAGTGTGCGGTTGGCGATAGGCGCGCCCGTGGCGTCTAAGAGCGTCCCGCCCAGCGACACGGTCTGCCCCGCGACTGCCTGATTGGGCTGCAGGGTGAGTGCCAGTGTTGTGTTGCCACGCGCGACGGTGAGGGTGGTGGTCTGCTCGACGGGGTTGTACGCCGCGTTGCCCGCAAACGCCACTCGCAGCGACTTCGCACCAATCCCCAGCGATTCGGGCGGCAGATAGCTCAGGGTCGCGACACCGCTGGCGTTGGTGACGGCTGTGCCAACCGAGCTGCCTTCCACGAAGAACTCCAAGCTCTGTCCTGCGATCGGCAGGTTGTAGTCCAAGCGGCGCAGGGTAGCGGTGAGGTTGACGGGTGTGCGTATCTGCGCGTTTTGCGGCGCGACGGTCAGGCTCGGCGGGATGGCGTACACCTCGTCCGCGCCGATGTCCACACCCAGCCCATTCACGCGCGCTTGCCCGTCGAAGTCCACGGGGATACCTGCAGCGTCCGCCATGTTGCCTGCGTCGATGCACGGCGAGTCGCCCAGATGGAAGTTGTTGGCGTCCGCGTTCAGGAAGTTCGGGTTGAGGTGGAGGTTGGTCTGAGTCTGCGCCTCAGCGATATTGCGGTAAGGGGTACTACCAAACACGCAGTTATTGCGCATCGTTAGCACCGCGCTGGCGACATTTTTGCGGTCGATGTTCGGACCGTTCTGCTGGAACGCCACGATGTTGTTGGCAAGCAGGGCGGTAGTCTCGTCGGAGAGGTAGATGCTGCCGCCCGTGCTGGACACTTGGCTACTGTTGTAGGCGATGGTGTTGTTGATCATCTGCACATTTGCGTAGCGTAGGTACACGCCCGCGGCGTTGTACGCGCTGTTTCGGACGATGACATTGTTCAGAATCTGCACGGACGCCCCACGCGCGGACGCGCCACCAATCAAGATTCCGGCGCCGCTGCCGGAAATGTTCAGCGACTGATTGTTCAGGATGAGGTTGTTGGAGATGACAGCCGTGCCGTTACCCACCATGTAGATGCCCCCGCCGCCGTCGTCACGCTTACCGTTGCGTATCGTGAAGCCGTCGATGGTGGCGTTGGTCGTGTTCGGCGGTATGGTCACGACGGAGCCGCCCGCCTGACCGTCCAGCACGCTTTCGTTGGCGAGGAGGTTGCGCTGGGCGCGGGTGCCCTCGTTCCCCGCGAAGCCGCCGTACACATGCACATCGCTGCGGAGGTTGATACGCTCGTTATAGAGGCCTGCTTTGACCCACACTTGGGCACCGAAACCCATTACAGGCGCTGCGGTATTGATGCCTGCCTGCACCGTGCGCTTGGCGGTCGCCCAGCTCAAGCCGTCATTCGCGTCGTTGCCCTGTGGGCTGACATAGACGATGCGCGCCTCAGTGAGGGTAAAGTCCAGCGCGTTGGAGTCGACGCTTGGCTCGTTGCGCACAGTGATGGGATAAGTGCCAGCATTGCGCAGCAAGCTTGCAGGGATAATCGCCGTGACCTGTGTAGTGGAGTTGAAGGTAGTTGTAAGCGGAACGCCTGCGAAGTAAGCGCGTGCCGTCGCCTCGAAGCCGCTGCCAAAGATGAGCATAGTGAAGTCAGGTGCGAAAGTCGTTAAAGTGCTCGGATTCAAGGCTGTCAATGTGGGCGCAGGGTTGCGCACGGTGAACCACTCTTCGTTCGAGTCGATGCCGTCGGTCTGCGGATTACGCACGATGACGCGGTTCACCGCGCCTGTGTTCATGATGCCAGCGGGCAGCGTGAATCGCAGGCGCGTGTTGGACACATAGGTCGTCGGACGCGCTGCGCCGTTGAACAGCACCTGACTGCTGGGTAGGAAGCCGAACCCGCGCACCTCGACAGAACTGGGCGGCGAATCGCCCCGATTGACCACATTCGGCTCGCACCGCTCCACGAACGCCACAGGGTTCAGAACCACGAACTCCTTCGCGTTGCCTGTGTATTGGTATCCTGAAGTGGATGGGTGGCGTATATCGATGAGCACACTCCCAGCGGTTTGCATAAGCTCGGCGGGGATTTGCGCGATTAGCTCTGCCGAACTCACATACTGGGTGGGCAGCAGCACGGCGTTGTTTTCGTTCCAAACGCCGCCGGGCATCAAAATGACCTGCGAGACATCCTTGATGAAATTCTGCCCCTTGATTCGAAGGAGTATGCCTTGTGTGCCGATAGAGCGTCCCCGCTGGGGCGAGAGACCTTGGCCCGGGTCGGTATTGAAGAGGGGCTGTGGGTACAAGCCCTGTACCGTGCGTATCATAACCCCACCACCGGGTTCGGGATTCACCACTTTCAGCTCGATATTGCCCGCTTGCCATAAGTAGCGGTTGGGCACACGCACCCGCATAGAGTTGGTCGGGTTCCCGCTTGCCATGTACTCAATCGGGACCTGCTGATTGTTCCAGTAAACCTTCGTCACACCTTCTGGATAATATGTAGAGTTAGTAGCACTTGTTATAAAACTTAGTATCAGGTCTTCGGTTGCCCTGCTGCCGATGACAAAGCTTGTGAACTCGTCGTCGGGGAAGTTTATGTCCTTCACTTGGGCGATGATGGGCTGTTTGTAGCCCACCACAAACGCGAGCTGGTTGGTGTTCGGCTTACCAGGCGTCTCCACATGGAGAGTAAAGTTGCCCAACTGCGTGAGGAGGCTTGCGGGGATGACCGCGCTCACCACATTCGTGTTTGGGATGAGGGTCGTGGTGAGGTAGTTCCCGCGAAACACGGCGCGCGATTGGCTGGTGAAGTAGCCTGCGGGACGGCACTCCAAGTAGACCGTGGTGTCGCCGTCGCCAACCCGCGCGAAAGTCGGGCTGTTGTAGTTCACGCTGTAGAAGATGCCAGGCGTTCCATCGGTGTTCGCGCGGAGGGCGAGTGCGCCTGCAGTTTGCTCGCTGAACCCCGCCAGCGCGAAGGTGCGATTGAATATCGGGATGGGCAGAGTCGCGCCAATACCCATCTCGTCCACAGGCTTAAACTGGAAACTGCCCAGAGAAATCGGTCCGATACCCCCACTGGCATACACCGAGAGCGGCAAGAAGTAGATGCCGCCAGAGACCGTGAGGTAGGTGATGTTTTTGAACTGGTTGTCCATCACTACGGAGGCGTTCACATCCAACACGCCCGACATCGGAAGACGAAGTGAGACGCTCTCGCCCGCGTAGAACTCTACAGGCGGGCGTCCGTCGCTAAAAGTCAGACGGATTTTGGGGCGCGGCACGAACTCAAAATCCTGACGGAAGCCCAGCCCCGTGCGCACCTCGGTCTGCAGAACCGAGTAGCCCGCTTCTAAGGACCCGTACGAGACGCTTTTGCGGAGGTAATTGTTCGGCGGTACTCCCAGCAATGTCTGAATCAGGTACACGGTCGCCGCTGTGAGGTCGCCCGTGAGGGTGACAAAGCGGTCGCTGCCTGTAGAGGTCAGTCGCGTCTCATTCACATAGGGCGGGTTGCCCCCCTCCGTGAGGATGCGGGGGTAATGCACATTCAGCACCAGCAAGCCGGGATAGTTGGAGATGAGATCGAAGTCCCGGTCCCAAATGTTGAGGTCATTGGTGTCCACCAGTGTCTGGTTGTAGTTGATGCGGGGAATGTTCACCGATTCGTTGATGAGGTTTCGGCTGAAGGCGCGTGCTTGGACGCTGAATCCGCCCGTGAAGTCGATGACACTGGAAACCACCACCCGCGCATCGGGCGACTGTGTGCTGAGGCGCGCCCCCTGCTGCAACTTATAGCTGGATTGTATCACGACGGTTCCGCCGGGCACCAAGTAGTCGCGTGTGGGGAACGAGATAGTGAGCTGCATGGGATAGGTCACCGACACATTCCCGCCTGTGGCGGAGGCTTCAAAGTTCAGTCCCATGCGTCCGCGGGCGTATGCGCTGCCCGATGCACCGAACTCGCCCAGCACCGGGATGGTGAAATAACCGCCCCCGGAGCCAGAGCTGTTGAAATTGCCTCCCAGGAAATAGTTGTAGACCACATTACAAGTGCCTTGCTGCCACATGCATTGGTTCTGGGTCGTGAAATTCAGATTGTAGGTGTAGACCTCGCGGTTCGACTGGGAGAAGCTGGCGCAGACGAGCAAAGTGACGGATAGAACCGACACAGTTGTGAGCGCGCCAAATCGAATCGGCGTCACGATTGCCGTATAGAGCCTTTTCAACTGTCCAAAGCAGGTTCGCATGATTTCCTCCAGTGATACTGCCCCCTATCATAGCACGGGGAGGTCTCTCTGGAGTAATTTTGCGGAAAATTGCAACACCTGTGGGTTCCGCTATCGAATCTGCGTGGCGAGGGCGTCCACACGGTGGCGCACCTGCCAGAGGTTATGTTGCTGCACCAGCTGTTGAGCGCGTTTCACCCAGAGGAGGGCTTCATGCGTTCTGCCGACGCCGTACAGCGCACGCGCGTAAATCTGCGCCTCGCGCACTTTTTGCAAAAACACCGAGTCTTCTTCCCAAGCAAGATCCAGGTGGCTCTCGATGACCTCGAGGGCTTGCTGCGGATTTTTTGTATTGAGCAGCACCTCCGCGTGCGAGAGCCACACATTACGGTCGTCGCCCAGTCCCAGCCCTTTGCCGACGGCGCGCGTGCTGGTTTCCACAGCGGCGCGCGTAGCGTGCGTGAGGCTCATATACTCGGCGATGTCGCGCAGGAACCACGCCTCATAGAGAATGGAGAGGCTCGTACTGAGCGGGAGCCAGTCCTGCAAAATGCGTATCCCTTCCGAAAGGTTGGGGTGGTATCGCTTCTCAGCGGCGTCTTTGGCGATGGCATGCACCACCCACAGCCAGTGCGCGCCCGGGTTCTCCCAGCGTCCGATGAGGTGCAGGGCGCGTGCAGCAGGCATTTGCGCCTCCAGCACCCGCGCGTCCTGAAGTAGGTGGCGACAGTGGCATACATAGGCGTCGATGAGGAGTCGCCGCCCAACCTCGCCTTGTTGACTAAGCCCCCACAAATGTCGCTCCAACGATAGAAAGTATAAATCGGCAAGGTCACGATTAATCGCCACCTCAGCGCAGACAATCTGGCGCAGGAGTTCCCTTAACTCGTCCTGCCGAGATGGAAAAGCTTGCGCTTCAGAGTGGAAGTGGAGGCGCCCTGCGGAGAGAGCAGCCAACTCCTGAGGATGTGCCTGAAGGAGGTAGCAGAGATAATGCATCTGCGACTCGCTCGGCCACGCCTCCGAGTGTTCCCATCGACTGAGGGTTGCCACGCTGATATGCATGGGTCCTGCGGTTTGCTCTAAGCTCCAACCCCTACGCTGGCGCATCGCCCGCAGTAGGTCACCGGGTAGGGGGATACGAGGCTTCGCATCCAAGCCAACCGGCGTCGATTGCATCTCGTGCAGTCGGAACAGGGCGCGTGGCGCATCAATCAACTCCAGTGCCCGACGCCGCTCCGCCTCGCTGACACCCAGCGCGCTCATCAGCGCGTCGAACTCGTACAACGATGGGCGAACAACACCTGCCTCCCAACGGCTCAGCGTGGAGGGATGAACCCCCGCCATTTGAGCAAGACGACGAATGGAGAGTCCACGCGACTGCCGTAGAAGCCCCAAATACTCCGCTAAACTGTTGATAAATCACCTCTCACGGTGCTGCCACCCAAATTATAGCATGAGCGGTGGGTGAAATCGGGCGGGAAAGCCGTACTCCCCATAAGACGCGCGAACCAACGAAAAGGCGCTTCAGCACCCGCTCCCAAAGTTGAACAGCACTATCAATAAGTCAGCGTCGTCCACAACGCCATCCATGTTCAGGTCTTCGGGGAGGTCGCCCGTCTGTCCGAAGGCGAACAGCACCATCAGCAGGTCGGCATCGTCGATGCAGTCGTCACCGTTCACATCGCCCAGGATGAGCGCCATGCGCAGATAGGGATCGAGGGTGTCGCCACCGGGCACCAGCACTTGCCGAAAAGTCTGCGAGAGGGCGCCCCGCGGCTTAACCCGCACCTGCCAGAGAGGCAGATAAAAGCCTGGGTCATTATAGAAAGCCGGTCCGCTCGCCGCGTCGAGCTCTGCCCGCCAGACTCCATCTGCATCGGCAATTAGCGAAAAGGTGCTGGAAAAGGCTGAAAAGGGATTCGACACGATGACCTCAACGGGTCGTCTCGAACCGTCATGTTGCAACAAACCGATCAGCAAGGGTCGCTCCACCTCCTGATGAGCGAAGAAGAGCTGACCCGGCAACTCATCATGCCCGAACTGCATGTCGAGCGCACCGTAGAAAAAGCGATTGGGCGGCACATCGGCTGGGATGAGCAGGGTGAATGTGCGCGAGGCACCCGCGGGAAGCGCAAGCTGCTCGATAAAGTCAGCTGGAAACTGCTCTGTCCAGCCGGTTAGCTCGGGTCCGCATGAGAGCATGCGGTCGCCGCGCAGGTAGAGCTGGAGCGTGCCCTGAAACGGGATGGTGCCGCAGTTGGTGATTCGGAAACGGACAAGCCGCTGACCATCTGGCAGGCGCAGCGAGGGAAAAAACTGCCAGCAAGCCGTGGGGCGAGCCATCGTCCCTATATCGCGTTCCCAGCGCAGATTCGAAATGCCCACAGCACCTCCATTCCACTGCGCGCTCTCATGACAGAGGCTCCAATAGCTACCCGGTATCACGCCCTCCGCGTCGATGTTCCGCTCCACACTGCCGAGAAAGAAATGCTCCAGGTGAGGCGGTTGCGGTATAGGGGCGGGCGGATACTGAACCTGATCGCGCGCCAGCCCATCCTGGTCCGTGGCGGCAATGTCATAGCGGAGGGTTGGCACGACAAAATCGGCACGAAAACGCAACCGGAACAGCTGCTGCATTCCACCGCTGGGAGTGGGCACATTCAGCTGCTGCGATTGCGCTGAATCGGCGGGCACATTCAGCGTTCCCAGAATTTTCACCCGCTTCACATACTCTTGGCTCTGGCTGCCCTGCACCACCCGAAATTGGATATAGAAGTCTTCGGCAGGGGTTTTCGTGTTCATTTTGAAGCGGAAGGTGCGGCTGCCGCCGTTTGGGGGGATGCGATCGCCAGCCGTGTTCGCTTCGAAACGCATCGCTTTCGGGATGGCATCCCAGGGCACATCGGGGAAGATCCCCCAACCACTGGGTACCTGCGTCGCTTGCAGCACATTGGCAGTGGTATACAGCACATGGAGCTGGTCCACCGCCCAGCCGGGGCTGGCGGGATTATTATTGACCACAACCATCTGGTATTCCACATTGGCTGGGTCGATGAGGCTAAGCGTGATGGAGACATTCTGTTGGGCGAACGCGGTCGCTCCCAGCAGCATCGTCACGAAGCACCCGATAAACCGCTCTTTTCCTCTCATTAAGAACCTCCAACCTATTATACCCAAAATCCCCCCTGGTGGGGATGCACCAGGGGGGATTGGCAGGCACGGCAGGGGTCTTGATTAGCAGCCTTGACCGAAGGCGAACAGCACTATCAGCAGGTCGGCATCATCGACCACGCCGTCACCGTTCACATCCTCCGACAAGCCAGAGCCAGTTTGTCCGAAGGCGAACAGCACGGCAAGCAGATCGGCGTCGTCCACACAGCCGTCACCGTTCACATCGCCAGGAGTTGGCGGCGTATTACCCGATTCGCCGTCGCCGCCCATCACAATCTGTTCCAGCACCCAGCCTGCAGGCACCTCGACGGGCAAATTAAAAGTGACAGGCACCTCGATTTCGGGTGGAACCGGATCGCCAACATGGGGCCATTGCAGTCTGGCGAATTCACCCGTGTTTTCCGACTCGGTCACGATGCCGTTTTCATAGCGCAGGTGGAGGCGTGACTCCGACCCACCTCCAGCAGTCCTCGCTTTCATGAGGGTGACATGCCCACCATAGCTTGGTCCTGGTCTAACATGCGCCGTGTCGCCCCAATCGTCGCCATCGAAATCCTGATACTCCCAGCTGAAACCGCTGGCTCGCAGGTCGAACAGCACCTCGTCGCGAGTTTCGCCTGTCGCTGGGTTGCGTAGCTTTAGCACTACGGGGTCATGGTTTTGCACACCGCACTCACCCCCGACAATATCATCAAGGGCAGGCTGCCACTGGATAAGCCCAGCCGCGTTCGGCATGCCACACTGGATGACGATGTGGGATTTGGCAATCGCCAGGGCACCAGACCGACGACAATTAGCGCAAGCACGACCGAAAGCCTCGTGCATGCCTTGCACGCAGTTCGTGCCCGGAATCCAGTTTACTTGGAAGCGGGCACAAGCGGCGGCAATAGCGCATTGCTGCTGCGTTGCCGCTGTGGTGCACTGGGTGTCGTTGCTGGGAATCGGATAGATGGCAGACCCAGCGTTCGTGTTGGTAACGAGTGGGTTAAATGGATCCCACGCAGAGGCTTGGGTGAACCAGTCCCACTGTACCTGGGCAAACTGGCATCCATTCAAGCACACCTTGAAATTGTGCCGGACGCGAAAAGCGCAGCATTGCTGCTGTGCCGCTGCTGTTGTCCAAAGGAGCGCACTCAGCGCGCTTACGATTAGCCCGATACTCCAAATGTTCCGTCGCATCATTGTTAGACCTCCGTCTGTGAATTTTGCGGGACGGTTAATTCCCTGCCAACGCGAGGGCGCTGGGTAGGCATCGTCCTGTCCCATCTATTAAATGCAGCCAAACCCCGAAATGTACCCTCGATTCGGGGCGATTGCCCGTTTTGCAGGGGATTCGTCTTTCGAACGGTGGTGAGTGTCTGTCTGTTCGAAACCAGAAACCCATGCGATGGGGTTGTCGGGGGTTGAATCCCGCCACTCCCTTTGCGCTCTTCGCCCTTGATAAGGGGGGTGAGGGAGTTCAGATTAGGCGCAGCGGCTATCTCCCCGATTTCCCGTACTTGCCGATTCGACCCCACTGAAGGTCGATTGGTTCCATTATAACCCATGGGTGTCTCCGATTAGCCTCGCACATCTGCCAGATTTTGCAGGCTGGTGCGCAGCCGCTCACGGGCGTGCTGGCGAGCGCGGATGACGGCGCGTGGCGTGAGCCCCAACAGTGCCGCAATCTCGCGATCGCGTAAGGGGGTGTGTTGCACCAATTGTGCCAGAGGGGGCGTTATCGCCTCCTGCAAGTGTCGATGCAGGGCTGTGCCACCTGCCTCCAGTAGGCTTGTCGCCAAATCGCTCTCCAAGTGGAGCAGGAACGCCAGCGCGTGGTGGCGTGGCATGCACAGCAACTGGTGCGCCACTCTCGGCAAGCAAGCCCTCTCCTCCGAGTCGGCGAGGTCGCCCATCGTGACCAGCGGATGGCGGTCAGGGGTGAGGTCCTCCAGAAATATCTCCTGCGGTTGCCGCTGCCGAAAGCGGCAATAGAGTCGGTGCGCCGTGCGCTTGATGTAGGCTTTGAGGCACGGTTCCCAATCGGTTGCGCCCTCCGGCACCCGAAAGCGCAGGGTGGCTATCTCCACCTCACTGAGGATGTCCTCCAGGTCCTGCCGATTCAGTGGACAAAGGGTGGTGTTGTTCCAGCGCGTCAGCCATCCCCATGCATAGCGGCGTGTGAACTGGAGCATCTGCTCCATGCGCCGCTCCTGCCATCTTGCCTCGTGCGTTTCCGCAAAGTATCCTATCGTTGTCATAGCGCCACACCTCCATCTGAGGTTCTGGCGCAAGTGTACGACAGGACACTGAAAACGCACTGAAAACGCCCTGAAAACCTGTAGGTTCTTCTATGCCAGTGCCTGTTTCAGTTCGCGGATACGCATCGCGAGATAGGTGGGGGCATCCGACACCGCTATATGCTGCGGCGACTTATCGGCACGCAAACGCACCTCTACCTGACCCTCTTTGACCGCGCGCCCGACCACCACCTGAATCGGAATGCCGATGAGGTCGGCGTCCTTGAACTTCACGCCACTGCGCTCGTCACGGTCATCATACAGCACTTCCACACCCTGCTCGAGCAGGGTATGGTAGAGCTGCTCCGCGACCGTGCGTTGCGCACTATCCTCAGGATTGACCAGAATCAGAATCACTTCGAACGGTGCAACGGTGATGGGGAAGCAGATGCCGTCTTCATCGTGGTGCGCCTCGACGATGGCAGCCAGACATCGGCTCACACCCAGCCCATAGCAGCCCATCAGGATGGGCTTCAGGTTGCCTTCGGCGTCGGTGAAGAGGGCGTTCATTGCCTGACTGTACTTGGTGCCCAGCTGGAAGATGTGTCCCACTTCGATGCCCCGCACCTCGCGTAGTGTGCCCGTTGGGCAGCGGGGGCATCGATCCCCGGCTTGTGCCACGCGCAGGTCTGCCCAGCGTGGCTCTGGAAAATCGCGCCCATAGCAGACATGCACGAGGTGCGCGTCGGCTTCGTTCGCGCCCGTCACAAAATCCTGCAAGCCTTTCAGCTCGTAATCTGCCAGTATGGGCAGGTCTGGTGGTAGCCCCACCGGACCAGAGAAGCCGACGGGTGCGCCCGTCAGTTGTTCGATGCTGGGGGCGTCCATCATTTCCACACTTTCGCCATCGAGTGCATGCATCAGCTTGTAGGGGTTGAGTTCGCGGTCGCCGCGCACGAGGGCGGCGACGGGCTTGCCGTCTACGCGCATGAGCAGTGTTTTAACGAGGCGGTCAGCGGTCGTGTTGAGGAAGGTCGTGACCTCTTGCACGGTGCGTGCGTTGGGCGTGGCGACCTTCTGGGCAGGTGGCACATCGTCGATAGCGGGCGGTGACAGCTTCGGGTCGGGCAGTTCGCACCGTTCCGCGTTCGCTCCATAACCGCATGTATCGCACTGGAGCACCTTATCCTCGCCCCCGGCAGCCACCACCATATACTCCTCGTTGCGCCCGCCGCCAATCGCGCCCGCTTCCGCCTCCACGACGATGGTGGGCAGCCCCATCCGCTGAAACATGCGGCGATAGGCGTCGCGCACGGCTTGGTAGGTGCGCTCCATCGCCGCTTCATCCACATCGAAGCTGTAGGCATCATACATCAGGAACTCGCGGGCGCGAATGACACCCCCACGCGGGCGCGGCTCATCCCGAAACTTGGTCTGAATCTGATAGAGGAGGAGGGGCATCTGGCGATAGGAACTGACGGTATGGCGCACAATGTCGGTGATAATCTCCTCGTGGGTGAAACCGAGCGTGAAGGGTCGCCCGTGTCGGTCTTTCAGGCGGAACAGGATGTCCAACCCGCTACGCCCCGTCTCATCCAGCAGCTCCTGGGGCACCAGAGCGGGCATAAAGAGTTCCACACCGCCAATACGGTCAGTCTCTTCCCGCACAATCTGCTCGATTTTGCGGATGACGCGCCAGCCGAGTGGCAGGTAAACATAGACACCCGCTGCCTGCTTACGAATAAATCCGCCTCGCAGCAGCAGCTGGTGGCTGATGAGCTCCGCTTCTGCTGGCACCTCGCGCAAAGTCGGCATGAAATAGCGTGATGCTCGCATTCAGTTCCTGCCTCCATTCAGTGGACAATAGTGTACCCGTTTAACGAGGCGGGGTATAATAGGAGGAGATGTATTGCCCGGTGCGGCTTGGGGTGCCGGCGTAGCTCAGCGGTAGAGCAGCCGCCTTGTAAGCGGAAGGTCAGGGGTTCGAATCCCCTCGCCGGCTCCACCTCCAGATTGCCCTGCGGACTTGCTGATTGTGCTGTTCAACTTCGGCAGCGGGTGTTGATCCCCCCACTCCCTTCGCCCTCTCCCCCCTTGAGAAGGGGGGAGAGGGTCGGGGTGAGGGAGGATTCTTGCCCTCTCCCGCAAGGGGGAAGAGGAAGGCGTTCAACCAGCCGCGACGAATCGCGATTCAACACCGATGAATCCCGATTCAACGACGAAGGACAGGAATGCACTATCAGGTATCAGAGAGCGGTGACGGGGGTCTACGCAAAGGGCAATGGGGGCAGCAGGTGATGGGGGTCAAATGCTTGCTTGAGGCGTGTGGCAAGCCGCGCCACACCCGCTTGGGCGGAAGCGTCCGAGCGAAGGGGCATGCGCTCTTGTGCTGCGGGAGGCAACCGCAAAGCTTGCCACTTGACAGGCGATTCGCACAGGCTTTGGAGCAGCCGCATGGCGGATGACTCCGTCTGGCAGGCAGCGTAGAGGACACCGCTGCCGGCATGGGCATAAAGCGCACTGCCCTCGATAGCCGTCAGTCGCTGCATCCAATCTGCCACCTCGCTGCTGCGCATCAAGAGCTTGACCAGCAAGAGATGGTGGCGCGGCGCGAGCCAATCGCGCAGTCGCGCCAGCTCCTCGTCGGGCACGAGTTCCAGGGACGCCTCGGGGCGATTCTCGCGCAGCCAGCGGAGCTGCCATTCGACGCCTGCCGTTGACCCTGAGAACTCCATGAGGAAAACCGGGGGCTGGGTCGCCTCCTGCTCCCACCACAGCAGGTCGAGGCTGTCGGGCTGCAACGGTGATGCCATCAGCTGGGCGAGGGTGGGTTCGACCGCTTCCCAGCTCAGCGCACGCCAGCGCACCGCTTGACGCATTGCGGGCAACGGCGCCACTTTGAGCGTGATTTCGGTGATGACGGCGAGCGTGCCCCACGAGCCGCACAGCAGCCGATGCAGGTCATAGCCCGCCACGCTCTTGACCACCTTCGCCCCGCTTTTGAAGGGTACGCCATCACCTCGCACCGCCCGTAGCGCAAGCAACCGATCGCGTGGCGTGCCGTGTCGGAATCGCCACGAGCCGCTGCGTGCGCTCGCCACGATGCCGCCGATGGTCGCCTCATCGGGCAAAGGCGGATTCCAAGGCAGATACTGCCCCTGCGCGCCCAACACGTGCTGGACCTCGCGCAAGCACATCCCCGCCCCGACGGTGATGACCAAATCGGCAGGCGCGTAGTCCACGATGCGGTTCATCCGTCGCGTGCAGAGTGTCCAGCGGTAGGGTTCGGGCGGCTGCAGGGCGGTCAGGTGCGTGCCGCTCCCTGCCACCACAAAGGGCAGCCGATGCCCGACGGCATACTCCACCAGCGCCACCACCTCTTGCTCATGCTGCGGCGCAACCACCGTCTCCGGGGTCTGCCCTCCAACGGCGTATGAGGCGCCCTCCGAAAGCAACACGCCCTCGGAGCCGACAATCGCATGCAGTCCCTCTCTCATGGGTGGGTGAACATTTCGCGCAGTTGCACGCCCAAGCCGGGCGCATCGGATGGCAGCACGCGCCCCTCCTGCAGCACGGTGCCTTCGAAGGGGTCATTCAACAGGTTCAGGTGGCTATCCAGATCGAGGTGGTCGGCAAGCGGGGCAATCTGCGCGGCGGCACTGATGGCGAGGCTACTATCCGAATAGCAGCCATACATCACGGCAAGCCCCATCGCCCGTGCCGTGTGAACCATCCGAACAGCTTCGCTGATACCCCCGCATTTCATGAGTTTGATATTGATGCCGTGCACGCGGTCTGCCCAGCGCACCACATCTGCTCGATCGAAGCAGCTTTCGTCGATGAAGAGGGGCAAGGGGGATTGGCGGTAGAGTTCGGTCAAGGCATCCTCCTCCCCGCGTCGGAGGGGCTGTTCCACATACTCCACGCCCCGCTCCGCCAGCCAGCGGCACATGCGGATGGCGTCGGACAGGTTCCAGCCGCCGTTTGCGTCCACCCGCAGTGCAGGCGGTGGCTGATAGGTGCGCGCCGCCTCCCGCACCGCTTCGAACATCGCCTGATCCGCCTCGATGCCGTCGGGACTGCCCAACTTGATTTTGAGGGCGCGGGTACGGGTCAGCGCCAGCCAGTCATGCACGCGCTGTCGCGCCACTTCGGGCGGGTTGATGCCGATGGTGACGGAGGTGGGCACAATCCGCTCACGGCTCAGACCGAGCAGTTGCCACAGCGGGAGACCCGCCCGTTTGCCCAGCCAGTCGAGCATCGCCATATCGAGCGCGGCGCGCGCAGCGGTGGGGATGCCCGCTTCGCGTAGGCGATGCTCCGCCTCCTGACGCTGCAGGGGATGCAACTCGGCGAGCAGCGTGCGTGCCGTGTCGAACGCCTGCAGCAGCACCTCGGTCGGCTGACGATGGTCGCCGATGGAAAATGGGGACGCCTCGCCCCAGCCCTCGATGCCCTCCGCCTCAATCCGCACCCAGAGATTAGTCGTCTCAGCCGTCGTACCACGACTAATGGTCAGCGGAAACCGCTTCCGCACCGTAAAGGTGGTGAACGCTATCTGCATGCCACGCTTCGATTTCGACAGCCTGGCACGGTATCCTGTCGATGGGGGATGGCAGTCTATAGACCGCTGCCCGCATACTGCAGGGCAGCAGCTGGCAGACGCAAACCCACACTGCAGACCCCAAACACCCATGAAAGATGACTCGCCTATCCTCGGACACATCAAGTTGATGGAATCCCGCTGTCATGGTATCATACAGGCAGCGTTTGGGCAAAGGGTGCAGGGATGGCGATTAGGCTGCTGCACACGGCGGATGTGCATTTGGGACGGGCGTTTGGCTATCTGGGCGAGCATGCCCGCCCGCAACACCAGCAACGCCTTCTGCACACCTTCGAACGCCTCATCGAAACCGCTCGTCAGCACAATTGCCACGCCCTTCTCGTTGCGGGCGACCTGTTCGATTCGCCCCACATCGCTCGCCGATGGGTTGACCATGCCCTGGACCTGCTGGGGAACGCGGGCATGCCCGTCGCCATTATCCCAGGCAACCATGACCCTGCCGAGTATCACCCCTTTCGGGAGCGCGCGCTACCCGCCCAACTCCATTTTCTGCCGCGTGCGGAGCGCTTCGAACTGCCTGAACTGGAGTTGGAGCTCATCGCCTGCCCAGCGGGGACGGCGCGTGAGTGGGCACGGCTGCTCCGCCGTGAACGAAAGGGCGCGCCCTTTCAGGTCGCACTGGTGCATGGCTCCATGCCGACGCCCGAGGGCAAAGGCGACCTCACACCCCAGATGATTAGCGACAGCCAGCTGGATTATATCGCGCTGGGCGATTGGCATTCACCGCAAGACTTTTCCCGCAATGGAGTCGCCTGCTGGTACAGTGGCGCGCCCGAAATGGTCATGCCCCATCAGCAACTGCCCGGTTGTGTCCTGCTGGTGGAGTTGGAGCGCGGGCAGCCTGCTCAAGTCCAACGCGTGCCCGTCGGCGAAGCGCGCCCTCCAAACGGCAGAGCGGAGTTCGACCTCACCGCTTTCGCCGACATCGACAGCCTTATCGCCGCCATCCGAGCCATCTTGACCCCCGAAACGGTCGCCCACATCCGCCTTGTCGGACGCTGGAACGGCGCAGAACCGCTCGACACCCTCTCAATCCAAGAGCGATTGCAACCCTTTTGCCTCTGGCTCAAGCTCGAAACGGCGTTCCAAGTGGGCGCGCTATCCCCCAACAACCCGTTCGAAGAGATGTTCGCCTCCGTCATCGACGAGAACCGAGCGCGAGGAGCCTATCCCGCTGACTTGCTGGACGAGGTGCTGCAGACGGGGCTTTATCTGCTGCGAGGGGGGCGATTATGAGCGAACTCGCGCGGCGCCGATGGGCATTTCAACGGCTGGAATTACGACACTATCGCTGCTTTGCGTCCTATGCACTGACCTTCCATCCGGGGCTGAACATCATTTACGGACCGAACGAATCGGGCAAAAGCACGCTTCTAAATGCCCTGTTGGACGCGCTCTATGCGAATCCCTTCAGCACGAAAAGCGAACTCACCGCGCGTATCTCGTTTGGCGCCACCGCGGGCTGGAGCCTTATGCTGGAGCTTATAGCGGGCGACCAGCATTGGCGCCTCTGGAAGCACTATTCCGCCGAGGACCCTGCCCGACACTCCGCGTGTCGGCTGGAGGTGTTTTCACCCGACAGGCAGGAACGGGGTGAGGGTGACAAGCATGAAGGCAAAGAGGCGTTGCGGCGTTGGGAACAGCACTGGAGCGTGCCGCGTGAGGTCTATCTCGCCACCGCGTGCATCCGCCAGCGTGAGCTGAGCGCCATCGTGAGCGACCAAAAGAGCCTCGCCTCGCTCCAACAGCATCTGCGCGAAGCCGCCCTCGCAACCGACTTGGAGCGAGTGCTGAAACAGATTGAGGAGCATCGGCGCGACCTGCGCCGACGCCGCGACCAACTGAAAGAGCAGCGCGAAATCATCGTGTCCAAACTGCAAGCCGCGCAGGGGCAATCTGCTCGCATGCGCGAACATCGCCAGCGACTGCAGCAACTCACCGAGCAGATCGCTCAGCGCGAAACTCAGATAGATGAGCTGCAACATCTGCTGCAGCGGTGGCGGGAGGTGAGCGCGTCGCAGAAAGAGTGGGAGCGGGTCAGCCGCGAAATCGAACAGCTCCAGCGCGTGTTAGACACCCTCGAAAGGCTCGAACGGGAGCAGCAACGCCTCCAAACGGAGCTGGAGCAGGCGCGTGCCGAAGCCGATTCCCACACAGGGCAGAAACGCGCCCGTGCCTGGCTCGGTGTGGCAGGCGCGGTGTCTGTGCTGCTGGGTATCTCGCTCATCACCGTCAACGGCTTGCTGGGCGGCGCCCTCATGGCGCTGGGCGGTCTCTTGGTGCTTATCGGGCTGCTGTGGCAACCCCGCCGCACCCAGCAGTCCGATCACCGCTTCCAGCAGCTGCAACAGCAACTAAAGGAGTGCCGCTTGCAGCGTGAGGGGCTGCTGCAAGCCCACAATCCCGATGAGCTACGCCAGCGGTGGCGCCAGCTCGCTGTGCAACAACACGCGCTGCAGACCAAACTGGAGGAGGAACCGCTGGCTCGGCAGCTGCTCGAACACGCCGAGGAGTGGCTCCGACGCGAGAGGCAGTTAGAGCGGCTCCTGCAGGAACAGGAGCAGGCGCGTCAGGAGATGCTACGCACAGAGGGCGCACTCCAGCAGCTCCTCCTGCAGGATGACCCCGACGAGCTGCGCCTTCAGCAGGAGCAACTGGACGAGCAGCTTGCCCACCTCGAACGCCGCATCCAAGTGATGGAGTGTACTGCCCAACTGCTGAAGGAAGCCAACCAGCGCTATCTGAACGATCTCAGCCCGCGCCTGGCGCCGTGTATCGAACGCTATCTGCCTGCGCTCACCTGCGGACGCTACACTCAGATTCAGATGGGCAACGGGCTGCTCTTTCAGGTCTATCACCCTGAAGCGGGCAAATGGCTCAACGCCGACCTCGATGAATCGGGCTGGAGTGCGGGCACGCTGGATCAGCTCTTTTTCGCCTGTCGGCTGGGTCTGGTCGATGCGCTGATGGCGCATCGCCGTCTGCCCCTGCTGCTGGATGACCCCTTCCTGCATTTTGACGAGACACGGCTGCGGGCGGCGATGGAGTTGCTCGCGCGCGTGGCACAACACACGCAGGTGCTGCTGTTCACCTGTCGCCCACTGCCCGAACACCCATCCGATGCGGCACGAATCACGCTTCCGTCTCCTTTTCAGGCTTCCACTGCCTGATACCGATGATGAATGCCGGGGTTCAGCTATGCTCATCGCGTGTTTGCACTTCGATGGTGGTGTGGGGATAAAGGCGTTTCAGGCGGTCGATGCCTTCGGCTCCAACGATGCAGGCAGCGGTGGCGAGGCTATCGGCGGTGATGCCATCGGGCGCCTGCACCCTCGCCAAAGTGAGGCGGGTCAGTCCCAGCCCCGTGCGCGGGTCGATGAGGTGGGCATAGCGTTTGCCCGCTATCTCCACATATTGTTCGGTACTGCCGGAGGTGGCGAGGGCGCAACGGCATAGCCAGAGGGTCTGTACCTGCCCGTCAAGACCGGGCACCTCGATGCGCCAGCCTGGCTGCTCTGGGGGTGGCTCACCTGTCACCAAATCGCCTCCCATCTGCACCAGGGCGCGTCGGATCCCGAATCGCTTAAGGGTGCGGAGTGCTTCGTCGCAGGCATAGCCTTTGGCGATACCGCCCAGGTCGAGGTGCATGCCCGCCCTCATGAGGCGTGCAGCGCAACGCCTTTGGCTCAGCGCCAACTTGTGCCAGCCGACCCGCGCTTTGGCTTCGTTCAGGGTTGCCTCATCTGGCAGCTGCTTGGTGCGGCGCGCTTCACGCCAGAGCTGCACCAGCGGTCCGACGGTGATGTCGAACGCGCCCGCGGTCTGAGCCGCCAGCTTCTGCGCCCGCCATAACACATAGAACAACTCGCGACTGACGCGCACCCATCGGTTGACCGCCCGCTGGCAGAGCAACATCAGTTCGCTATCGGGTCGGTAGTCGCTCATCTTGGCTTCTAACTCGCTGATTCGGTGATAGGCAGCGCGACACGCCGCGAGAGCACGCGCTTCATCGGGCGCATAGACCACGAGGCGTGTTTCCACGCCCATCCGCACTTGCCGATACTCAAATCGCTGCATCGCATATGCTCCCTACGGTTTGCTGTCGTTAGACACGCACGGGTTGCCCATCTCGCAGAATCGCCATAGACGATCCTGTGCCTGACGGACACCCACGCGCGGGGTGCATCGGACACGGACATCGGGAACAGGCTCACCTCGCAGGATACGCACGCGCCCTGTGAGAAGCGACTCGCCATTCATCGCGCGGGTGATGCCCAAGGCGCGGCTGAGGTTGCCTGGTCCGCGGCAGAGGGCGTAATCGGGTACATTGGGGCGTCGGCGGCGCATCCACTCCAGCCCAAAGCGGGGTTCTATCGCGCGAATGAGTACCGCTTCCCCTATCCCCACGGGCTGACAGACCACATTAAAACATTCATAAATGCCGTAGATGAGGTAGACATAGGCGGTGGCGGGCGGTCCGAACATCGGCGCGTTGCGCTCGGTACGCCCACGATAGCTGTGGCTGGCAGGGTCATCTTGGCAATAGGCTTCTGCCTCCACAATCCGCCCGCCAACCCAGCCTGCCGGGGTTTGCACCATCAGCAGATGTCCCAGCAGCTGCCGTGCCACCTCCACCGTCGGCTGCAGATAGAACTCCACGGGTAACGGTTGCCTCTGTGCCATCGCTAAATCTGGAAGGGTTGCTCGCGTAGGCGGGCACTCAGCAGCAGTCCAACGGCTGCGCAAGCTGTCACCAGCATGCTGCCCCCCAAGCTCACGAAGGGCAGAGGAATGCCCACCACCGGGAACAGCCCCATCGTCATGCCCACATTCGTCAGCAGATGGAAAAGGAAGAAGATAAAGATGCCCCCCGCCAACAAGCGATAGAACTCGTGGCGCGCCCCCACCATTACCCGCCAGACGCGATAGAGAAAGAAGCCATACAGGGCGAGAAAGCCGATCGAGCCGACAAAGCCCCCCTCCTCACCGACCACCGTGAAAATGAAATCGGTGTGCTGCTCGGGGATGTAGCGCAGGTTCTTCTGCGTGCCGTGCAGGTAGCCTTTGCCCGGCAGCTGCCCGCTACCGATGGCGATGCGCGACTGCAGGATATGATAGCCGCTCTGTTGGGGATCCGCCTCCGGGTTCAGAAAGGAGACCAGCCGCGCCTTCTGATAATCCTTCAGCAGGTTCAGCTGCCACATCGCGCCGAAAGCGAAAACGCCCAGCAGTGCGGCGAGCGTCAACCAGCGTGCCGGGGCACCAGCCAGATACACCATCCCGAACCAGAGCGCGCCCAGCACGATGGCAGTGCCCAAATCGGGCTGCAGAAACACCAGCAAAGCGGGCAGGGCAGTGTGCAGCAGACTCATCAGAAAGCCGCGCGGGGTACGGATGGAGGAACCCGTCTGCGTCAGCAGGCTCGCCAGCGTCAAAATGAGCAGCAACTTCGCAAATTCGGAGGGCTGAACCTGAAAGCCACCCGGTAGCTCCAGCCAACGCTGCGCCCCCTTCCGCTCCGCCCCCATCAGCTCGACCAGCAGCAGCATCAGCAGATTCAGCCCATAGAGCCAGCGACTGCGACGCATCCAGACCAGCGGCTCCAGAACCGTCAATACCCCCATGCCGAGCAGCCCGAACCCCAGCCAGACCAACTGACGCTGAAACAGCCCCGGCGCCCAAGCATGGGTCGCACTATAAAGAATCGCCAACCCCATGCCTATCAACGCCAGCACAGCAAGCAGCAGCGGGATATCGAACTGCCGCAGCAAGCGCGGAACCGATTGCGCACCGACCATCCTCTCCATTTTACCCTCGCAATCCACACGGATTTTTGCGCTGGGGTTGCATTCCGACCGAAGGATGTGCTATAATAGAGGGTAGGTGGAGAGGAGAGTCGGTATGAAACGCGCATGGCGATTCGGATGGATCGGACTGCTGCTGATTGGTGCGGCAATAGCACAAGAGGAGCCGCTGATTAATTATACAGCAGGCATCGGTGAGTTCGAGCATGATGAGCTGCCGCCTGGTCAGGGTATCCAATTTGGAGACAATATCTCCGATGGCTTCACCGTAAGCTATAGCAGCAACGCTTCGCAGTTTTTTACCTTCGCTATCGATAAGAACGAAAAAGTAAGCGGTGTGGGTAGTCAGCGAATCGATTTTAACCGTACGGGCAGTGGTGCTGTCACGGCTACACTGTCCCTCGTGCTTCGCTTCCCATCCGAGGACTACCCTCAGGTGGGTGAAACCATCCAAATCAGCTTCTGGGCTAAGACAGCCTCATGGAGCAACGCCCGCCTGCGACTACTGGCGCGTGGAATAGACAATCAAACACCATCAACTACTCTGGTGAACCAAACTGCGCCGGTACCCGATTGGACCCGATTCACTGCCACCTATGTTGTCCCTGCCTCCAATCCCAGCGGTATCCAGCTGTGGTTCGAAATCACTTTACAGGATGGCACTTCCGCAGGGACTCTATGGATTGATAATCTGGAGGTCTACGGTAGCAAGCGATGGCGGTCACGCCCACCTCGATCCTTCAAAATCTTTACCTACTATAACCCTGCAATGCCCGAAGCAAACTATGACTGGATTTACTATACACGCGAGTTCGACATGATAGGTGTCTTCTTTGGCTCCGTTGAGTTGCGCCGCATGCAAACCTACAAACCATCCTTGAAAACCACCACTTACTCGCTCGGATTTGTTAGCGAGAACAATCAAAGCACCGAAGTATTAGTGCGCGATCCATTCGATTATTTCTACTGTGACCAAAATCATCCCGAATGGTTTCTTTTGGATTATTCTGGACAGCGTTTGCGCTACGCTTCTCGTACCTACTTCATGGATATTGGAAACCCGGAGTGCGCTCGCCATGCCGCCCAGCGCATCTATGCACGGATGGATAGTGCTAATTTACCATTTTCTTCTATAAAATTAGACCACTTTATAAGCTTTCTCACGATGGTGAACTGTGCTCGTTACCCCACTTACCCCAGCCGTTTAGCCGCGATGAGCAAGTATTTACTGACACTGAAACGCGAACTTCAAGACTTTGGACCTCCTTTGCTTATCTGCAATGTTGCGGGAAGAACCTTCGCTAGAAGCTGGATGCACACTTATCTGATACGACAAGGATACTATGATGGTATCCTATACGAGCAAGCCTTCACAACGATTTTCAATTTGCCTGCTACTTATACCACATATGTGTCTTGGGAGGATGCAATCAATACATTGGTGCAGTTTCCCAATACAATCCGCATTTACTATTCGGGGTACACCGTTAATCCTGCGTATATGCGCCCAATGAAGCTGTATGCAATGGCAAGTTTTCTGATTGGTGCTGATGAAAACGCCTATATCTATCTCGACAAACACTACTATGAGGGAGAGCCTTTTGGGCGTCAGCGCATTTGGCGACCTGATGCCGATTACGATGTTCCACTGGGTCAGCCCATAGGTCCATTCCAGGTCTTTTTCCGCAGTAGCGACTATCAGGGAGGACTTTACTATCGTCCCTTCGAAAACGGTTTTGTGTTGGTCAATCCCACGGGGAACATAGCCCCTCGTTGGAAGGACGGCGCCGTGTTTACTTGGGTGCTGGATGACACCTATTATGAATGGGTTACCCAACAAACCTATCCAGCGGGCACTCGCATCAAGCTCTATCCGAAACAAGCACGGATCTTTATTCGGCAAAGCGGCTTACTTGCTCATTCAGGAAACAAAAACCCCCTTTTAGGGGAAAACACTGAACCAGGCGTTGTGCCAGTGAAACCAAATCAGCCAAAGTAAAACGAGGTCCGGAGAGGGGATGTCCATGTGATAGATAAGTTCACATAAGGACATCCCCTCATTCCACCGCCTCACGCAAGTTCAGCAGTTCGGTTATGGTGCCCCATTTGAGGTAGTCGGATAGCACCTGCACGACGGCATCCAGCGCCAGCAGATGCTCCTTCACCGAGATGAACCGCCCATTCCAATATTGGTTGCCCGCAGTCCCTTCAAACGGCGAGGCGTCCGCAAGGGCTTGCTCCACCGCCTCCACCCACGACACCGCCGCACACGGATGCGCATAGAAAGTGCCCTGCCAACAACAGGCACAATACAAACTCAGATCCACTATCGCCGAAAGCCAACGCCGAATGGCTATCACGCCCTTCTCACGACGCCAGTTCGCATCACTCATCCACTGGTTGCTGGCTCCGCTCAGCTCCCGTGCCGTACCATCCTCTAACCGCCATTCCCCAAATGCCGTGTCGCTATAGGACACGCTGTTGTGATAAAAGCTTGCTGCTGACGCTGTGAAATCGGTCACCATACTCGGTATGAATTGGATGCCGCGATAGCGCAGCCGATAGGGATTGCCGCTTACATGCACATTCCCGAGCGCGACATCGCCCAGCACCACGCGAAAGCCCCGAAAGCCCTGCTCCACCCACGCATCCCAGTAGCCTTCGCCCCCGTGCGTGTTGCGCGCATGGTTCGTGTAGCGCACATTATCGCCCCCATGATGGGGCAGGCCCAACGCCGCCATCTCGGCGCGGTTGCGCTCCAGAAACACGCTCGCCGCCCAATAAGTGCCGTCCCGACCCGTGTAGTTCGATGCGGTCGTGACAAACTCGTTGTTCACATCCACGAAGGTTTCTCGCCCGCGCGGGAGGAGGAAATCGTTCGTGCCCGGCGTCCAATCTTTCGGTAGCACCCGCCGATTGATCACGCGGTTGCCCGTTTGGGTGGGGATGGGGTTCGGCGCAGCGAACCGATAGCCTGGATCGGCATGGCGGTAAATCGGGATGGTGGCATAGCGTCCGTTGTTGTACCCGCCTGCAGAACTCGGCGGGATGGTATGGTCGTGGATGCCCATCGCGAACACATCGGGGTTCGCCTGCAGAATCTTCAGTTGCTCTTGGGCATAGCCGCGCCCGATGTTCCCAAAGCCCGACCCATACGGGGCATCGGCTGTTGAACCGCCACCATACAGCATCACCCACCAGTGGGAATCGCCCCCTTGACCCGCACGCCTGCCGTTCCGCCCGCCCCATACGAACTGAAGCCCGCGCGGCTTGGCAAAGTCCACCAGCCACGGCGTCAGCAGCAACTGGCGCCGCACCTGCTCATAAATCGGAATCGTGCCCGATTGACCCGCCATCACATAATCGCGCGGGATAGCAAACCATTCCACAGGATGGTCGAGCTCCATCACCAGCGGGATTTTGCGGGCGGGTGCAATCCCTGCCAGCTTGAGCGCATAGAGCGCCCAGAAGATGGGGAACGACTGGAAGCGGAAGTCAATGCGAGATGAGGGTGTTCGAAAATTCCTCTTCCACCCACCAAACCACCATCACAGAACCACCACAACCCACACACAACAAAAAATACCACCACCCCCAACACGCAGATACTGCGCCATATTCCACAACACCAACTGACCCCACACCCGAACCCGCCCATACGCCGCACGCCGACAACCCATATAACTCCCATACGCCCCCTTCACACTCCCAAACACCTGCTCTATCCGATAACG
>Ga0079997_117796_pt1 | contig 75063 bp, 83 predicted proteins | sample PerSpoCPS_CMetaG_FD_69200 | JGI IMG/M metagenome (GOLD analysis project Ga0079997, IMG submission 69200) | Archaeal communities from Yellowstone National Park, Wyoming, USA - Perpetual Spouter C (PS_C) MetaG (SPADES assembly) (version 2) | ecosystem: Environmental > Aquatic > Thermal springs >...
GGGGAGAGCTAGTAGGATATGATGGATTTAAGCATAGGAAGGGGACTAAGATACATGTATGCGTAGATAGGGACTCCATGCCCCTAAGCATAATCATAGGGCCCGGGAACGAGCATGACTCTAGGAGGCTTCTAGAGCTTGTAGGAGACCTAGATTGGAGGCCTGAACAGCTCTACGCAGACGCAGCATACGACACGGAGAACATAAGGAGGGGCTTAGAATCCATAGATATAGAGCCTAACATACCTGTGAATCCCAGGAATGGTAGGAGGCCTAGACCATACAATGTTGGGCTATACAGGAGGATGAGGTCCGCTGTAGAGAGGTTCTTCGGATGGATAAAATCATTCAGAAGAATAATCATAAGGTATGAGAGGCTAGAATCAACATACAAAGCCCTAGTAACAATAGCATCAATAATCATACACCTAAGATACGGAATTTAGAGATGAGTTCCTAGAAAAAATAAAATAAAGATTGTGTGTTGTGTTCGCTTATGGTTACTCTTCGGGGGGATACTCTACGGGGCAGGGTTCGGGACTGACGAACGGTAGCTGGTTGTTGTTGAGGAGGTCTAGCAGGTTCTTCCAATACTCTTGTTCAGACCTTGGTTTATTAGAACCTAGTGCTCCGATCGCTCCGTTTATGATGTCGTTGATGGTCATGAAGGTGGTGCAGGCGGGTGGGTCGACGCAGACGAGGGTTGAGCCGTCGAGATAGCCGTGCCTAACGTTTAGTATTGTGGCGATCAGCTGGGCGGAGAGCATCCACCACATGTTTTTAGCATTAGCCTTTAGCAGGTAGTTTCTAATCTGACTCGGTGATGAGAACGGCGGTCCCCAGCTTGTTGGATACAGCGGGTCCAACTCGTTTAGGTATGTTATGTCTTCATCGGTGATTAGGCTGTTTCCTGCGTTGGCCCAGTAGCCTATTGTCTTGCCTCCCTGGCCCGACTCCAGGCAGAGGTTTCCGAAATTGTTGTTCTCTTTGATCTCTCCCGAAAGCAGGGTGACGGTTATGCTGGTGGGTGTTGTAGGCATCCAACCGCTGTCGGGCGGCAGGACCTCTTGCACCGTGTATGTTCCGGCGTCGAGCCCGTCGAAGCAGTAGCTTCCGTCAGCGGCGGTAAACGTTGTGGCCAGCAGATTACTAGATTGGTCGTATAGCTCTATCTTGAATCCCGCTACGGGTGGCTCGCCAGCATCCCATACACCGTTTGCGTTGGCGTCGTAGAACTTGTACCCGCATATCATGGCGATCAAGTCAACGCTCCAAGTCCCAACGTTGTTACTCGTGTTGGGGTCATCGGCATCGCTTGATACGGTGGCCGTATTCACTAGAGGATCTGGGTCTCCCGCCTGAACAGTGTACGTCGCCTCGAAGGTCCAGGTTTCGCCGGGGTCTATGCAGTCGTCACTGTCGGTGTCGCCGCTTACATAGGTTGGTGTACCCGCAACATCGTCACTAACGACCACATTACACGCCGCATCCGGACCGGCATTAGATACAATGTAGGTATAGGTAATCGTGTCGCCGACGTGAGCATAAGATGGCCCACTCTTCACTATGGATAGGTCAGCTGTAGCTGCACAGCTTATGACATTGACCTGGAAGTACATGTTTGTTCCAGCAACCCTTGGTGTTGGTGATGGGCCTTGATTTACTGTGTCAGCATATATTTGCACTTGGAAGGTTCCTGTCGACATGAAGGCTGGGACGTTAACGTTTACAGTTTGTGAGTCGGGTGAAGGGTTGTAGAGAGTGAAGCTCGTCGGAGCGAAAGATACTCCAAAACTTGTTATTTCTCTCATTACAACGTCAACGAAACTAACGTCTGAAGGATCAGGCTTAGCGTGCCAGTAAGCTACTACTGTAAACGTTAACGGCTGACCCGCGCATACCGTAAAGGTTGCTCCCGGCGGGCTGGAATATGCCACTCCATTGTATAATATTTTGACTGGGTCTTCTTCCTCCTCATCAGTTGCCGTGATAGTATTGCTGGTTTGATCGCTCACACCAGACTGCTCACCATCACTCACTCCATCAGAGCTTGCAGTATTAGGTTCGTCAACAACAGCAGCGGCCTGTCCCTCACTACTCGTTTCGTTAGACAGTGCACCTTCACTAGAATCTGCAGTACTAGCATCGCTAACCACACCAGCGGACTGCTCACCATCACTTGTTGTGCCAACTTCTCCATCATTGCTGGCAGTGCTGGCCTCGTCAACTAAAGTGGCCTGTTCTTCACTACTCGCTTCATTAGTCGATGAGTCTTCACTCACGGCGTCGCTAGTCGTGTCGGGTGCTGTGTCTTGTCCTCCATCGCTAATTGTTTCCGCCGATCCATCATTACTGTTGCCCTTATCAACGGTCGTAACAGATTCACTAACACTCGTGGAGACTTCATTGCTAGTTGTATCACCTCCGCTGTCTTCATCAGCCGCAGCCGCAACAATAGTCGATGAAAACATTGTTAGCGTAGTCCCTAGCAGCAACAGCAGCATCAGCATAGTGGCTATAGCAGACAATTCTACTTCTTTTTTCAAATCATACATTTTAACTCGTATTTCTGCACGAATGGATAGTTATAAAGTTTTCTCAAAATCAAACTAATTATCCGATTAACAGATTAACAGTTGACGTATCGATCCTTTCTACAAAAAGTCCCGATAATCGATGCATCATCCACGACCATCCCGTACTCCGTGCATACCACATTTACGCGAGGTGATGCGTTTGGATCGGATTTAGAGCTCCGATTTATAATCGCTTACTTATATGACCGCACCTATTGTCCGGTGCTGCGGCAATGGCTGTGACATTGGGCCCCCTCCAGGGTTTCCCAGACGCCTCAAGGACGGCCAGCAACCCCTCCCCATTCATGTTTATATGGGTGTGAGCTCCGAGGGAGGATCCTTACCCGTCAATTCCACGAAAAGCTCCCGCTCGTTAAGGACATCCACGCCCCGTGAGGCAAAGAACCGGCTCACGTTCCTCAGATCCCTCATAAGCAGTATCTCCGCGTAGGGCGTGTCTCGGAGTACTGATTGGGACAGGTCTATGAAATACACTGTGCGTGGGTCGGGCGCCATGATATTGTACTCGCTTAGGTCTCCGTGGATGAGGCCGGAGTCCTTGTAAAGCCGTCTTATGTATTCAACTACAAGTCCATAGAGACCGGCATACTCGTCGGCAGTGTAGCTGGTCTCGCGAAGGAGCGGGTACCTCACGCCATCCACTCCTAGGAATGACATGACTAGGACGTTTCCCTCAACGGTATAAGGTTTCGGGACAGGGACACCTGCATTATACGCGAGCTCCAAGTTCCTCAGCTCCCTTCTCGCCCAGCTATAGATGAACTTCCTCAGAGAGGACCCTACCCGCTGAAAGTTGTGGTCTCCGGCGACATAGATCATTCTATTCTTCCTAAACTCGGTGTTATTGACGAGGTAGATCTTGACGGCGAGCTCCTCCCCCTCCGCATTCTTGGCATGATATATACGGGACTCCTTGCCGGCGCTTATAACTCCATGGAAGTCGGAAAATACTCCTCTTCTCATGAGTTCGTAGAGTATCATGAGCGTCATCTTGTCAAATACCTCCTCAAAGGCGGAAGACTCGAGCGAGGCGTCCTTCTCAAGCATCCTGTTCTTTATCTCGGTTAGCGCTTCTCTCCTGAACATGCGGCGATATACGCGGTCTTCGTCGTAGCTCAAGCAGCCCCACCCCCCGCGGACCTATTCCGCGACGGGAGGAGGCCCGAATATGCCTCCGGCATTCTCTTCGAGAGCCTCTCGCCCCTTGGCCCCGAGAAGGAGGAGGGCTCTAGCACGTCAATCAGAACAGACTCCCCAGGGTCTGCCACAGTGGTCTGTGGCATGAAGATGTTTTCTCCCCAGTCAACCGGCTTGACAACGATGCTTCCTCCGCGGAATCTGGGCTCGCACCAGACATTAACGCCGTAGACGGGGACCCTGTTCTCCAAGCTCCGGACCTTGATGTAGAGGTGCCATGCCTCGACACCCCTGGCCACGATCTTGGAGGGATTAAAGATGACCTCGGCACCCCTTAGAACCAGGCTCCGCGCTGCCTCCGGATAAGCTATGTCGTGGCAGATCAAGATGCCGCACATCGTGTCCTTTACTCTTATGGGCTCAAGCCTCGTTCCAGGCTTGAATATCTTGGACTCTGACTGGAAGAGGTGGATCTTATCCTGCCAAGCCACCACGCGGCCCCCATCATCGATGACAGGGCAGCTCACGAAGGTATCTTCCCCACGCCTCACGTAGAGTGCTCCGCCCAGAATCCAGAGACCTAGCTCCTCGGCGAGCCCGCTGAGCCGCTCAACCACGAGGCCCGCGTCCCCTGCTGGATCCGACCTCTGAGACAGAGGGTCTATAGTAGTCCATCCCTCTGGAAGTACGGCCACATCGACCCCCTGCCTCGCCAAGCCCGAGAATATGTTATAAAAGGACTTGAGGCTCTCGTTGACGCAGTCACTTACCTTAATCTGGCATAGTGCAATCGTGAGCGGCATTCTCTAGAATAAAATCGCGTTTCCGGCTAATATGAGTTATTTATTAGTGTCGTGTAGGGAGCGCTGGGTGGAAAAAGGTGGGGGCCCATCCGCAGCTATGCTTGGGTATGTAGCTCGCCCAGTTCTGGCTCTATGCCAGAGGTCTCCGACTAAGGGTGGATCTCTCTATGTTTCTGGAACACCTTTATCGCGTTCTCAGCCCCTTGCCTGCCGTAGGCTTCTAGCAGTATCTTGAGGGTAGTCGCCTCCTCGTCGATTATGTGCTGAGTCTTGGGTATCCATATAATGTTGTCTGTCCCTTTCCCCGAGTATTACCTCGTTGCCCCATAGGTCTAGCTGTATCGGTATGTTTTCGTGTTCTATGCCTAGTGTGTGTCTTAGTTTAGATTTCTCCTTCTTTACTACTCCTATCTCCTTCTCCAATCCTTTTATATTTGTTAATGTGTAGTAGATTTCTCTTGGTAGTATTAGTCCCTTTGAGGTCTTTATGTATCCTGGTAGTAGTTCCTTGGCGCTCTCTATGAAGTATAGGATATTTCCATCCATGTCTAAGTCCTTCATGTATTGTATTGCCAGTAATACTTGTTGTAGAGTATCTTGACTTCTATCTTCCTGCTCCCCTCTTCCGCTCTCTCTATCATTCTCCTCAATAAGGGGTTTGGAGTAATCCTTATGGATGGTGTGTCCAGCTCTTAATGTGTGCAGGGTTGGGGAATGGCCCGGCTGTTGGGGCCATTACTCTTTATATGCGGGACTGGTAGAGGGTCTTATCCGAACAGATGATGAGTGTGAGGGAAGAGGTTGGAAGTGGGATGGTGGTGAGGTTCCACGTGATGGTGAGGCCATACGAGGTAAAGACACAGAACGAGGGCGTGCAGGGATATTGAAGTTCTATGCAGATGTCCACAGGACTAAGAAGAATAGCGAGAGATACAGGATAACATACACGGTGGACGGAACGACTTTCAAACACGTAGACAGCTTCGGCGAGATCCCTGCTGGGCCCGGAGACAGGCTATTCATGGATACAATACCACCTCAGCATACTGAGGGTGCTATAGAACTTCTGAGAAAGGGAGTGGAGGTCAATTATCTTAGGAGACTTACATTGCTTAAGAGGATGCGCAGAGAGCATAAGTTGCCGAAGACAGCTAGGGGAGACATAAAGACATTGATGAACATAGAGGGGAGGTGGTTCAGGAGGGTTACTGAGGACTTCCTAGTTATGCGGAGGATGATTCTGGCCTATAGGTCTCTATTGAGGAGCCATCAGCGACTGCTGAACAAATACAGGGCTTTGTCTGATTCTGAGAGGGAGGTTCTGAGACCAGTAATAAAGTCTTTGGAGGTGTAGATGGAGGAGGTGGCTAGGATGATTGCTGAGGAGGCTGGTAAAAGGTATCCTGTGTATAATAGGCTTGTGGGTGAGCTGGGTGTGGGTGGTAACGTTGGTGCTATGGAGGCTCTGGCCGAGCTGATAATATACCTAGACCGATCTAAGGGGTTCAGGAAGACTAGGAATTTACTGTGGCTGTTTAAACCGATTCGCGGTAGAAGGAGGATCTATAGTGGGCATTTGAGGCGTGCGTTGCAGAGGCTGACGGCTTCAGCAAACAACAACACATCGTTTAGTCTGACCGCGAAGAAGGAAAAGCAGATGCTCTCGAAGATCTGGAGGATATATAGGCAGGAGGCCCTTGGGAGGCTGGCCATGCCGGCGCAGGGATAAAGCCCAGAGGCCGGTATGATTGAGGATTTAACGCTCACCCAACTGTCGGGTGCTGTGATGTATCATTTAACGTCCGGCCTCCTATAGGGTTTCCCAGAAGCTGCACGGATGGCCAGCCACCCCTCCCCCCTTCTTCCCCTTTTCTCATGTATACCTATGGAGTAAGGAGTACCATCGCTATCAGGTGTAGGCGGCTGGGACGCATCCACATGAAGCCGTCTACCCATCCTCCATCATAAATACCCGAGACGCCGACGCGCTGGCGGAGGAGAAGGATAAAAATGGTGGGGGACGCTAGGGCTTGGGAGAGCTTGAGGAGAGTATCCGGGAGCTTCATACAAGATTCTGCCCCGTATCAGAAGGCTGAGGAGTGAGCTTCACGGATTGATGGCGATCGTGGCAGGTGAGAACGAGGTCCAAGTAACCTTCTCAGGGGAGCTTTTCACGAGCCTGGACGAGGGGGTTAAAAGTTTCTTGATAAGCCTCTCCACAGCCGCCCGAGCCGCAGCTGAGAACGTTGGGACCGGTGACTGGGAGTCTGTGATGAGAGAGGGCTCAGAGTATCTCCTCCAATCACGCGCCATCTCGAGGCATGTTTCATGGATGATCACTAGGCCGTCCCGCGGCCTCATAATGCAGGCCATACATCTGGCGGGGCGCTCTCGGCCAGGTTCATCGACCTATGCGTAGTCTTCGGGGAGGCCCTGAGGCTCGGCATGACTAGGGAGGAGTTTATGACCCTCTCAGCACTGGTTTCTGAGTTAGCCGACGCTATGGACCGGGGGGCCGCGGACGTTGAGCATTTTGGGGGGAGATAAGGATGGCCGTTGAAAAGATCCCTAGGGACCGCTACGCGGCCTATCAGATGCTAAATACCCTGGCGCTGACGGCTGAGACCCTAAAGCAGCTGGTTCTTCTGAGGATGGTGGCCGTTCGCTGACGGCGAAAAGGTCTATGACTATGTGGTTCTTAGACGGCGAGTAGCTCTTCACCCTCCTCATCTTGACCACCTTCGCGGCGAAGCCGTGGCTGAGCACCGCTCTCTCGGCCTCCAGCGCAAAATCCTGCTCCGAGCCCCGTCTCACGAGGCTGTGAAGATGAATTATCCCGCCGGCCCTCCCGAGCATTTTTAAGGCGTAGGGCAGGAAGCCGAGCGTGTCGAGGATGTAGCCCATGACTATTCTGTCTGCAACAGGGCCGATCTTCTCAGCCACGACCCTGCAGTCACCCTGGATCGGCTCAATAACGTCCGAGAGCCTGTTTCTCTCGATATTTCTTTCTAGGAAGCTGAATGCGCGGGGGTTAAGCTCGATGGAGTATACCTTTTTGGGCCTCGCGTGGAACGCTATGGGGAGGCTGAACTGGCCCACCCCAGCGAACATGTCAACCACCGTCTCCCAGCGCCTGACCAACCGAGAGACCCTCAACCTCTCAAACTTGTTGCCTAGAGAGAACATCAGGCTGAGGGGGTCTAGCTCGTACTCAACGCCATACTCGCGGTAGAGGATGGAGCTTGGTGGGTGCCCCCAGAGAACCTCGACACGCGGCGTCCTGTAAACCCCCTCGACCCCCCAGTACTTGATGACGGCCTTAATCCGCGGATGCGTGGAGAGGATCCTCTTGACGTAGGCCTCCGGGTCGGAGACCTCGTCGGCCCTCACCAGCGCCACGCCACCGACGACCTTGACCACGCCCACACCTAGGAGCCTTTGCGCCGAGTTAAAGCTATACGGGGGCGCGGGGTCAATAGCGGCGTGGCTTTGGAGGGGCGGGGGAGGCTTGAGAGGCTGCTGAGGGAGGCTGGTGTTGACTCTAGGATCATAACGTTTAGCGGACATGTGAAGACGGTGTCTGCAGCGGTAAAAAATCTTGGAGTGGATCCGGGGAGAATTGTAAAGAGCGTAGTCTTCATCGACGACTCCGGCTCACCTGTCGTCGTGTTAGTGCAGGGGAATAGGCGCGTGAGCGAGGTGAAGCTCGCCAGGCTTCTGGGCGCTAAGTGGGTTAGGATCGCTAAGCCGGAGGAGGCTAAGAGACACACAGGGTACGAGGTGGGCGCTCTACCGCCAGTGGGCCTGCCGGAGGGCGTCAGGGTGGTGATAGACGAGCAGGTAATGGGACTCGAGCGCGTATATGGAGGGGGCGGAGATGTAAACGTCCTCCTCGAGATCTCTCCTCAAGACATCCAGAGGCTTACGAGTGGGCTGGTTGGAGACATCTCTTTCGAGGCCTAGACCCATAATATTCCATAGATTACATGCCGTAGCTGGTGTCGCACTGCAAATTCCGTCTATCAATGTAGACTCGTATAAACTAAGCCATTGACGCAAACACGTAGACAGGATAGAGCAGGAGAACCATGGGCATGAGCCTCACATGGCCTGTCTTCACAGAATACGACAAAATGGCGGCAGACAGGCTGTAGACTGCTGAGACGGAGACTGCTCTATACGGCAGATCCCATCCGGTTGCGGCTATGCCTAACCCAACTACTAAGGTCGCCTGTATGAGGTTTTCGCCGGAGAGGAGGCTTAAGGCTATGTCTGGTTTACGCTTAAATGTCCAGTAGGAGGCCGCCAATACCTCCTCGATACATGTTGCGAAGGGAGAGACGAGAAGAGTGTAGGTGAAATGGTTTTCAAGACTCGACATGACGTCGAGGAACATGTCTGCTCCGTATGCCATACCGGAGACGGCGACCGCGGACTGTAGAGCGGCAAGAGAGATGTTTTCTTTCCTCAGAAGCTTCTCGACCAATGTCGCATCAACACTAACCAAAACATCATCCTCGGCTAAAACAATCCCACGCGCAAACACGACATAGAGCAGCACCAACAAAACAGCCAGCGGAAGTCTACCTGCCTGCGGCAAGAGAAACGGAGACAGGACTGCGACTGGGAAAAGCACGGCAAACCAGAGGTAGTTTCTCCAGACACCTTGGCTGAGCTTCGCTCCTGACATGAAGAGCGCGATGGCCGGCGCACCGAGGAGAAGCGTTATAGAGGGTGCTGCGAGGACGCTGGCCGCCCCAACCATGGCTGCTTCGGCTGAAGCGTGGAAGGGTGAGATGAGTGCTATAAAGCTCTCGGGGAGCGCTGTAAGGACAGCAGCCAAGAGAGCGCCTGTCGCAAACCGCGTAAGCCCAAGACGTGAAGCAAGTCTCTCAACCCCGTCGACAAAAACAACAGTCGAGACAACGAGGATGGATATGGCCGCGGCGAGCCCAAGCCCCGGACCAGGCAAACCCGCCAAAACACGAGACCACTGTCAAAGTCCATTGGAGCAATTTATATATAAAAACACTTACACCACCAAAACCAATATCCCATCAAAAATAGATAGTTTAGATTCCTCTCCGTTAATTTTTTATGATTAGATGATTCTTCTGGTCTTGGGTATCCGTATAGCGTTGTCTATCCTTTTCCCCTAAATAATACTTCGTCGCCTCACAGGTCTAACCGTACTGGGATATGTGGCGTTGTGTCGTTTAGTGGCTTGTTGTTTTGTCTTGTTTGTATGTATGCTGTGGCCCTTGGTCTCCGGCTGTATTGGGTATTCACTGTTGTATCGGCCTTGTAGCCCGGGTGTTTGAGGAAAGGCGACGTGGCGTCGAGCGCTTAAGTTCATATATCCCCTTAGGCTTGTAGGTGTGTTGTCGCAGAAGCAGGAGCAGCGGAGGCAGCCCGAGAAGACCAAGACGGCTGAGAAGCGCTCTCTGGGGGTCAGCGCGCCGAGCCTAGGCGACGTTGAAAGCTTCGTGAAGACCCAGCCCTACGTGACGCCAAGCGTTCTGGGCGAGAGGTTCGGCGTCAGGCTCTCGATAGCGAAGAGGCTCTTAAAGACCATGGCCGAGCGCGGATTACTAAGGCCTGCGAGCGGTGTAACTGGCCTGAAGCTATACATGCCGATGGGCGAGGTAAAGCTTGCGCGTAAGGTCCAAGTAATGAAGCAGGCCGAGGCTGCCGAGGTTGTTGAGGCACAGCTCCAGCCAACGAAGGGCAAGAAGAAGAAGTCTAAGTCCAAGTAGCCCTATCGAGCACTATCCTCAGTCCCTGTCTCGCATTCTTCAGTGGCTGCGGGCTATCTGTGAGCATTCCTATCTTGACCGACTGGGATGGAGGAGTAGTCGGCTCCAAGATGATCGCGAGGGCGGGCAGGGCCGGCCAGTATAGTATGTCTCCAGGCTCAACTCGACGCACCTCCTTCTCGGCACCCCTCTTGACACTGATCTGGAAATAGGCGAGGCCCCCAGACACAACTAGTGCGCCGCTGAGCGGCATCTGCCTAACGAGCGAGTCGAAAGTCATTGGGGCGAGGTATCTCTTGAGCACTCCGCGGAACTCACCGACTTCCTCGACCCGAAAAACGATGTCGAGCGAGGCCCCAGAAGCCATGACTAATGCTTCATCTCCGACAGATAGTCGCGGGACTCTCGCATAAAACTGTGAGGCAGTGGGCCTCCAACGATGAGTGGTAAGGTGATTGGGGCAGGGCTTTTATACCACAGGAGGACTTATTGTAGTGGTTAAGGAATGGTTAGAGAGTTCACCTACAGGGGGTATACGCTTCAGCAGCTTACGGAGATGCCTATGGACCAACTTATCAAGCTCTTGCCAAGCCGGCAGAGGAGGAGCCTCAGGAGGGGCCTGACGGAGAGTCAGAGGAAGCTGCTTTTGAAGATAAGGAAGCATAGGCAGAGCCCCGGCAACAACAAGCCGATAAGGACCCACGCGAGGGATATGATCATCCTGCCCGAGATGATAGGCCTCACAGTATGGGTGCACAATGGGAAGGAGTTTGTCCCGGTCGAGATTGTGCCCGAGATGATTGGCCACCGGCTAGGCGAGTTCGCCATTACGAATAAGAGGGTCGTACATGGAAGGCCGGGCGTGGGAGCGACTAAGAGCTCGATGTACGTCCCCCTGAAATAACTAAGTAAGATAAGAATAGACGGTATTTGCGCCCGGATCTCCGCCGCGGAGAAACACTTCTATCCTTATAACCCCGGGGAGCGTCTGTATCATTAGGGGTGTTGATAGAGAGGCTTTCGACCGGCGTAAAGGGCATGGATGAGCTTCTAGAGGGAGGTGTCCCTCGAAGCTTCTTCGTGGCCGTTACGGGGGAGCCGGGCTGTGGAAAGACGATCTTCTCGATACACTTCATCTCAAGGGGGATCGAGGAGGGGGACAGGTGTGTATACGTGACGACCGAGGAGACTAGGGCCTCCATTACGAGGCAGGCAGCGTTGTTTGGCATAGACCTCGAAACGGCGGTCAAGAGGAGGCTCCTAGTAATTATCGACGCTCTATCCGGCTCTGATGATAGATGGGTGCTGAACGCCCTCGACGTTGAGCAGCTCCTAGAGAAGGTCATCGAGGCGAAGAAGGAGCTCGGCTACGGCAGGGCAAGACTCGTGATAGACTCGATGTCGGCCTTTTGGCTCGACAGGCCGGCGATGGCGCGCAGATACTCCTATACGGTGAAGAAGGTGTTGTCAAAGTGGGATTTCACAAGCCTGGCCGTGAGCCAGTACGCCATAACGACGGCCGAGGCCTTCGGCTTCGGGATAGAGCACGTAGCCGACGGGATCATAAGGTTTAGGAGGTTTGTGAAGGGCGGAGTCCTGAAGAGATACGTGCTAGTGGAGAAGATGAGACAGACCAACCACAGCCTCGTGATGCACGAGGTGAGCATTGACCCGCACAAGGGCATGATTATCGTCGGGCCGGTGGCTCGGACCCGCGAAGACTTTTCACTACCTCCAGACGTGACGAGACGGATACTCGAGGCCAAGAAAAGATCCGATTCGACTGTTCCCTAGAGATGCGTCCAGAGGATTGCCGGAGACACTACGAGAACCCACTCGTCACGCAGGAGATAGCCAGATACTCTCGCGGCCGAGCAGTCGCCGTCCACTGCGTCACAGCGAGCCGAGGCATAGTGGTCAGGTATGAACCCTCTAGCAGAAAACCGCTAGGCAGAAAACCGCTGAGGATTGAGAACCCGGAAGACGTTTTGCGGATCTTCTCTGAGCTTGAGGCCCGTTCTCCACGCACGTTCTATGCCACGATACATCGCTATGCGTGGTCCAATGGGGAGCCCGTGAAACGCTTATCATCGATGCCCAGCTGGGACATAGATCTCTTGGCCGATAGGCCCGAGGCGGGGGTCCGGGCAGCCGAGCAGATCCTCTCGACGCTGGAGAAACTGGGCGTAGCGTCCTCAACGATTGTAAAGTGGAGTGGGGGAGGATTCCACATACATATCCACGACGGAGCCATCTCGCCGGAGATCTTTACGAGACATGACCCACTAGACGTCGCATACGCCGTCACGGAGTATGTTTCGGCAAGGTGCCGCGACCTCGGACCAGACGTTAGGCTGGAGAACAAGGTTGACCCGGCCCGCGTCTTCACCTGTCCACTATCTCTTCACAGATCGCTAGACAGGGTCTGCGTCTGTATAGACCCTGAGGAGGTTGGCGACTTCGACGTGGGCTGGTCCGACCCGGATGGGTTCAGACACTTCATGGACTGGGACAGATTTGTTGCGGGGGAGGCTGATGGGCTCGCGCTGAGGGCGTTGAACGAGGTGGGGGCCTACCCTATCCGCCGTAGAAGAAGAGTTCATAGGCCGGTTGACGAGGTCGTGAATAGGCTGCTCAGGAGGCTCGGGGAGGGCGACCTACCCGTCTAGCTGGGCTGATGATCCTCAAGCCCTGTCTGGCCCCCTCCGGTCCTCTCCCCACCCCCAATAAGCCTGACGAGTCTATCTAGGAACTCGGCCTGCGCGGGGTGCATCTTTCTACGCGCCTCCTCCAGCGTGAACCATCCCGCCCTATCGACCTCAGGGAACTCTTGGAGTATCCCGGAGCCCTTCGGCCACTCCATCGAGAACTTGTTGCTGACGATCATATTTGGGTCGAGATCCTTCTCCAGAGCCCATGCGTGGACGATCTTCCCGCTCGCCAGCCTCACCTCACCTAGGTAGGTGAATTCTCCGTCAACCTCGTGGCCCGTCTCCTCCCTAAACTCCCTCTTAGCGGCCTCCAACAGGCCCTCACCCTCCTCGACCAGGCCCTTCGGTATCGACCAGGCGCCCTCGTCCTTCTTGGCCCAGAAGGGGCCTCCCGGATGCACGAGAAAAACCTCTACGTTTCCGCCCCTCCTCCTAAAGAGTAGTATCCCCACGCTCTGCTTCTTCAACCCACGTAAAACTTCCTCGAGCCCGCCATTAAATTTGCCCCTCTGGGGCGGGCCAGGGCCTCGGCAGAGAGCCGTGAGGGGGTGGAGGCCTGGTTTCCGCAGGGTCTGCAGCCTCTCTCCAAGCCACATTTTTATCGGTGAGGCCATGCTACGGGCGGAAGAGGGATGAGGTGGCGAAAAAGGGGGAGGATAGTTACTCTCCTGACGGACTTCGGCTCGACAGACCCCTACGTTGGAGAGGTGAAGGGCGCGGTCCTGTCTAGGTGTAGTGACGCAGTCCTAGTCGATATAACGCACGAGGTCGCGCCCTACAATGTCAAGCAGGGCGCATTCCTCCTAAAACTCTCCTACAAGTTCTTCCCAGCAGGCACCATACACCTCGCTGTAGTTGATCCCGACGTCGGTACCGAGAGACGCGGTGTAGTCATTAGGACGAGGCGGTACTGGTTTGTAGGGCCTGACAACGGCCTTCTCTATCCGGCCGCGGTGGAGGACGGGCTGGAGGAGTGCTTCGAGATCGAGGTCAACAAGTATCCGCGCGTCGGGGGCGATACCTTCCACGCCCGAGATGTCTTCGGCCCCGTCGCAGGCGAGATCGCGATTGGTGCGAGGCCATCCATGAGAAGTGTCAGCCCCTCGAGCCTCAATAGGCTTGAGCTATCCAGGGCTAGGTTCGTGGACGGGCAGGCTGAAGCGGAGGTGCTCCACATAGACCGCTTCGGAAACGCGATACTCAACGTGGGGGCAGAAGGCTTTCCAAGGAATCTAAGGCCTGGGGATAAGATTCTCGTAGAGCTAGAAGACGCTTCACACCTCGCCGTTTACTCAAGATCCTACGCCATGCTCCCCAGCGGCACTCTACTGGCGACCCTCGGTGGGACGGGGCTGCTCGAGCTAGCGGTCAGCCGGGGAAGCGCCTCGGCAGTGCTTGGGCTCCGGCCAGGCGCACGTCTCCGCCTCAGAATAATCTAAGCCTATCCCCACCCCCCGCTTCAAGTCTGAGATACATATTTCAAAGGGGACCTCGCGTACGATCATTAGGAGGAAATGGTCTCTAAGGACCTCGTTTCAGGGCTTTTCACGACGCTCCAGAACAACGAGGCAGTAAGGAATAAGGAGTGTATATACTACTACTCGAAGCTAATTGGTGGAATCCTTAGGACGCTCCAGAGACACGCCTACATAGGCTCCTTCGAGTACGTGGAGGATGGGAGAGGCGGGAAAGTCGTCATCCAGCTTCTGGGAAGGATTAACAGGGCCGCGCCAATAAGGCCTAGATTCAGCGTCAGCAAGGATGGATACGAGGACTGGGCGAAGCTCTATCTACCCTCTAAGGATATTGGCATCCTAGTAGTGACCACTAATCAGGGAGTGATGTCGCACAAGGAAGCCTCAGCCAAGGGCCTCGGGGGGAAGCTCCTTGGATACGTCTACTAGAGGAATTAAGCCGAGATTCCTCGAGGACAAGGTAAGGATAATCGACGGCGTGCAGGTCCAGACAAACCCGCCCGCCTCGATAACCGTGTCAGGACCATTAGGCCGTTTAGAGAGGAACTTTAACCACGCTGGTGCCGAGCTCGCCCTCGAAGGCGGAGAAATTAAGATAAGGGTATATGGAAGGGACAGGAAAGCCTTGGCGAGGCTAGGCACAATTAAGAAGCACATCAAAAACATGATGACGGGCGTGACCCAAGGATTCACCTACAAGATGAAGATAGTTCAAAGCCACTTCCCAATGAACGTCAAGGTGCAGGGAAACCGGCTCGTAGTGGAGAACTTTACCGGAGAGAAAAACCCGAGAATAATTGAGCTGCCCCAGAATGTTAAGGTCGAGGTCAGGGGAGACGATGTCGTGATAAAGGGAATCGACAAGGACCTAGTCGGCCTCGCGGCGGGCAGGATAGAGGTGGGGACAAGGCTGAAGGAAAAGGACCTCAGAAAATTCCTCGACGGAATATACCTATATGAGAAGAAGGTAGGCATGGATTAAAGGGCAGCCCACCCGGAGCGCCAGCCCATAATATCACCTCCCGGCCTGGGTCTCTCTAATGTGTGGCTGGAGAAAGCTACCCCTCCCCCACTATTTCCCCCTTTCAAAATTATATTTAATTAGGAGAGAAAGAGCCTGCTGGGCGGCAGGCTTGAGCTACCTACTATAACCCCACCTCCCGACGCCAGCTGGAGATGTGATGAGGAATAAATAGCCAGATGGGATAATAAGTAGCTGGAGGTGTATCGCCGTGGGCAAGGCTATCGGGATCGACCTCGGCACAAGCAACTCTGCCGCGGCGGTAGTAATAGGCGGGAGGCCGACGCTGATCCCGAGCAGCGAGGGCGTGACACTCTACGGGAAGGCCTTCCCCTCATATGTCGCGATAACGCGGGATGGCCAGCTACTTGTGGGTGAGCCCGCACGGCGCCAGGCAGTGACAAACCCTGAGGGGACAGTGACTGGGTTCAAGAGGAAGATGGGGACCGACTACAAGTACACGCTCCACGGCAAGGAGTTTACCCCGCAGCAGCTCTCAGCATTCATTCTCCAGAAGATCAAGAGGGATGCGGAGGCTTTCCTCGGCGAGGAAGTCAAAGAGGCCGTGATAACTGTACCTGCCTACTTCAACGACAATCAGAGGCAGGCGACGAAGGATGCGGCCGAGATAGCTGGGCTGAAGGTACTCAGAATAATAAACGAGCCGACGGCTGCCGCGCTTGCATATGGTCTCGACAAGCTCGAGAAGGAGATGAGGATCCTCGTATTTGACCTCGGCGGCGGCACACTCGACGTCACGATCATGGAATTTGGCGGCGGCGTCTTCGAGGTGAAAGCTACATCGGGGGACACACAGCTAGGGGGCAGAGACATGGACGAGGCGATTGTCAAATACATCGTGGAGAGATTCAGGTCAGAGACTGGGATAGACCTCTCAAAGGACCCAGTAGCGATGAATAGGGTTAGGGAAGCCGCGGAGAAGGCGAAGATAGAGCTCTCCAACGTCTACGAGACTGAGATCAACCTCCCCTTCATAGCTCACGACTCCACAGGCCCTAAACATCTATCATACACCCTCACTAGGTCAAAACTCGAGGAACTTGTCGCGCCGATAATAGAGAGGTGCCGTGGACCTATAGAGCAGGCGCTGAGAGACGCTAAACTGACGCCGCAGGAAATAGACAAGATCCTGCTAGTAGGTGGCCCGACAAGAATGCCCATAGTGAGGGAGTTCTTGAAGAGAGTCCTCGGCAAAGAGCCTGAGAGAGGAGTAGACCCGATGGAGTGTGTGGCCGCAGGCGCAGCCATACAGGCAGCGATACTTTCTGGCGAGCTGAAGGGGAAGGACATAGTGCTGCTAGACGTGACTCCCCTGACTCTTGGCGTGGAGGTTCTGGGAGGACTTGTTGAGCCAATCATTGAGAGAAACACGACAATACCCGTCAGACGGAGCAAGATATTCACCACGGCCGCAGACTTCCAGACCTCCGTCGAGATACACATCGTGCAGGGCGAGAGGCCGATGGCGGCCGACAACGTGTCGCTTGGTAGGTTCACGCTCGACGGTATACCGCCAGCACCACGCGGAGTACCTAGGATAGAGGTGACGTTCGACATAAACGCCGACGGAATACTGACCGTGACGGCGAAGGACCTAGGAACAAATAAGGAGATGAGCGTGAAGATTACAGCTCCCCACAGGCTCTCCAGAGAAGAGATCGATAGGATGATTAAGGAGGCAGAGCAGTACGCAGAGCAGGACAGAAGGAGGAAGGAGGAGGCGATGCTGAAGAACGAGGCCGAGTCTCTACTATACACTGTTGACAAGGCGTTAAGCGAGTATGGATCGAAGCTCGGCGAAGAGGTTAGGAAGAGAGTCCAGGAGACGGCGGATAAGCTCCGAGAAGCACTACGCAAATCCGACATACCGGCGATAAAGTCTTTGATGGAGGAGCTGAGAAAGGCCGCGCAAGAAATAGGCACAGTCATCTACCAGCAGAGCGGTACCGGCGGCGAAAAGAAGGAGCAGAAGTAGACGGGGAGTTCAGCCCCGCTTGGCATAGACTATTAGCCGATAGACTTATCTCGGAGATATGAGAAGAATAGCGGCATGAGGGCCGGAAAAACTGAGCTTCTGTACCTCACCGACTCATATCTAAAGACGTGTGATGCGATGGTCGTCGAGTCAGGCGAGAACTACGTTATCCCTGACAGGACAGTGTTTCACCCCCGAGCCGGAGGACTCGTGGCGGACAAGGGCGAGATCCAGTACCGAGGCGCTAGGGCTTCAGTGACGAGTATCGAGCTGTCCGAGGACGGAGTAGTACACACCCTAGAGGGTCCGTCAGCCTCCATCCCAGTCGGTGAGAGAATCACCTGCACGCTAGATTGGGACTGGAGGTATCGACTCATGCGCATGCACACAGCTCTCCACGTACTCTCAGCGATAGTACACTCCAGGACCGGCGCACTGATAACGGGGAACCAAGTGGAGCCCGAGGTCTCGCGAGTAGACTTCAGCCTAGAGAAGATGGACAGGGCCCTCATAGAGGAGTGCGTATCAGAGGCCAACAGACGGATAGCTGAGGGGCACGAGGTAGTTATCAAGTTCGTAGAACGCGACGAGGCCCTTAAAAACCCAGGCCTAGTGAGACTAGCATCGAGAACCCCACCCGACATGCCCATCCTCAGAATAGTCGAGATAGGCGAGATAGACGCACAGCTAGACGGAGGACCACACGTCAAAAACACAGCCGAGATAGGCGAAATATGCCTCAAGAAGATCGAGAACAAGGGAAGATCCAACAGAAGACTCTACTTCACACTGCAACCGTGAAGCCGCTTTTCTAGCTGACTCGTCGTTCCCGGTCTGTCGCCTGGTGATATCTTTATATAGTTGGGTCGGCGTATAGGCTTGCTTAAGGTGTGGTTGGATAGGGTTTGGAAAGGTTAGACAAGATTGAGGGTTTGACTCCAAGTTCGAGAAACGTGAACCTTGTCGCGAAGGTTGTCTCTAAGGCTGAGCCGCGTGGTGTGGGAAGCCAGTATGACCAGAGGCAGCACCAGCTCTCGGAGTCCCTTATTGCGGATGAGACTGGGGCGATACAGCTGGTTCTCTGGGACGAGAACATCAACAAGGTGAGCGAGGGAGACACAGTCCGCATCACGAACGCTTTCGTGAAGGTCTTCAGGGGGAAGATGCAGCTAAACCTCGGCAGGTACGGCAAGATAGAGGTTCTCGACCAGGATATAGGCAGCGTCAACACGGAGAACAATCTCTCCGAGAAGACGGTCTACGAGGGTGCTCCGAGGTCTGGAGGGGCTAGGAGGCGGGGCTGGTCCCCAAGGGGGCCTCGGAGAAGCTTCAGCGAGTGATAGGGTCAAGAAGGCTCCCGGTCGGGGCCTAGTCCTCCTGGGGCTCTACCAGTAGGACTCCCCCCTCACTCCCCACTACCTTTATTGTTTGGTTCTGTCTTACTGGCTTAAGCGCCTTTGCCCTCCTATACTCGCCCGCCACCACTACGTATCCTAGCCTCCCGGTTTCGATATCCTCTACAGCCCTACCTGTCCCCCTAACCGGCACAAGCTCGTAAGAAGTTCTGCGGGTCGCGCGGAGGGCCTTGTAGAGCACGAAGGCCGTGATTCCGCCCCCAAAAGCCGCGATAAGTGTAACCGTTATCTGGAGCTCGCTGAGCCACTCGGAGGCCACATAGACTATTCCCGGCGGAGCCCTTATCAGTAGTATTATTCCTATGGTTAGCAGTATTACTCCGCCAATCATCGCGGCCATAATCCCGCCCGAATAGAACTCGTAAAGTATCAGCACCGAGCCTAAGACTATTAGTGCTAGTCCGGCCCAGTTTATGTTGAAACCCTGCCCAACAAGCCCTAGAACGATAAGTACGGCGCCAACGATCTCCGCACCAAACCCCGGTGTAGACAGACCCACTACGAGTATCAGGATGCCCAGAGTGATTAGTAGTCCCGAGACTAGGGGGTCGCTCAGGAAGTTCAGCAGCTGTACCCTAACGTCAGGGTCAACCCGAACTATCTGGGCTCCGCGGGTTCTTAGGGTGTACTCGCCGTAGATCGTCTTGACTACCCTCCCATCGGCCTTCTCCATAAGATCGTTAATATCGTTCGCGACTATCTCGATGACCCCGTACCTAAGCGCTTCTTCGGGCCCGAGATTGTCGTTGTACATAACGAAGCGGGCTGCCTGTGTCTCGTTCCTGCCGTGTAGCTTGGCCATACTCTTCATCTTACCGACGAGAAAGTTTATGATCTTGGACTCGTTTGTGGGCACGCCATTGACCACGGGCTGTGCTGACCCGATGGTCGTGTAGGGAGCCATGGCAGCGAGGCTTGAGGCCATCAGTATGTATGTTCCTGCGGAGAGCGACTGTCTGCCAGGTGGGTAAACGTAGACGATTACAGGTATCGAGGAGTTGAGCATGGCGTCGATTATCTGGAAGGTTGAGTCTCCCAGGCCGCCGAAGGTATCTATCGTTATCAGGACTGCGTGGAAGCCTGAGGCCTGCGCTATGGCCGTCTTGACGTACTCCGCGGTAGAGGGCGAGATGTTACCGGAAATCTCAAGCCACATGACGGCCCCGGCCCCTCTGGAGGGTGGGGCAGACCATGTGAGTAGCAAGCAAGTGATGCATATGAGGAGGGCTATCTCTCTTTTCAATTCTTAGACTACTTTCTCTCCTGAGGGCTGGTTACTCCGCGCGCTATCCCGACTAGGCTCCCTAGGCCTCCACCCCCCTCTGTCACTATTATGAGGTTCTTCTCCCTCGCTATCTCGGCCCATGTCTGCAGCTCTCTCAGCCTCAGAGCTATTGGGTTGGTTGAGTAAAAGGCGGCTGCATCGGCCATCTTCTGAGCGGCCATAAGCTCGCCCTCAGCCATGATGACCCTGCTCCGCCTCTCCCTCTCCGCTTCTGCCTGCTTCGCCATGGCCCTCTGCATCGACTCAGGGATCACGACATCCCTTATAGAGACCGTGGTCACCTTTATCCCCCACGGCTCCGTCGCCTCGTCAAGTATCTGCTGGATCCTCTTGTTCAGCTCGTCCCTCCTCGCGAGGAGGTCGTCGAGCTCCACCTGGCCTATCACGTCCCTGAGGGTTGTCTGGGCTAGGAGGCTAGTTGCTATCTGGTAGTCCCTCACCCTCATGACGGCGGCCAGCGGGTCTTCAACCCTCATGTAAACCACGGCGTCTACCTCAACCGTCACGTTGTCTCGAGTGACTATCCGCTGGCGCGGGACATCAAACGTCAGTATCCTCAGGTCGATTACTCTGGGCTGATCTACTATGGGGATCAAGAAGATGATGCCCGGCCCCTTGGCCCCGATGATCCTGCCCAGCCTGAAGATGACAGCCCTCTCATACTCCCTCACGACCCTGATGGCGGAGGCCAGGATGATCAACAGGATAATGACGAGGATTATCAGGCCTAGGATGGTTCCTACACCTATCTGCAGAGTTAAGACCATTCCAAAGGCATATAGTCTGTGAGCTGCTTAAAAAGATTTATGGAGGCTGGTGTCGAAACAAAACTCGCTATTCAGGGCGGCCAAGAGAAAGACCTTCATAATTTAAAATGTTTCGGGTCTCGGGTATCCGTATATCATTGTCCGTCCATTTCCCCTGAATATTACCTCATTACCCCATAAATCCAACTGTATGGGGATGTTTCCGTGTTCTAGTCCTAATATGTGTCTTGGTTTAGATTTCTCCTTCTCTATTCCTTTTATGTTTGTTAGTGTGTAGTATATTTCTCTTGGGAGTATTAGCCCCTTTGAGGTCTTTATTTATCTTGGTAGTAGTTTCTTGGCGCTCTCTGTGAGGTATAGTAGGATGTTTCGAGCCATCTCCAAATCATCCTCCTCAATATGGGGTTTGGGGTGATTCTTATGGATGGTTTGTCCAGGTCGTAGCGCGCCCAGCTCAGGAATTTTTCCTACTGTTAGAGCCGCTTCTCCCTAACTTTTTCTAGTAGCTTGCTTACTGTCTGTTGCGACTGGGGTAGGCCAAGCCTTTAGACATAAGTTTCTTCCTAGCTAGTGGTCTAACCGGCCTATTGGGGCCACCACTCTTTATATGTGGGGCCGGTGGAGGGTCTTATCCGAACGGGTGATGGAGATAGGTTGGTGATGGCTTATCTGTGGATGAGGCTTAGTGGCGAGGAGCTAGGGAGGTATGAGGGATATTACGTGGTCTTCAGGGACTATGGGGCAGACGAGGGCGTGCGACACTACAAGTCTTTCCTAATCATGCAGAGATTCGTCGCCGAGGCGTGGCGGGAGCTATCCGAGAGGTTCCTAGAGGTCTTTAGGTATCCCGTAGAGAGGGTTCTGAACATCACTCCGACCCCCGACGGATCATTATTGTTCAGAACGAGTTGGATGGAAGGCTGAGGACTTGGATGATACCCTCCATCGAGACGCTTAGATGGCTAATATACGAGGCGACGGTGGGAGAGACGCCGCCGAGAATCTACCACCTACCACCACTCAACTCGACAGTCCTAGAGAGGGAGCAGGTGGAGAGGTTCCACATAGTTGCAAGGCCATAAGAGATAAAGACACGGAACGAGGGGGTGCAGTGATATTGAAGTTCTACGCAGACGTTCATAAGACTAAGAAGAATGGTGAGGGCTTCAGGATAACATATACTACTGACGGAATAACTTTCAGGCATGTAGACAGCTTCGGCGAGATCCCTGCTGGGCCCGGAGACAAGCTATTCATGGATACAATACCACCCCAGCACACGGACGGCTCGATAGAACTACTAAGGAGAGGGGTAGAGGTATACTATCTTAGGAGGCTTACATTGTTTAAGAAGGTGCGCGGAGAGCATAAGTTGCCGAAGAGCGCTAGGGGAGACATAAAGGCATTAATGAACATAGAGGAGAGGTGGTTCAGAAGAGTAACTGAGGACTTCTTGGTTATGCGGAGGATGATTCTGGCCCACAGGTCTCTAATGAAGACTCATCAGCAACTAATGAACAAATACAGGGCTTTGTCTGATGCTGAGAAGGAGGTTCTGAAGCCAGCTATCTCCTCTATAGAGAAGCAGATGGAGGAGATGGCGAGGCAGATAGCTGAGGAGGCTGGTAGGAGGTATCCGTCCTACAATGGACTTGTTGAGTTGTTGGGTATAGGTGGCAGATCTTCGGCCTTGGAGGCTCTTGCAGAGGTCTTTACTTACGCGGAGTGGTCGTCTTGGCGTAGGGTCAGGAACTATTTCGGCCTATGGGACAGGGATAGGAGGACCCACTACCACAAAACAAAGGCTAGACACGCACTCGAAACACTGACACTAAGCATCAAGGGATACAGGATAAATGGCAGGGACATAGAAGAAGTCTTGAAGACAATCTGGCTAACCTTGAAGGCCCAGGAGGCCGGGATTACCGCTCCAGCCTGACGGAGAAAAACCCAGAAGGCTGGAGCGGCTAACTTAAATAACCTACAATCCACAGGCGAGGTGGCTTTAAAACCCTCCTGTGGATTGTGTGGCCCTTTCTATTACCCTTCTGGCCTTCTGGCCTTCTGGGTTCTCTAAAGTCGGGTGAAGCATACCAACCCCTCCTCCCCTCTTTTCCTCCCCCATTACTTTAAATTATGATTTAAGTTAGAGCCCTTCTCTACGCGGCCTGGTATGGGGCTCGTGGAGGAGCTGGGGGTCAGGCCGGTCATCAACGCGGCAGGGACCCTCACGGTTCTCGGCGGATCCGTCCTGGGCCCGGAGGTTCTGGACGCGGTCAGGGAGGCGTCGCAGATCTACGTCGACATGGCTGAGCTGCACGTCAAGGCTGGGCGCTACGTCGCCTCACTCCTCGGAGTCGAGGACGCCTATATAACGTGTGGGGCTGGCGCGGGGCTGGCCCTCGCCGTCGCTGCCTGCATGATCAGGGATAGGCCGGAGGCTAGGTGGAGGCTTCCCAAGACAGAGGGGCTGAGAAGCACCGTGGTGGTCCAGTCGGTTCAGAGGAACTTCTACGACTACATCATTGAGACTGTTGGGGCGCGGATAAGGGAGGTGGGGGGCGCCGAGCAGGAATTCGCCGAGGCGCTGGACGGTACGGTCTGCGCAACGGTCTACTTCGCCTTCGATCCTATGGAGGGCGCCCTACCCCTAGCAAAGGTTGTCGAGCTGGCGCATAGCCGCGGAGTCCCCGTGATAGTCGACGCGGCCGCCGAGCTGCCGCCGAGAACTAACCTAAGGGCCTTCTACGAGGCGGGAGCCGACGCTGTCCTCTTCAGCGCCGGCAAGGACCTCGGCGCCCCGAACGACGCCGGGATAATTCTAGGCCGGCGGTGGGTCGTTGGGCTCTGCAGGACCCTCGGGCCCCACAGCTACGAGCAGGTCGAGGGCTCGACGAGGATAAACATAGGGAGAACGATGAAGACGAGCAAGGAGGATATCTTCGCCGTGGTGGCGGCCCTGAAGAGCTACATCGCATCGAGCGAGGAGGAGAGGCTTGCGTCTTGGAGACGGAAGGCAGAGTACATAGCGTCCGAGCTCAGGCGGAGGGGCGTCGAGGGTGTGGGGATCATCTATCCGTCGGGCTTTCGGCATCCGAGGCCGCCCTGTATCCCGAGGGTCGAGATAGCGCTGGGGACGGAGCGCGAGGCTGAGGCGCTGCTCGGGGAGCTCAGGGCCGGGGACCCGCCCATATACACCTACAGGGTCGGGAGCCGCGTCTACGTCAACCCCCAGTGCCTCCGGAGCGGCGAGGAGGTTGTCGTGGCCGAGAGGCTCGCGGCGGCTCTCAGGGGGCGATAGGCCTCTCCTGGACCCCTCTGGGCTCGGAACCTCAGCCTATCGTCTCCCAGGCGCCGCTCCTCATAGACCTGTAGGCCGCGTCGAGTATCTTGTTGACTATGTAGCCGTCCCGGTAGGTCTCCCTAGGCATCTCGCCTCTCCCGATGGTGTCGACGAAGTGTCTTAGCTCGGCGAGGTAGCCGTAGAGCTCGTGTTCCCTCCAGATGGGGTACATCCAGCCCCTCGCCACTTCGGCCTTCTCGACGACGTAGCCCACGCGCTCCTCCGCGGCGACCGTGAAGACCCTTATCCCCGTCTCCCTCGTAGTGTCTATGAATGCCGCACCCTCCGAGCCGTAGACCTCGTACCTGAGGTCGAGGCCCCCGTGGGCCGCCCAACTGTTCTCGCTCTGGCCGATCTGGCCGCCGCGGTATCTGACTATTGCCAGGCTGTTATCCTCCGCCCGCGTCTTCGCGCCGTGGACCAGGGTGGCTCCCCAGCCCATCACCTGCAGCGGCTCGTCTCCGATAAGGTAGCGCGCCACCTCTACCGAGTGGCAACCCATGTCGAGGAGGGAGCCGCCTCCCGAGAGCGCCGGGTCCCAGAACCAGTCCGAGTGGGGGCCGAAGTGGGCCTCCCTAGTCCTGACCCAGAATACCCTCCCGAGAGCGCCCCTCTCGACCAGCTCCTTGACCCTAGTTATGTGGGGGGCGAAGACCTGGTTCTCCGCGTAGCCGTGGAGCACCTTGTGCCTCTCGACCAGGCCGAGCATCTCTTTGGCTTCGTTCGCGGTTCTCCCCAACGGCTTCTCGCAGACCACGTTCTTCCCGTTCTCGGCCGCCAGCCTGGTGGCCTCGAGGTGGAGGAAGTTGGGGAGGCAGATCAGGACCATGTCTATCTCGGGGTCCCTGCAGAGCTTCTCGACGAAGCTGTCGCCCCAGTAGCCCCGCTTCACGCCGAAAGACCTGACAAGCTCCTCGACTGGGCCCTGCCTCCTACCGCCAACCGCCACGACCTCCACGCCCGGGACCTCCTTCAGAGACGGCAGGTGGAATGTAGAGACCACGAAGCCTGAGCCCAGAACACCAAGCCTGACCGGCGCCAACCCAGCTCGATAAAAATCGCTCGCGGGCCTAGATAAATCTTAGGGAGAAGCAGTGTTCCCCCTAGGACGCGGCGCGGGGAGCTTCGAGGACTCTAGGATACCCTACTTCTCTCCTGCGAGATCAGCGCGACCCTCTTGATTGGTGCGAGAGACTGACCGAGCATGCAGAGACCCCAGAAGCCGTTGAACAACGAGAGGGAGTAGTTCACGCTGGCGTAGAGCGAGCCCGCCACTGCGCCGACGTTCATGCTGCCCCGCTCCAGCTCTGCGAGTCCCAGCCACAGCACCGCCAGCGGGAGAGAGGTGCTGACCGCCAGCCCCGAGAACCAGAAGACCCTGTCATAGTGGATTATCCTCATTATCCCCGCGAGCCACCTGTCAAGCGACGTGTAGAACTCGGCGAGCACACCCACCTCGCCGTTCAGATACCTCTCGGCCGAGTGTATGTTCTGGCTGTAAAAGCTTCTCTCGATGTTTCGGGCCTGCTCTACCCTCCTGCTGTAGAGCTCGGTGACCGCGGCGAGGGGCGGGATGATGGCCGCGCCTAGGAGGCCCATCGCGGGGCTGAGGCTTGCCATCGCTGCGAGGGAGGCCGAGGCCATCAGGACGTTTGGGAGCATCGTGGTGAAGCCGCCGGAGCTGTTCCAGATCACGAAGTCGATGTCGCTCACTATCCTGCCAATCACGTCGCCCCCATCCCCCCACGCTGCCGGGCCCCGCCCGAGGATCCGCTTCTTTATCGAGACTATGCCTCGCGCCATCTGGTTCCAGAAGGGCCTTAGGAGCCACTCGGTCGCAGAGACGGCCACCGCTACCGCGGCTAGGGAGAGCATCCCCTGGTTGAGGAGCCGCGAGTCTGGGGGTGTGGTGCTGAGCGCCGTGACGACGTCCCTCAGTATTAGGGGGAGGAGGAGGCCGAGGGATATGGACCTCGATAGGAAGGCGGTCGAGGCGTAGAGAAGCGCCTTAGCAGCAGCCCTTCTGCCCAGCTCCCTGAAAATTACCTCTTTTCCCCACAAGTCTAGCTGTATAGGGATGTTTCCGTGTTCTAGTTTAGGCCTCTCCTTCTTAATAACGCCTATCTCTTTCTCTGGTGTGTCCAGCTCTTAGTGGGTGAGGGTTGGGGATGGCCTAGTTATTAGGGCCATTACTCTTTATATGCGGGGCCGGTTGGTGTTCTTCTCCGAAACGGATGATGAGGATGGAGTGGGATGGTGGTGAGGTTCCAGTTGGTGGCGAGGCCATACGAGATAAAGATGGAGGGCGAGGAGGTGTAGTAATAGTGAGGAGATGCCTGCCACAAGAGCTCCGAATAAAGTTGTACGATGATGTTGTTGCTCTTCGGAGAAGCGGGCTATCATACAATAAAATTATCGACGAGATCTACCGAAGATATGGCGTGAGGATACCCATATCGTCGATAAGCGAGTGGCTACGCGGAATACGTAGCCCATACAACGGCAGGAGGATACCTTCATTAGAACTGTTGAAGCCCTCTGTGGAGCTTGCATACGTGATCGGCGTGGTCTTAGGCGATGGATATATTATATTAAGAAGAAAAGCCGCGTCCGCGAAGGCTACAACCATGTCATAATACGTCTTGAGGCTAAAGACAAGGAGTTCGTTGAAGAGTTTGGGAGATGCTTAAGCGTCGTTCTAGGAAGGGGACCAATCAAACCATATAGGTTATCGTCAAGAATATATGACGTCGTCGAAGTTGAGTCCAAGACGCTCTACGAGTTCTTGAGAAAACCGGTTGACCTTGATAGACTGAAGAAGTATATAGAGCACTGTGACAGGTGCACAGCGGCATTCCTCAGGGGATTCGCGGACTCAGAAGGAAGCGTTTACAAGAAAGGACAAATATTTATCACCAACACCGACCTGAGACTACTCACATACGTCCAAGAACTTCTTAAGAGGTTCGGCATAGAGTCAACGGGCCCAAGACTTAATCGTCGACGAGGATCTCTAATAAAAATAAATCCCATTACTGGGAAAATATACACGACTAAAAAGGATTGCTACTATATCTATATTAGAACCTTTAGCAACGCAAACTTCTACAAATACATAGGCTTCACAATCAGGAGGAGGCAAGTGAGGTTGGAAGAGTACTTCAGGAGAACTAGAAACTTAAACCCTCTCCCTTTTCCCACCCATACTTACCAGTTCACGGTGTCTATCACGGAAAGTAAAAACGAAGCCAGCGTTCGACGCCAAAGCCTCCCAGAGCTTCAGCCGCATGCCTAGACGCCCTCTAGCAAGACCCACAATATTAAGGCGTCCAGCCCCCTGCGGCTCAGCGGCCCAGAGACCCCAGCCGGGCGCGACCGGCTCCGGTGAACACTCCGCGTCTCGTGAGGGAAAGTTTAGTCTGGCCTCGGGTATCCGTATAGTGTTGTTTGTCCTTTTCCCCAGAATATTACCTCGTTTCCCCACAAGTCCAACTGTATGGGGATGTTTCCGTGTTCCATTCCTAAGGGATACATAAAGACATTGATGAACATAGAGGAGAGGTGGCTTAGGAGGGTTACTGAGGACTTCCTAGCTATGCGGAGGATGATAACCGCTTATAGGACTATGACGAGAACGCACCAACAACTATTAAACAAATACAGGGCTTTGTCTGAGGCTGAGAGGGAGGTTCTGAGGCAAGTAATAAAGTCCTTGGAGGTGCGGATGGAGGAGGTGGCTAGGATGATCGCTGAGGAGACCGGTAAGAGGTATCCTGTGTATAATAGGCTTGTGGATGCACTAGGTGTGGGTGGAAACTTCGTTGCTATGGAGGCTCTGGCCGAGCTGATAACGTACCTAGACCCATCCACGGGGTTCAGGAAGACAGGCAATCTAAGGGCTGTTTAAACCGATCCGTGGTAGAAGGAAATTCTGTAGCCGGCACTTGAGGCGTGCTTTGCAGAAGCTGACGGCTTCAGCAAACAACATCACAACACATCATCTTACCGCGAAAAAGGAGAAGGAAATCCTCTCAAGAATCTGGATGATATATTTAGGATGGAAACCCTTGGGAGGCTGTCCATGCCGGCGCAGGGAAAACCCGGAGGCCGGTATGATGGCGCAATTAACGCGCACCCCGGCGTCGGGTGCTGCGATAGCTTATTTAACGTCCGGCCTCCTCTAAGGGTTTCCCACACGCTGCACGGGTGGCCAGCCAACCCCTCCCCCCTTCTTTCCCCTCTAATGAAACATATTTTGTGGCCTAATCCCTTCTAGTCCCTAGCTATCTGAGGCTAGAAGTTGACGAGCGGGTAATGGTGGACGGAACCATACTGAGGCCGCTGAATAATATGGGTGAAGGATGAAACAACACCTCAAGACCCTGCTATCGGTGTAGTTAAAGCCATCGTAAAAAGTAAGATAGATTTTTCAAAAATATCTTCAATAATCCGTGGACAAACCCTAGTGATAAACTCCATAATAGAGAAGAAGCTTATATTATGGGGGTATTACTCTATTGTTGTGAGCACGAGGCAGGCGGAGGCCAAGGAGGTCAAGGTGGGGCGGACCCTAAAGCGTTACTGGCGCCTCCGCGTCCCCAAGAACCTGTCTCGAGGAGCGGCCGCGGTCGTGGTGGAGGCGGGCGGTGAGAGGTGGCAGATGAGCCTAGACAGGCACGGCAGGCTCTACGTGCCCTCCCGGCTGAGACCCATGTTTGAGGAGGCTAAGACGATCATGGTGAGGCGTGAGGACGACACCCTGGTCCTCAAGCTGCTTTCTTATAAGTAAAAAAGTTATAGATTGTCGCTTAGTGATACATGGGTATCCGTATAGTGTTGTTTGTCCTTTTCTCCTGAATATTAACTCGTTTCCCCACGAGTCTAGCTGTATTGGTATGTTGCGGTGTTCTAGTTTTAGTAGGTGCTTTAGTTTGGGCCTCTTTTTCTCTATAACTCCTATCTGTTGTATAGCGTATTTCTCTTGGTAGTATTGGTCCGTTTTAAGTCTTGTATATCTTTGGATGGTGGGCCATTATTTTCAGCCTGGTCTCTAAATGTTTATGTAACGTCTCTAGCATCGGTTCTGTATAGTGGTTGGGTGAGGGCGGGACCGAAACGCCTGGGCACAAGGGGCCGTGGCCGGGTTTGCGTCCCGTCCGATGCGGGACGGTCCCCGAAGGGAGCAGGGATGCTTCCTGCGCCTGCTGGCGCCGCCGGGGAGTGTCCTCCCCGCCCGTGTCCCCCTGAGAGAATTGCTCCCGGGTCGGGGCTGGGAGCCTTGGGGGTAGAGGGGGGAGGAGGGGTGGCCGACGGGCTAAGGCCGCTCCTGCCCTAGAAGCACCAGAATACAGACGAACTAAGTCGAGTACTCTGCCCCAAGTGGGCTGTCTCTTTCCCGGAGTAGGTCTCCGGGCCGCCCAATGCTTGTGGGCGGCTGGGGCTGCCCATTTGGGGGAGGGGATTGGCACCGGGGAATGCTCCGCCCGGTGTCTAGGTGGGCGGCTGGGGGCCAGGTGGCGGCTTCCTCGGTCGGGGGAGTCGCTCCCGACCTCCTCGGTCGGGGGGGATGAGGGGTGCTGTGCCGCGGCGCGCCGAAGGCCCCCTATCCCAGCTATTGGGGGTGGTTCTATGGGTCTGGCGGCGGGATCGGCCCATCCTCGGTCGGGGGTGTGGCTGCTCTCCCGCGACGGCTATGCGGCTATGCCGTTTGACTGGCGCGGATCCTCGGTCGGGGGTCCGCGGACAGCGCCGGGCCGTGGTCCAGCCGCCTAGAAGGTCCTACCCCACAGGCTCTCCTCGACCGGGGGGAGCTGTGGAGCGAGGACACTAGACTACTCCCGCGGTTAGTGTCTAGGTCTTTTCCCCGGGCAAGGCCGGCCTCCCGGGCTAAGCGGGGGATGTGCATCCCGGGGTGATGGCGCGGCGTGCAGGGGACCCCCAGGCCTAGATGGCCGCGGGCGTGAAGAGGCTTCTTGACGGCTTGGCAGATGTCCTTACTGATGCTGATGCCTGCGCCGCGCTCCCGGGAGCGGCGACGGGGCTAGAGGCCTCTGGGCCGAGGCGCGAAGGCCTTTGGGGCTAGGTGCGCCCCTGGTGCCCCGCCACACCCTTTGGGTGGAGCCGACTCCGGAGCGTGGCCGGGGAGGCCTGCGAGGCGCGGGATAGAGAGTCGCGCCGACGGTACCCATCCCATAGGCGGCCTTGCGGAGGTGGGGGAGGGCTCCATGCCGGTCGGGGGCTAGCTGCCCCCGCCCCTCCCCGGCCCTTTGAGGGGAAATGTGCGTGGAGTCTTCCCCTGTCTCCGCTCGACGACGCCCAGCTGATGGGCGGCCCGGGCATGCCCCGGGTAGCGACGAGTGCGCGCCGCCAATGGGGGGAGGGGGTGGATAAGTGGTGAGTGGGACGGTCTTCGTAGACTTCGGCCGCAACAGGATCTATGCTCTCCCAGAGGATGGTGAAGAGGTGATGGTCTTCAACGACTTCCTAGAGATGTTTGAGAAGTTGAGGCCGACGATTGTGGTGGCTGACAGCTATCCAAGGAAGCTTCAACCCACTATAACGCGGCTTGACGGAGCTACGTTCCTGAGGCTTAGAGATCTTAAAAAACTCTCCGAAGAGCGAAAGAACAATGGCCTTAAGAAGACGGATGAGAACGATGTTAAGGCTCTGAGGCAGATGTTCTATAAGACTCCTGATCTGTTCCAGCCACTCTATACTTCTCCCGTGGAGCTCGAGGTTAGGGCTCTGACGGAGCTTTGGGTAGAGCTGGCTGGGATAAAGAAGGCGGCGAAATATACGCGGACCACAACAAATGATCCATTAGCTGTCGAGACTTATAAGATATTAAGACGCTACACCAAAAGGTTAGCGACTAGGATTCATGAAAAGGCTTTGGAGCTACCGCTCTACAGGACGGCTGTCGAGAGGTTTGGTCTTAAAGGAGCGACACTAGCATACATCATTTCCCACGACTCCATCGTCTTCAAGACATTGTCTAGGACTGGGTTGGAGAGGCGCTATGAGCTGTTCCGACGGCCTTGGAGGGGTAGAGGGCTACGGAGCCAACTACTGATACTTCTGGCCAATAAAATGGTTTTGAACAAACATCTTAGATATCTATCTGTCTATGAGAGCTATCTTCGGAGGGGTAAGAAGCATTGGCAGGCAATCCTACGCGTGGCGAAAAGAATTCTAAGAGACATCAGGAGACTAGCGATAGAAGTCCAGGAGGCCGGACTAGCCGCTCCAGCCTGACGGAGAAAAAGCCCAGAAGGCTGGAGCGGTCAAAAGGAGAGTTCCCGCCAATAGTGGCGCGGTCCAAGCTGCTCTCTCTCCGGCCTTCTTGGTTTCTCCAATGTCAGGTAGGAGCGCAAATACCCCCTCCCCCCTGTTTCCCTTATCTTATATCGTATTCATAACCTATTCTCTCTCCTCTCGCTCTCCTTCTAGCTCCGCTACCTGAGCATTTTTCCCCGGACGAAGAGCGTTATTATTAGGGCGTTCCAGAGGAGGGTCAGCGCGAGCCACGCCACGATGGGGAGGGGGCTCTTGGAGCCTGTCTCCCTGATGTAGAGGAGGCCGAGGAGTGGCGGAACAGCGAGTATGAGGGCTAGGGCGGTTGAGCGGGCGAAGACCCGGGCGTAGTGGGTGTACATGGCCCTCTGGCGGCTAGGGGTAGTTGCTTAGCAGCTCCCTCATCCTGCTCCTGAGGCCCCTCATGACCCTCCTATGCGTCTCCACCGCGCTCCTTAGGTTGCTCCTGAGCTTCTCCCTCTCGCTTCTTCCAGCCTCCCGCCGCGCCCTAACCCACTCAGCATCCCTCTCGGCCGCCGCCCGAAGCCTCTCGACGTCCCTCTTCATGAGGCTCGTGGCATTTGAGAAGAACCCCCTGACCCTCAACCTGGTCTCGGCCCTTAAGGGCATCCCCACGTCAGGGCCGGCCGCGCGTATATTAGGTCTTGCCCCGGGGGGCCTATAGCTGAACCTCCCTCTCGCCGCCCCTCTCTATCATCAGGACCATCCTCTGTGGCTCGATGTCTATCGGCCTCCCACAGTAGCTGCAGTGGAGCCTGAAGACCAGCATCCTCTTCTCAGCCTCTCCGCAGGCCTCCCGGCTGGGGAGGTGGAAGAGGTTGAGCTCCCTGCAGACGGGGCAGGCTATCCTCCCGACCTCGCCCTCGAGCGGTAAGGGGGCCTCGTCTAGGAGGCCCGAGGCCACGTAAATCCTCTGGACGGGGAGCTCCCGGCCGCTCCTCTTCAGGAGACCCTTGAGCCGCGCTATCTCCAGCTCCTGCTCCGCCAGCCTCTCCCTCGCCTGGGCCAGGCTCCTCTCGAGGGAGCCGTAGACCCATCTCGGGACTACGAGGTTCTGGAGGGCGGGGAGCGCGGCGCGGGCAACGATCTCCCTAGCCCTCTCCGGAACCCTAAGCGAGCCGGACTGGGTCACCATCATCCGCGCCAGGCCGTGGAGGGCCTCGGCGGCAAGCTCCAAGTCGTCTGGCTTGAGGCTGCCTCCTGCGAGCAGGACCCGGGCGACGGCCTCGCCGAGCTCTGAGGGCTTCGGCATCCCCCTCCAACGCGCCAAGGCCTCCCGAAGTGAGGCGAGCGTGCTGCGATTCGGCTCGAACAGCCCGCTCCTCTCAAGCTCCCTCAGGATCTCCACCAGCATGTCGGGGGCGACGCCGAGCCTCCGCATCTCCCTAATCAGCTCGCCGTAGTGCTCCGTCGGGACGAAGACCATGGAGCCGCCCGACCCTTCGGTACCCAGACCCTCCACCCTCCCCCCCGACTCCTGCTGAGGAAAAAGCTTTAACAGGGCTGGGGAGCCGCGGCACTTGTCTGGGAAATACGGGGAGCATCGCTTACGCGTGATGCCCTCCGCGCGGGGCGCCCCCTTCGGCTGGGCCTCGGCGGCCGTGATAGTGTTTATATAGGTGGCGGGGGAGGCGCGGACCGATGGCCGTCATCGGGATTATAGGAGGCTCAGGAATCTACAGTGTGGAGATGCTGAAGGATTCGAGGCAGGAGAAGGTTTACACGCCCTACGGAGCCCCCAGCTCCCACCTGACCGTCGGGAGGGTGGGGAGGCACACAGTCGTCTTCCTGCCGAGGCACGGCCCCGGGCACAGCATCCCCCCACACATGATAAACTCTAGGGCCAACATCTGGGCCCTCAAGGAGCTCGGAGTCGAGAGGGTCCTAGCACCCAGTGCCGTCGGAAGCCTCCAAGAGGAGTATAGGCCGGGCGAGCTCGTCCTGCCCGACCAGTTCATCGACAGGACCCACGGCAGGCCCTCCACCTTCTACGACGGCGGCAGGGTCGCCCACATCTCGATGGCGGACCCCTTCTGCCCCGAGCTCTCGGACATCGTCTACGACGAGGCGGTCCGGATGGGGATACCGATCCACAGGGGCGGGACATATGTCTGTATCCAGGGCCCACGCTTCTCGACGCGGGCGGAGTCCAACATGTTCAGGATGTGGGGGGGACACATCATAGGGATGACCCTGGTCCCCGAGGTCTCGCTAGCGAGGGAGGCCAGGATGTGCTACTTAACGATCGCCATGGTCACCGACTACGACTGCTGGAAAGAGGGTTGGCGCGTCACCGCGGAGGAGGTCGTGAGGACGATGGCCAGCAACGTCGAGAAGGTGAGGAGGCTGCTCGAGGGCGTGATCCCCAAGATTCCGGACGAGAGGTCGTGCCACTGCCACAAATACCTCGACGAGGCCCTGCTCTAGTATAGTTCCTGGAGCGGTGCTAGACTTTTAGGGCCTCCGCGAGCGGCATCTTTCTGAAGCCCCGTATCTCCCCCGGAGCCTCGGTCGCGTCTATGAAGACGGTCCGCGGATAAAGGGTGGTGACCCAGCTCAGCAGCCTCGAGGCGTATTCGAGCTTGAGCAGCTTCCTCGACGCCCAACCCTCCGCCTGCTTCAGAAGGCTCGAGTAGACCCCTATACCGCAGCCCGGGCACATCCCGATCGTCACAATCTTCGCGGCGCCGAGCGCTGCACATATCGCTACAGCCCTGTCGCCGTCCGTGAAGCCGCCGAGGTTGTGTATGTGTCCAGAGGGTGGGCACTGGCAGGTGGCCTCAACCCTCTCTGAGAGGGTCTTAGGCAGCTCCTCTATCCTCTCTATGTTGTCTCCATGCGCGTGTATCACCAAGATGGCCCCGCGGCGCCACGCCTCGAATATGTCCTCCAAGTCTCCGTCTAGGTCGGTGACCACTATGTCTGGGGTAAGGCCGGCGTCGAGGATCGGCGAGGTGGCTGTGTCTGCCGAGACCAAGAGTGTGCCGCTGGGACTAAGATTCTTCAAGGCCTCTGCCTCCCTCCTCACGGAGTCGTAGGCGCCGGCCACTACGACGCGGCTCGCGCCCCTGAGCATACGCCCCATTACTCCCTTCAGGCACGGCCTCCCACCCATGAAGCTCGCCAGGAGCCACGCGGCCCTCTCATCCATGTCGCGTGAGAAACCGAATGAGGCCAGTATCTCCTCGTACCAGTCGAGCCAGCCCGCCGGAGGCTCCGGAGCCTCCTCAGGCGCTCCGCAAGTCATCCAGCTCTCCGAGAGTTGCTGAGAGGTGCGCCATCATGTCGTAGTTGTGGAGGCTCTCTATGCTCCTTACCTCGACGATTATCCTGGTCTGGGGTGCTAGGAAGCCGAAGCTCAGCTTGACCGAGGATGCGATGAGCCTCACCACGTCCTCGGCAAAGAGAGGGTTGCTCAGCGCCCTAACCACGAGCTCGCCTTCATCTATCCTCTTCAAGAGATCGTAGGTGGAGCCGCTCATACACTTCTTCACGATGTCCGCAAGCTCGAGCAGGTCCACGGAGGAGCCGTCGGTCAGGAGGAGTCTAACGGTGGCTATCGTCCTCTGCATGTGTGTCCCAGCTACCTCGGACAGGCGCGAGCCACCCGGGCCGTTGAGGCCGGCCAGGGTCCTCACAACCTCTTGGGCGCAAGGGCACGCCGTCACACCGTTGACCCTGACACCCACCCCCCTCCTAGTCTCTACGCCGCCGCTCCTGCGCGCCGAGGCGTAGGCCCAGACACCGACCGACTCGTAGGACCTGTTCATGCTCCGCGGAGCCTCAACGATCCTGAAGAGCTCGCCGCTCAGCTCGCAGCTCGCGCGGCTCGAGTAGCTGTGCCTCGAGAGGAGCTCTGTGGCTATGGATGCGCAGAGGTCCTCCAGCCTCACCCGTCCTTCCTGAGCCCTGCTCCAGACGTCGAAGACAGCCTGGTAGCTCCGGCTTGCGTGTATCGCTCTCTGCCCCTCGGGCAGGTCGACATAGACGCTGACCAGGGGGCGCTGGACCATCCACACCCCGCCTCCCACGTGGATTGTGGTTAGGGGGACGCGGATCCTGTAGAGCCCCACCTTGCCGACCCTTATCGGGACCAGCGAGGGGCCAGACTGGACGTCAGGCAGCTCCAACTCGCTCCTCAAAATATTCTCTCAACATCAGCCCCGCCAACCCTGATATTAACTATTAACTTACTATCAAGGATAGTGTCCGGATAAGACTTTAAATACCCTCGAGGATAGATGCTTTTCAGATTTAGCGGTTTACAACAGCCCCTCCAAAACGTGCTGCCCTCGCCTCGACATACTTATCGGGTTAGAGATAAAACAGGAGAGAGATGAGTTCGAGATTAAGTTGCCTAAATCAGTCTGGCCTTGGGTATCCGTATAGTGTTGTTTGTCTTTTTCCCCTGAATATTACCTCGTTTCCCCATAGGTCTAGCTGTATTGGTATGTTTACGTGTTCTATACGCCTAGTATGTGTCTTAGTTTAGATTTCTCCTTCTTAATAACGCCTATCTCCCTCGATAGTGTCCAAATAAGCATTTTTGCTCACCTCCCCCTCGCAGCCTGATAGTATAGTGTGAATAGGTTTAGGAATAGCTTGAGGTTCGTGATTCCCTGTACGTGGTTTCTCGCGCTTAGCTTGTGGTGGAATACTACGGTTCTCTCCTTCAGGTATCTGAAGAATCTCTCTACCCTGTTCCTTATGCCGAACCTCTCATGCCTATACTCTAGTCCGAGCCTCTCAAACGCCCACCTATACCATGGACCCCTATCAACTATGACCAACGGCTTGTCTGTACACATCCTCAGGGCCTTCTTCAGGAATGCTAGGGCATTCAGGCTGCTCCTACCATAAGACGCCTCCAGAGCCAGTAATTCCCTAGAATCCACATCTACTGCAGACCATATGTATACGTAGGATTTCTTGACACGTAGCTTAGTCTCATCAACGGCTATACACCTCCTATACCTAGGCTCCCTGGCAACCCTGATCTCAGATACCCTCTTGGCGAGGTAGTGGACGGCGGACTTGCTTATAGGCTCCAAAGCCAAGCTAAGGACCTTGGAGACCTTCCTACAGCTACCATGAAACATGTAGTCCAATACAGCTAGGACCTTAACCTCCCTACTTTTTTATTACGCATAAAACAGCCCGAAACTAGGGCCACAACATCCATAGCATACAAGACACATCAACCGGCCTTTAAATATAACGCCTTATTTGGACACTATCTGTTTTGATCTTCTCTATTGTTGGCTGTTTGTTTGTGTTTCTCTGTAGCTGGAATAGGCTTAGGTACGTGTCTAGGTTGTCCTTGGATACCCCTCTATGTACTGATAGCCATTGTCTTAGTATTGATGCCCTGTTCTCGCAGTTATTTATATGAACATCTCCCCTGGCATATTCTCCCATAGAGTGGTTTACGTAATCATGCCTGTATCCCATGCTTTGCAGTATGTTGTATGATGGGAAGCTGTCTGTGTATATCTTGGATCCTGCCTCTATATGCCTTGAGGCTATCCTAGCTACAGTCTCACCCCTAACATCCCTAGAAGGTATGTATACCTCATGGCCGTTACGGCCTATTATTGTGAATACCGGTATAACGTCCTTATCCCATCCACCCCTACCCCTCCCAGCCCTCAAACCCCTACCCTTCAGACCAGCATTCACATAGACCTCATCAACCTCAACAGCCCCTGAGAGCATCCTCCCAGAACATCTAACATACCTCTCCACAGCATACATTATCCTCCTGAACGATCTGTATACGGAGCCGTAGCCACGCCCAACATCTATAGAGGCCCTCAGGAGGGGGACATTAAGGCATCCAGACAGATAAGCTATGAAAAGCCTCTCATTAAGGGGTATTCTTGAGTATTCGAAATCAGTACAACTCTTATCGTTAAACGTCCTTAAACACCTCTTACACCTATACCTCCTATACACACCCCTATACCAACCCCAACATATAACATGTAAAGAACCACAGTAGACACACCTAACACCACTAGACCACCTAACCTCCCTCAAAAGCCTAGCAGCAGAGACCCCAGACATAAATATAGATAGAAGGTCAGACAGCATCCCCAACCATCATAAAGACCATAAAAATAAACCCTACAACCACCAACACAAAATGGATTAAGAGCGTTCTCCTCAATACGGGGTTTGGAGTGATCCTTATGAGTGGTTTGTCCAGCTCTTAGTGAGCGCAGGATTGGGGGATGGTCTGGCTGTTGGGGCCACTACTCCTTATATGTGGGGCCGGTGGAGGGTTCCTATCCGAGCAGGTGATGGGGATGGAGTGGGATGGTGGTGAGGTTTCAGTTGGTGGCGAGGCCATACGAGATAAAGACGCAGAATGAGGGAGGTGTAAGATATTGAAGTTCTACGCAGACGTTCATAGGACTAAGAAGAATAGCGAGAGGTTCAGGATAACATACACTACTGACGGAAAAGCTTTCAGGCATGTAGACAGCTTCGGCGAGATCCCTGCTGGGCCTGGAGACAGGCTATTCATGGATACACTACCACCCCAACACACGGACGGCGCGATAGAACTACTAAGGCGGGGAGTAGAGGTCTATTATCTTAGGAGGCTTACGTTGATTGAGAAGATGCGTAGGGAGCATAAGCTACCGAAGAGCGCTAGGGGAGACATCAAGGCATTGATGAATATAGAGGAGGGGTGGTTCAGGAGGGTTACTGAGGACTTCCTAGTCTTGAGGAGGATGATTCTGGCCCACAGGTCTCTATCGAAGACTCATCAACAACTAATGAATAAATACCGGGCTTTGTCTGAGGCTGAGAAGGAGGTTCTGAAGCCAGCCATCTCCTCCATATAGAAGCAGATGGAGGAGATGGCTAAAAAGATAGATGAGGAGGCTGGTAGGAGGTATCCGGCCTATAATGTGATTCTTGGGGGGCTGGGGATAAATGATGGTTTGGCTGGTAGGGAGGCTCTGGCAGAGCTGCTAACGTATGCTGATTTCGTCAATAGTTCTCTGAGGGGGTTGAAGAAGCTTTTAGGACTTTACAAACCAATTAACTCGTCGAGAACAGAGTATTGGAGGCTATATGATGGTAGGCTTCATCGGGCTGTCACTAGGCTGGCGATGACATACTACAAGAATAGACCGAACGGGAGACAATGTTGGGAGCTGGTGAAAAAGATCAGGCAACTAGTGGTGACTGCTCAGGCACCGGGATAGGCCCCCGGCAGCGAGGGGAAAAACCCCAGAGCTATACACACCGGGGGCTCACGGCTTATAATCGCCGGAGAAATTCTCCGGCGGGCTAGAGGCTTTTAATCCCGGTGTCTGGGGTTCCTAGGCTCGCTGCCGAGGGCATATAGACAAACCAACCCCCTCCCCCACCCTGTTTCCTCCTCTTCCACTCAAAACTAATATCTTCCTAACCACCTGTTAGCTACCTATCGGCCAATGTAAATGAGGGCTTCCGTCGTAGCGACCCATTCTAAGCATGTCTCGACACGAGGGCCTGAGGTTGAAGATTTCCGACTAATTTTTTAAGCCGTGGATATGTTCCTAGCCTCTGTGGAGGACCGTGTCTTTGAGGCCGTCTCGCCGGTCGACGGCCGCTACAGGCCGGTTGTGAGGGAGCTCTCGCGCTTCTTCTCCGAACTGGGGCTCGCGAGGTATAGGCTCTTGGTGGAGGCCACGTACCTCAAGAAGCTCTTGGGCAGGACTAGGCCCCATCTAGCCCCAGAGGCGTCTAGGGCTCTCGACGAGATAGTCTCCTCCTTTAACGAGGAGTCGATGGTCACCGTGAAGGAACTGGAGCGCGAGACGGGCCACGACATCGAGGCGCTTGTCCGCTTCCTGAGGTCGGCACTCGAGAGGCGTGGACTCGTGGACGCCGCGCCGCTGGTGCACATAGGGCTCACCTCGGAGGACGTGAACAACCTCGCCTACTCGCTGGCCCTTAGGGACTGCCTATCCGGGGTCCTGCTCCCCAGCCTCTCCCGCCTCGCGCTCAGGATCGCTGAGCTAGCCTACGCCGAGAGGGAGACCATCATGCTTGCGAGGACCCACGGCCAGCCCGCCGTTCCCACGACCCTCGGCAAGGAGCTCGCCGTCCACGCCCACAGACTCTCCAGGTCCCTCGAGAGGCTCGGGTCGCAGAGGCTTCCGGGGAAGGCCTCGGGCGCGGTCGGGACTTACGCGGGGCTCGTCGAGGTCTTTGGGCCTGGGGCGCTGGAGGCGTCGGAGGAGCTTGTCAGCGAGCTCGGCCTAAGCTTCTGGCCCGCAACGAAGCAGGTCCTACCTCACGACGATGTCTCGCGGCTGCTACAGGAGCTGTCTCTCCTCTCGATGATCCTTGTCGATCTCTGCAGGGACTTCTGGCTCCTCTCGATGCTGGGCTATGTCTATCCGCGGCCGCGCGGCGTCGGCTCCTCCACCATGCCCCAGAAGAGCAACCCGGTGGAGCTGGAGAACGCTGAGGGGAACCTCGAGCTCGCCGCCAACACGCTCTCCTTCATGGCTCTCCGCCTAGCCGTCTCCCGCCTCCAGAGGGACCTATCCGACTCGACCATCCGGAGGAACTATGGAGTCGCCCTTGCCCACCTGCTCCTAGGCGTCAGGAACATCGACGCCTTCCTCGACCGCATGGCCATAGACAGGGAGGCCATGAGGAGGGACCTCGAGAAGCATCCCGAAGCCCTCTCCGAGGCGGTCCAGATAAGGGCGAGGCTCCGCGGCGTAGACATCCTGGAGGAGCTCCGGTCCATAAGCCCCCACGACCCATCCTACCAAGATAGGGTCCGTGCGCTGCTAGAGTCGAGGGGCCTCCATGCCGCCGAGATCGTTCCCCGTGCCCCCGAGGAGTATATCGGACTCGCCCCGAGAATTGCGGAGCTCGTCTACAGGCTCGTGAGGGAGGGCGCTGCGAAAAGGTTTAATGCTGTTGGAAGGGTCTAGGGGTCGCCATGCCGCGTACAGTCGTATTCACGGAGAGGGCTCCGAGGCCTGTGGGGCCCTACTCGCAGGCCGTGAAGGCTGGTGGATGGGTCTTCGTGGCGGGCCAGGTGGCCATAGACCCCGCCACTGGGAAGCTGGTCGAGGGAGACATAAGGGCGCAGGCCAGGAGGACCCTCATGAACGTCAAGGAGATCCTGGAGGCGGCGGGGGCGAGCCTACGTGACGTGGTGAAGGTGAACGTCTACCTCGCGAGACAGGAGGACTTCCAAGCCATGAACGAGGTCTACCGCGAGTTCTTCACCGAGAACCCTCCGGCCAGGACCACCGTGGTCGTCAAGATGGTGAGCGACGCAATACTCATAGAGGTTGACGCCGTCGCCTACGTAGGCTGAGGCATCTTTATTACCCGGTCCGGATAGACTCTACCCGCCAAGGCGACATGGGTGGTCTAGTTCCAGCTCGGCATAGCTGTTAAGCCTAGCCGCCTCGGAGGAAGCCGATCCGGGAAGCTTGAGGGACTCCTGAAGGCCGCCGAGCTCGCGAGGAGCGCCGGCATAGATTTTCTCGTGGTTGACTCGGAACGGAGCGAGGACGACCTCCCGCCCCTCGACATCGAGAGGGCCGCCGGCATCGCCGACAAGGCTGGGGGGCCGGCAATAGTCCCGACTGTCCCGGTGAGGAGGAGAGACTCGCCTAGGCTCCTCGAAGAGTATCTACGGTCCCTGGGGAGCCGGGAGATGGCCGGCCTATGCATCGTGGCCGGAAACCCCGCCTATCTGAGTAGCGGCGAGGCCTCGGAGAGGCCTGGGAAGAGCCTCTGGAGGGCCTGTAGGCTTGCAGTGGAGGCCATGGACAAGCGGCCGGTGCTTCTAGGGACCGAGGGCGTCGAGGGCGTCTCCACGAGGATCTGCGCCGCGCTAGGCGTGACGCCATTTCTCCTCCTAGACTTGGGAGCAGAGGATGAGGCCGAAGCATTCTCCGCAGCGGCCCGCAGGTCCGTGGCGGTCTACGCACCCTTCTATATCGGCGACGGCCTACCCGAGCCCGCCACATCCGTCCTAATCTCCTACGCCTCGCGGCGGAGGAGGCTTAGGTCGTCTGTTAGCGGCGTCCTAGGGGTTGGGGAGGCCCTGAGGGTCTCGCTGGTGGGTGATGTTGGGCGGGTCGCGGAGAGGGTCGCGGTCCTCGCCTCGCGGGGGGTCGGCATACTAGTCGGCTACCCGGCTGTCCTCACGTGGGAGCAGGTCAAACAGTTTGCGCGGCTCGCTCTGTGAAGACTTATGTGGCTGGTCCTCCGCGGCTCTTGAGGGGGTGAGAGCAGTGCCCCGCTGCCAGCTCTGTGGGCGAAAGACTGAAAATTTGGTGATGGTGAAGGGCAAGAGGGTGTGCGATAAGTGTCAGTCGAAGGTCGCGTAGAGGCTGAGGCGCTGAGGCTCGGCTTCATAGGCTGCGGAATGATCGCTAAGACCCACGCGAGGGCCCTGACCCGGATGCAGGGCGTAGAGGTCGCGGCCCTCTCCGACACAAACCCCCAAGCAATAAGGGGGCTGAAGGAGGCGGTCCCCCAGCTCGCATCCGCCCGCGAATACAGCGACTACGTCGAGATGCTTGACCGCGAACAGCTTGATGGGGTCCTGATCCTCACGCCCCACAGCCTCCACCTCGAGCAGATCAAGGCCGCCCTCAAGAGAAAGCTCAACATCCTCGTGGAGAAGCCAATGGTCACCTCGCCGGCCGAGGCGCGGGAGGTCCTGAGGTCCTTGGAGGGTTCTGGGCTGGTGCTCTGCGTAGGCTACCAGAGGAGGACGGACGGCCTCTTCAGATATGTGAAGGATACCGCGTCGGACGCTGGGCTCGGAGCTCCGCGCTACATCGAGCACCAGCTCTCCCAGGACTGGACGGGACTCTCCCGGGGCTCCTGGAGGATGGATCCGAGGCTCTCGGGCGGAGGCTTCCTCATGGACTCGGGGAGCCACATAGTGGACATGGTGCTCTGGCTGATGGGTGGCTTGCCGCGGCGCGTCTACGCCGTGGTGAGGAGGGACGGGTTTGGAGTCGAGGTTGTCTCCTCCGTGGTCGCCGAGTCAGACGGCTGCGTCGCCAGCATCTCCCTGATGGGTGATGCCCCATTCTGGTCCGAGAGGCTTCGAGTCTACTGTCCCGGAGGCGTGGTGTGCTACCTCGACGAGAACCAGTCGAGGAAGGTCTGGGCCGTGGATAGGAGCAACCGCGTCATGGACGCCTCCCAGTCCCTCCCCTCCTCCTCAACCCCGGCGGAGAACTTCGTCAGGGCTGTCAGGGGCCTCGAGGCACCCGCGGCCGGAGCGAGAGAGGGCCTGATGGTTGCCGAGTTCACGGAGGCCTGCTACAGGTCCGCCGAGGCGGGAGGGCCTGTCCTGCTAGGCGACTATCCTGGTCCCTAGGGTCGGCCTGCCGAGGAGGGCGTCGAGGACCCTGGAGGGGTGGAGGCCATTCACTATCATGACCTCGACACCCGCCTCCGCGGCCCTCAGGGCCTCCTCAATCTTGGCCAGCATCCCGCCCGTGACATCGCCCACGTCCCTGAACCTGACCGAGGCGAGCCTCCTCCTGTCAAGCTCCTCCAAAAGCCTCCCAGCCTCACCAAGCTCCTCGTAGACGCCGTCCACGTCGGTCGCGAAGACTAGCCTCTCCGCCCCGAGTCGCAGGGCCAGGTAGACCGAGATCGTGTCTCCCGAGAGGACCGTGAACCCTAGCTCCCTGTCGAAGACTACGTCGCCTGGGAGGACTGGCGTGAGGCCGGTGTCGAGGGCCGCCAGGATAGTATCAAGCTCGGCCGAGACTATTTTTCCCCGCCGCGTCTGGAAGACCGTGTAGGAGGGTATCCCGACGCACCTGAGCCCCGCCTCGGCGAGGATCTCCGTGACGGTCTGGTTAAGCCTCCGCGTCTCGATAGCAGTCTTCACAAAGCTCTCAAGCCCGGCCGGCGAGGCCCTGCCGAGCGCGGCTCTATAAGACTTGGCGACCTCGTGGACCCTCGCTCCGCCTCCGTGGACAATTATCAGCGGCCACTCGGCGAGGCCGTAGAGTGCGGCTCCAACCCTCCTCAGGGCCTCCTCCCTCACGCCGCCTCCACCCCTCTTCTCCGTCACGAGGGATCCGCCCAGCTTCAGCACCAAGGCCCTCGCCAGACCCCCTCACCCCCAACTCGCGGATGAGTCGGCCTCGAGACATGATAAAGCTAGCTCGCGGGCCGCGATTTTTATTGTGGTGATTATCGCGGTTTTTAAAATTGTCTATATTAGTTTATGTCTCGTATCTTGGATATCCGTATAGTGTTGTTTGTCAGTTTCCCCTGAATATTACCTCGTTGCCCCACAAGTCTAGCTGTATTGGTATGTTTCCGTGTTCTATGCCTAATAGGTGTTTTAGTTTAGACCTCTCCTTCTCTAAGGCTTCTATGCTTGATGGAGTGTAGTGTATTCTTTCTTGGTAGTTATTAGAGTCTTATATGTCCTTGGGTGGTGGTCCGTTATTTTCGGCCCGGTGTCTGAATGTTTATGTAACATCTCTAGCGTCGTTCTGTATGGTGGTTGGGTGAGGGCGGGACCGAAACGCCGGGGCACAAGGGTAGTGGCCGGTTATGCGTCGAGTCCGGTGGGAGGATGGTTGCCGACAGCAAGGGGAAAACCCCCAGAGCTCTATACACCGGGGGCTGCGATTTTTTAATCGCCGGAGAATTTCTCCGGCGGGCTATATTTTTATAATCCCGGTGTGTGGGGTTCCTAGACTCGCTACCGAGGCCTACAGACTAACCAACCCCTCCCCCACTCTTTCCTCTGAACTCGTCTCCAAACTATTTAAGCTTCTTCTGAGCATGGTGTATTATGGAGTTTCGTGGGCTTAGTGATTTTGAGTGGGGTGTCGTTAGGCCTTTTCTTCCTCCTAGGTCTAGGGTTGGTTGGCCTAGGGCTGATGATAGGATGGTCTTGAACGGTATACTATATGTCCTCACCACTGGCTGTAGGTGGATGGATATTCCATTAGGGATTGTCTCTGTGGATAGCTCGACTGTCGAGGCTAAGAGGGGGAGAGGTAGTGGGGTACGACGGCTTCAAGCATAGGTATGGGACTAAGATACATGTATGCGTAGACAGGGATTCTATGCCTCTAAGCATAGCTATAGGGCCTGGGAACGAGCATGACTCTAGGAGGCTTCAGGAGCTCGTCGATGGCTTGTCTGGGAGGCCTAGGGAGCTCTACGCCGATGCAGCATACGACACGGAGAACATAAGGAGGGGCTTAGAGTCCATGGAATGGATATAGAGCCTAACATACCCGTGAATCCCAGGAATGGTAGGAGGCCTAGACCATACAATATTGAGCTATACAGGAGGATGAGGCCCGCTGTAGAGAGGTTCTTCGGATGGATAAAATCATTCAGAAGAATAATCATAAGGTATGAGAGGCTAGAATCAACATACAAAGCCCTAGTAACAATAGCACCAATAACCATACACCTAAGATACGGAATTTAGAGATGAGTTCTTATTAAAGGGGTTAAATTAATGGGTAATGATTTCCGCTACCAACAGTTTATAGGGAAAAGTTACATGTGACACTTGTCTACTTGTTATTAGATGGGCGTTCTTCTGGGTTGTCTAGCAACATCCACGAGCCCTTCTAAGGGCATCTTTGTTGTCTCCTTTATGGTTCTTAGGATCAGCTTTGTATCTGTCGATATAACCCCTTCTAGCTTTCCGATCTTGTCGAGGAGTTGGGTGAGGCTCTCTTTGTCCCTTGTCCTGACCTTGAGTATCGCGTAGTAGTCTCCCGTGACGTCGTGTATCTCTAGAATCTCTGGGAAGCGTGAGAGCTTGTTCAGGATCTCCTCGTATCTGAGGGGGGTGGCCTTGAGCCCTATCAGGGCGCCTATCCCGAGGCCGAGCCTCGACTCGTCCAGCACCGCCGTGAACCCCTTGATCACCCCATCCCTTACCAGCCTTTTGATCCGGGAATAGACCGCGACCTCGCTTATGCCCAGCCGCCTCGCGAGGTCGGAGTAGGGGGCCCTCCCATCTTCCTGTAAGATCTTGAGGATCTCTAGGTCCCTCCGGTCGAGGTTTCGCACAGTTTTACGATACTCCATAGAGAAAACAAGGAAAGAGAGGCTTAAATAATTTTGAGACGAGTTCTTTGGATGGTGGGCCGTTATTTTCAGTCTGGTGTCTGAATGTTTATGTAACGTTTCTAGTGTCGTTCTGTTTTGTTGTTGGATGAAGGCTGGACCGACATGCCCGGGCACAAGGGGCCGTGGCCGGTGTGAGTCCCGTCCGATGCGGGATGGTCCCCGAAGGGAGCAGGGATGCTCCCTGCGCCGGATCAACCTATAATTGTTGTCGGGGCGCTTTATGCAAACTTTGGCGTGGGCGGGGTCGTCTTGCAGGAGAAAAATAGTGAGCATTTTCCGACGCGCCCATCCTAGCCTTACCCTAATGACAGACGTTATCGTGGGTTACCCGACCGAGAGCTGGGAAGACTTCGAGGAGACGTTTCGGCTTATTGAGAAGGTGGAGCCCGACTTTGTCAATATCTCGAGATTCTATCCGTGGCCCGGAACACCTGCTGCTAAGCTTAAGCAGCTTCCCGCCGATGAGCTTAACAGGAGGAGCAAGGTTTTGACTGATCTCTGCGGAGAGATTAAGAGGACGGACACATATAATTTAGGATTCCTTCCGGTCCCGACTATCTCCAGGCCCTAGATAGTCTCTCGTAGTCCTCGGGGCTTAGCCTCCAGCCGCAGCCGCCGGCGTTCTCCTCAACGTGGCTTATCTTCGAGGCCTTAGGTATTGTGATTACGTTTTCGCGCCATATGACCCAGTTTAGCGCGACTTGGATCGGGGACTTAGAGTATTTTTTCGCCAGTTCATAGAGTATCTCTGACCTCTTGGTCTTGGCTTTGAGCTCCATCGCGATCCGGCCCTGCCCGAGGGGGCTGTAGGCCGTCACGGTTATCCCGTTTCTCTCGCAGTAGGGCAGCGTGTCGGCCTCGATCGACATATCGTGGAGTCCGTACTCGACTTGGTTGGCGACTATCTCGGTTGTGGAGAGGTGGCTCTGGGCCTCCTCTATAAGCCTAGGCCCGAAGTTGCTTACGCCTATGTACCTCGTCTTGCCCTCCTTGTAGAGCCTCTCCAAGGCCTTCATCGTCTCGGAGAGTGGAATCCTCTCGTTGGGCCAGTGAATCATGTAGAGGTCGACATACTTCACACCCAGCCTCCTCAGGCTGGCCTCGCAGGACTTTAAGACGTCGTCGTACCTGAGGTTCGTGTACCAGACCTTCGTGGCTATGAAGACCTCGTCCCTGGGGAACACCTTGATCGCCCTGCCGACCAGCTCCTCGGAGTGGCCGGACGCGTACATCTCGGCGGTGTCTATGTGGTTCATGCCGAGCTCGATGGCCCTCCTGATCACGTCGATAAGTTCTAGGTCATGTGCATAGTCGGGAGACATTCCTCCGCCGAGCTTCCATGTCCCAAAGCCTATGGCGGCGATCTTCTCGCCTGTTTTTCCCAACCTCTTATACTCCATATGCTCGCTCGTCCCCGTATAAACACTGCCGAGGCGGCTTATAACCCCTATATGCCTGTAGTAGTGATTCCGCTATGTCTTTATCTCTACCTCGAGGGCGTAGTTAGTTTGCGATGCTGTACGTCGCGCGTGGCGAGGCGCTCCTGAGGTACAGCCTGGGGCAGAGCCACCCGATGAATAAGAGGAGGATTGAGGCCTTTTACAGGTCTCTCGACGAGTCGGGAATCCAGTACACTGTTTTCGAGCCCGTAATGGCGTCGGTCGAGGAGATCGCCCTCTTCCACGACGCGGATTACATAAGGTTTGTGCAGTTGATGTCGGAACGGGGGCGCGGCTACCTAGACTATGGCGACACGCCCGCGTATCCAGGGGTCTTTGAGGCTTCCTCATACGTTGTGGGGACGACGCTTGGGCTCGTGAGGCGAGTCCTCCGTGGTGGTTGTAGGGGGTTTAACCCGATGGGGGGCCTGCACCACGCCATGAGGTCTAGGGCGGGCGGATTCTGCGTCTTCAACGACGCCGCGATAGCGACCGAGTATTTGCTCAGGAGGGAAGGACTGAGGGCCGTGGCCTACGTCGATATAGACGCCCACCACGGCGACGGGATGTACTATGAGTTTGAAGACGACCCTCGAGTGATCTTCCTCGACATCCACCAAGACGGAGCGACCCTCTATCCCGGCACCGGGTTCAGGCACGAGAGGGGGCTGGGAGAGGCCCTGGGCAAGAAGCTCAACATACCCCTACCCCCGGGCGCGGGTGACATGGAGTTTAAGGAGGCCTTCGACGAGGGACTCAGGTTCTTGGAGGCTGAGAGCTTCGACTTCATACTCTTCCAATGCGGCGCGGACGGCCTGTCGGGAGACCCTCTGACGGCCCTGGAGTACTCCGAGGAGGCACATCGTTACGCGTCGAGGGCCCTTAGGCGGCTCGCTGAGGAGAAGTGTATGGGCAGGATAGTCGCGATGGGGGGTGGTGGCTATAATTTGGAGAACGTGGCTAAGGCCTGGATAGAGGTGGTCAAAGCGCTGTCTTGAGCCCTAGAGGCTTCTCCCCCTACAAGCCTGGCTTCAGGATACTGGGCATAGCGGAGAGCTTCAACCCCGCGCTTGGTGAGAAGTCTTTTCTCGCAGGAGTGGTGGAGCGGGCTGACATGATCATCGACGGATTCGTTGTCGGCCAATGCACTGTTGGGGGGATGGACTCGACCGGCGCCATCATCGAGATGTATAGAGAGTTAGGGCGTGGAGACATCAACCTAATCATGCTCGGCGGATGCGTAATCAGCCTCTTCAACATAGTTGACCTCGCCAAGGTCTCCGAGGAGACCGGACTCCCACTGATCTGCGTCACCTACAACCCGTCCGAGGGGCTGGAGCAGATAATCAGGGATAGGTTTCCCCACGACTGGGAGGAGAGGCTGAGAGTCTACTCCGCCAACGGCCCAAGGGAAGAGGTGTTGCTCAAAACGGGCTACAAGGTTTATGTCAGGTGGATAGGGCTCTCGAGGAGGAGTGCCGAGGTTGTACTGAACAGGTTCACGGTCAGCGGTAGGGTGCCGGAGCCCGTCAGGGTTGCCAGGCTCCTGGCCAGGTCTCTCCTCAGACTTGGGGCTAAAACACATCTCCAGGCTGGGCCCTGATCCTTGGGGGAGTGGCTGAGCCCGGTGATACGACCACGGGCCTCCCCATCTCGCCGATCAAGAGGGACTCCTCCGCAACGACCCCCTCCTCCGCCACGATAGTGTATGCGAGCCGGGAGCTAGACTCGACTAGGGCTCCCTCGAGAAGCACTGACGATTCCACGACCGAGCCGTCCCCTATCTCTGAGCCTTGCATCGCGACTGCGCGCTTCATGACGGTCCCCCTTCCAACCCTCACGTTAGCATCTATGTAGGACTCCGAGACGGCTGCGCTCGGGTCGGCGAGGGAGGGGCGTCGGGCCCTGGCTCTCTGGGGCTCGGAGAGGGCGAGGAGGTTGGCCTCGATGTAGTTGGCTAGTGTCCCTATGTCGAGCCAGTATCCAGCAGTATGTTTGTAGACAGATATGCGGCGCCCCATCCTCACGAGCTCAAGCAACGCGTCAGTCAGCTCGTATTCGCCCCGGGGCGAGGGCTCGATCCTCTCGGCGGCCTCGATGATTTCGTTGGGTAGGAGGTAGACTCCTCCATTAACTAGGGCTGTTCCCGAAATGTCCTCCGGCTTCTCCCTGATACCCTTCAGCACACCGCCCTCCTCTAGAAGGACTCCGAACCTCCGGGGGTCGTCGCGGAGTATGGCGAGGATGCTGCCGTCGTGGGGCCCCATCAGCCGGCTTGCGAGGTTCTTGAAGGCCGAGGAGTCGACGAAGATGTCGCCGTATACTAGCAGGAATCTTCTCTCGTTCCCGATGAATTTTTTCGCTGCTAGAAGGGCGTGGGCTGTTCCGAGAGGCCTATCCTGGATCGCCTGGCTTACGGTGGCCCTTCCTAATCCCCTGAGCGCCTCCAGCATGGCATCTCCACGGCTGCCCGTGACGACGCATATCTCCTCCACGCCTGCCTCCTCGAGCTGCTCCGCGATGCGCCGGATCAGCGGGACGCCCGCCACGGGCAATAGGGGTTTTGGCCTCCTCCTCGTGAGAGGGTCGAGCCTCCTGCCCTCGCCCGCAGCCAAGACTACGGCCTTGAGTCCCAAGACACCGTCTAAAGACCACGTCGGCGGATAATGATATACCCTCGCCCTCGGGGGCCACATTGCCTTTAAGGAGCAGGTGGGGAGATGGTAGATTCGTGCTGAGGCTGGTTGGGCTGGGGCTTGGCCCCCCAGACTACCTGACACTTAAGGCTCTCTCAGCGCTAGAATCCTCCAGAATAGTCTACCTAGACACCTACACGAGCAGCGTGCCATCAGAGCTCGTCAATTTCTTGGCAGGGAGGCTTGGAACACGGCTAAGGCTCGCAGAGAGGAGGGATCTGGAGGAGGGTGTGGGGGCTATCTTGGACGAGGCCTCCGTCGGGGAGGTCTCAATAGCTGTCGCCGGCGACCCGATGATCGCGACGACCCACGTGGCCGTTCTCCAAGAGGCTGTAAAGAGAGGCGTCGATTTCGAGGTCATACACGGGGTCTCCGCGCTCTCAGCCGCCATATCCATGTCGCACCTCTCCTCCTACAGGTTCGGTAGAATAGTCACCATCCCTAAGCAGTCCTCGGCGGAGAGCCTCAGCACAATTTATCGCCGCATAGCGGAGAATCTGCAGGCCGGTCTCCATACCCTTGTCCTGCTCGATGTCGCAGGCACCGGTATGCTGGCCTCCGAGGCCTGTGCAGAGCTATTGAAGGTGGCTGAGAAGGAGGGGGGACCACTTTACGCCGACAGCCCCCTCATCGTTCTCGCGAGGATTGGATACCCTGACGCCTTTAGAGCCATCTGCAGGCTCTCAGAGGCACTGCGCCTCAACCTCCCCCCACCGCCCCACGTGTTAGTGATACCTTCCCGGCTCCAGCCATACGAGGCCGAGGCGCTCGAGAAGCTGCTGCGCGCCCCCTCTGACCTAGTCTTCTCCGCTAAGCAGATACCGACAAGGTGGGGGAGGGTGGAGAGATATGTGGAGAAGACGGCTAGGGCTCTTGAGGGGCTGACCGTGCGGGACCGCTCGGGGGAGGTGGAGAGGGCGCTGGAGACCGCGAGGTCCTATATCGAGGACGCGAAGTATTTTGTGGAGCGCGAGCGGGTTGATGACGCAATGCTGGCCATATCATACGCGGAGGGCATACTAGACTGCTTGAAGATCCTCGGGAAGGTGGAGTTCTCTTGGTGAGGCGCGGAAAAACTGTCCTGACCTCCGGGGTCTTCGACATACTACACCCGGGACACCTATTCCTACTGCGCTACGCCAGCAGGCTTAAGGGCAAAGGTGGGAGGCTCGTCGTGGTCATAGCGCGAGACGAGACGGTCCGGAGGAGAAAGGGGAGGCCACCAGTCTTCCCCGAGAGATACAGGCTGGAGGTCGTCAGGAGCCTCAGATACGTTGACGAGGCCGTCCTAGGCTACCGGCCCTTCAGCTTCAGGCGGATAATGGAGCAATTCCAACCCGACACGGTCGTCTTCGGGTATGACCAGGACCGCCTGAGGAGGGAGTTCGAGAAGATGGCTGAGGCGGAGGGGTGGAGAGTCAGGATAGTGAAGGCGCCCAAGATGCCGCGCTCCCGCCTAAACAGTACTAGCGAGGTTGTGGAGAAGGTTCTGAGGCTCTTCTCGGGACGAGGCTCAAGGCTTAAGGCGCCTAGATCTTCAGGCCTGAGACGTTCTTCTCGAAGCTGATGGACTCGAACACGAGTCCTAGGTAGCGGGCGTATCTGTAGGCCTCGAGAATCTCCTCCCGCGTAGGCCTCCTAGCTATCTCGGCGTACCTCTTATCGTACAGGGGGCTTAGCGGGTCTGCGAAGCAGTCTGGATGGTACTGATCCATAACGTTGACCGGAACGTCGGGCATGTTCTCGGCGATCCACCTGAGGACCGGCTTCGTGCAGCACTCCACATGGTTCGGCATCACGAGGTGCCGGATGACTATGTCCTCACCCCACTCATAGATTGTCTTGTGGTTCCTCGAGACCGTCTCCCAGTACCAGGGGGTTCGAGCGAGCTTAATGGAGCAGGCGTTGCTCCCAAACTTGAAGTCTGGGAGCCAGATATCGACTAGCTCGCGGAGAATCTTCAGGGTCTCCACACTCATAAACATGTTGGAGTTCCAGAGGATTGGGGCGTTGAGCTCCCCCTCATACATGTATTGGGCCGGCTCAAGCCTCCTCCACCTCAGGGCGTCAGGCTTTATCATCCAGATATATGCGAGGTCGCTCTTCTCCGGAGCCACCCTACCAAGCAGGGATATAGCCTTCACAATCGTGTGGAGGTGGATCGTCGGCTCACCGCCCACCAAGTTGATGTTGTGGCACCCCTCGACGCGGAGCTCCCACATGATCTTAGCAAGCATGTCGGCCTCGACGACGACTCCGTTCTCCTTGTCCCTGCTAATGTCGCTGTTTTGGCAGAAGGCGCACCTCATGTTGCAGGAGGTGAAGAAGATCGTGCCTGAGCCTCGGAGGCCCCGTATAGGCAGCTCCTCCCCGAGGTGGTGGAAGTAGGAGCTCACCCGCGAGTAGGACTCGAGCATGCAGGTGCCGTACTTTTTCCCCTCCTTCCGATTGACCCTGCAGTTCCACCTGCAGAAGTTGCAGTGCGTGAGCATCCTCTCGACAAGCTCAACCTTCAGATCCATCAGACTCGTCCGGGGCGTGCCCATATCCCTCAGAGAGACCTCGCCACGCCTCACCGCTTCACGTGCCTCCATGAAGAGACGAGCGCCCTCCTCGTGGGCGTCCCAAAGCTCCTCCTCGCTGGCGGCAAGGTCCACATCGACCGGTACTCTTCTACAGATGAGGTATTTGGCGGGCATCTTGTTGGTGGAGACTGCGAGGTACCACGAGAGCCTCCTCGCCACCTTCTCGTCGCTCCATATCCAGAGCTGGCTGAGCACCGTCCAGCCCCCTACTAGCCTCTCGGCCGGATAGGTCTTTAAAAATACTAATTTTTATTGATTTTTTCTATTTATTGCTTTGTGGCTTATAGATGGGGGCGTCCTTGGAGGGGTTTGAGAGTTGGCGAGGAGGCTCCGCATAACGCCTCTCGGAGGGGTTGGAGAGGTTGGCGGTAACAAGTTCTACATCGAGGCGGGGGGAGAAGGCATCCTCATCGACTTTGGGATAAGCTACAGCGCGAAGAGACGCTTCTTCGGAGGCTACCTGAGGCCCAAGAAGCATGCCACGCTGCTCTCACTCCTCTCAGCCGGCGCGGTGCCGAGAGTTAGGGGGCTCTATGACGAGGAGCTCTTTGACCCTGGGGGGATCTGTAAGGAGCTGCTGAGCCCCGCCCCGGAGCTGGACCCGCTGGCCGTGGTGGTGAGCCATCCGCACCAAGACCATGTCGGCCATGTCTCTCTGCTTAGGCGCGACATAACCGTCGGGATGGGTAAGGGGAGCTACGAGATAGCGAGGACGAGAGAGCGGACAAGGTCGACGAGGACCATAGAGGATAAGATCTTTTCCGATGGCGAGAGACGCTTCGAGCTCTTCAGGACAGGAGACGTGCTGAGGTTGGGGTCCTTCGAGATTAGGCCGATACATGTTGACCATTCTGTCCCAGGCTCCTATGGCCTCCTGATTCACCACCCCGAGGGAGGCTTGGCATACTCGGGGGACCTGAGGATGCATGGGCCCAAGAGCGAGTTCACGCGGGAGTTTCTGGAGGCCGTGTCCTCGGAGGGCGTCGAGGCCCTGATGCTCGAGGGTACCAGGATAGACGATGCGAGCGAGTTTTCAGAAGCTATGGTGGAGGCGGAGATGTCGAGGCACATATCTGGGAGAAGGGGGCTTGTGGCCGTGTTGATGGGGCTTCTGGACTATGATAGGTTCAGCTCGGTCGTCAGGGCGGCGGAGAAAAGCGGTAGAACCGTCATAGTCACGTCTAGGATGGCCGCTATGCTCGAGTCCTTCAACGAGATTGGGGTTATGCCTGACGAGATGCTCCCGGGTAAGGGGGCACTGAGGGTCCTCTTGGAGCGGAAGGGCGAGGGGCGCTTTGCGGAGCAGGATTACAGGGGTTGGGAGAAGGAACTCATCGAGAGGTTCTCAGGCGAGGGGGAGGCGATCCTCAGAGACGTGGATGTGGGGAGGTCCCAAGAGAAGTTTCTGGTCGTTCTTAACTCTCCCGACGAAGTCCTCGATTTGCTCTACATGAGGCCTGCCGAGGGCTCGATACTGATCTACTCGACCAGCGAGCCGCATACCGAGGAGCAGGAGATTGACAGGGAGAGGATCGACAACTGGGCGCTGAGGATGGGAATGATTACGGCCCAGATCCATTCGTCTGGGCATGCCAGCCAGGGGGAGCTCAGAGAGATTATCGCCGCGATCAGGCCCAAGGTACTGATACCTATACATACTGAGGTGCCAGAGCTCTTCAGGAGCCTCGTGGAGCCGGTCTCCCCCGCCACAAAGCTTATAAACGGCGTGACAAACGTGCCCATCAACCTGTAAGCCCCCACTCGTAGCGTAATACCCTCTAAAGCGCCCCAAAACCGCCCTGATAAAGCTAAAATTCCCCCCCAATAACAGTTAGGCGAAAGCATGCCCAGAGAGTTTGTAATCGTGGAGTCCAAGGTGAGGGAGCTGCTGCCAGAGGGCTATAGGCTGAGTAGCGACGCCCTGCAGGGACTCGACGCCGTGGTCAGGCAGGCGATACAGAGGGCTGTTGAGCGCTGCAAGGCAAACAATAGGAAGACGATCATCAAGGAAGACTTCTAGGCGCGGGGTCAAGCAAGCGGTAGTCGGCGGCCCCCCTTACAACTTTACATACTAGTCTCTTTTTCAGTTTTTTGGCGTGATGAGAGCGGGTAAGCATATCTAGCATGGGTACCGTATAGTGTTGTTTGTCCTTTTCCCCTGAATATTAACTCGTTTCCCCACAAGTCCAACTGTATTGGTATGTTTCCGTGCTCTATGCCTAGTATGTGTCTTAGTTTAGATTTCTCCTTTTTGATGAGGCCTATCTCCTTCTCTAATTCTTTTATGTTTGTTGGTGTGTGGTAGATTTCTCTTGGTAATATTAGTTCCTTTGAGGTCTTATATGTCCTTGGATGGTTGGCCATTATTTTCGGCTTGGTGTCTGAATGTTTATGTAACGTCTCTAGCGTCGTTCTGTATAGTGGTTGGGTGAAGACGGGACCGACATGCCCGGACACAGGGGGCCGTGTCTGGGCGTGCGTCCCGTCCGATGCGGGATGGTCCCCGAAGGGGGCAGGGGTGCTCCCTGAGCCTGCTGGCGCCGCCGGGGAGTGTCCTCCCCGCCCGTATCCCCCTGAGAGAAGCGACTCCCTGTCGGGGCTGGGAGCCTTGGGGGTAGATGGGGGAGGAAGGGTGGCCGAATGGGCTGAGGCCATTCCTGCCCTAGAAGCACCAGACTACAGACGATTGTGACTAGACCCCAGGTGGGCTGTCTCTATCCCGGAGAAAGACTCCGGGCCGCCCGGTGTCTAGGTTGGCGGCTAGGGGCCAGGTGGCGGCTTCCTCGTTCGGGGGAGCCGCTCCCGACCTCCTCGGTCGGGAGGAGCTGTGGGCGAGGACACTTGACGGCTCCCGCGGTTAGTGTCTAGGTCTTTTTCCCTAGGCAGGGCTGGCCTCCGGGTCCAAGTGGGGGATAGGCATACCCGTGATGATGGCGCGGCGTGCAGGGGACCTCCAAGCCTAGATGGCCGCGGGAGTGTAGGAGAATTCTTGACGGCTTAGCATATGTCCTTACTGATGCTGATGCCTGCGCCGCGTTGCCGGGAGCGGCGACGGGGCTAGAGGCCTCGGGGCCGAGCCGCGAAGGCCCTTTGGGGGGCTAGGTGCGCCCCTGGTGCCCCGCCACACCCTAGCTTGGGTGGAGCCGGCTCCGGAGCGGGGCCGGGGAGGCCTGCGCGGCGCGGGACCGAGAACAGCGCTGACTGTACCCATTCCATAGGCGGCTTGGCGGGGCGACGTTTCTGAGGCTTAGGGATCTTAAAAAGCTCTCCGAGGAGCGAAGGAACAATGGTCTTAGGAAGACGGATGAGAATGATGTGAAGGCTCTAAGGCAGATATTCTATGAAGATCCAGATCTGTTCCAGCCACTCTATACTTCTCCGTTGGAGCTTGAGGTTAGGGCTCTGACGGAGCTTTGGGTGGAGCTGGCTGGGATAAAGAGGGCGGCGAAATATGCGCGGACCACAACAGACGATCCATTAGCTGTCGAGACTCATAGGACTCTTCAGCGTTACGCCGAAAGGCTGGCGACTAGGATTCATGAAAAGGCTTTGGAGCTACCGCTCTATAGGATGGTCGTCGAGAGGCTAGGTCTTAAGGGTCCTTCACTGGCCTACATCGTCTCACATGACTCCATCGTCTTCAAAACATTGTCTAGGACTGGATTGGAGACGCGTTATGAGCTGTTCCGACGGCCCTGAGGGGTAGAGGGTTACGGAGCCAACTACTAGTACGATTGGCATACGCAACAATCACACATAGAAATCAGAGGTATCTAGCAATCTATGAGTGCTATCGTCGGAGGGGTAAGAGACAATGGCAGGCAATCCTACGCGTGGCGAAAAGAACCCTCAGAGACATCAGGAGACTAGCGATAGAAGCCCAGGAGGCCGGCCGACTCCAGCCTGACGGAGAAAAGACCCGGGAGGCTGGAGCGGCCTGATGAGAGCACCCACCGCCCCTAACTGGCGGTGTGGCCCAGAAATACCTCCCCCGGTCTTCTGGGTTTCTCTAATGTCAGGTTGGAGAAACTCCCTCTCCCCCACTCTTTTCCCCTTTCAAAAATAATACAGACATAACATAATAAGTTTGGAGGCAGGCCTGGGCTTCGGAGGCTCAGGTATATAGCTGGGCTCCTTTTCAGACAAAAATGCAGGAAATCATAGAGTTGAGGCTCGTATTCAAGTTCGGTGGAACATCGCTCGCCGGGCCCGATAGGATCAGGAACGCCTGCAGCCTCGTGAAGCATTATAGCATGCGTGGCAACAGGTTAGTCGTTGTCTGCTCAGCGATGTGGGGCTGGTGTCTTCTCTGATGCGGGCTGACGCGGTTGTTGTGGGCGTCGGCTTTGTCGGACTACACGCAGCCTATAGGCTTAGGAGGGCCGGGTACGAGGTTATTCTAGTCGGAGGAAACCTTAGGAGGGGGGCCTCGTGGGGTAACGCCGGGATAATTCACCAAGGCTCGACAACGACGGTCCCCGAGATCATGGGGTTTTGGAGGGTTGTCCGGCTTGCCTTGAGGCGGGGCTCATACCTCTCGACAAGCCCTATTATTGCTTTGAGGGAGTCCCTGCCTAGGGGCTGGATCTGGAGATACGCTAGGGGCCTCAAGAGGGAGCTAGTCATAGAGAGGGGTCGGATCCTATCGAGGCTAGTCCCCGAGAGCAAGAGGCTCTGGCTTGAGACAATCAGGTCGGAGGGGCTTGACGCCGAGCTTGTGGAGGCGGGGTCCCTAGAGGTCTACTTCTCGGACGAGCTCTTCGCGCACGAGTCGCAGTTGGTTAGGGAAGACGCGATGCGGCTCGGCTACAGGGTCGAGGCCCTCGATGGTGAGAGGTGCAGAGAGATGGAGCCGCTCTTGGAGCGGGGGGTCGTCGGCGGCCTTTACTACCTGGATGACGCGTGGGTGAACCCAGCCAAGACGCTCGAGTCGCTCTACTCCGCCGTCCATAGACTTGGGGTGAGGATGGTTCCTGAGGATGCCGCCAGCATTCGGGAAGAGGGTGAGGCCGCGAGGGTTAGGACGCAGAGCTCGGAGATTGAGGCTGAGAGCGCCGTGATCGCCTCGGGGGCCTGGACTAGGAAACTCCTCGCCCGCATGGGAGTAGAGATACCGCTCGCTGCTGGGAGGGGATATCTAGCAATAACAGAACCCACGCAGGCCCGGATATCCAGGCCCATATTCTACGCGGATGAGAAGATAGTTGTGAGCCAGACGGGGGCGGGCGCGATGCGCCTGACAAGCTACTTCGAGCTGAATGATCCTGATGCACCGCTCGACCGCGGCAAGATCGGGCTGATGCTGAAGAAGGCGAAGAGGGCGCTAACTGCTCTGAGGGGCTTGAGGGTGGTTGACGAGTGGGTAGGCTCTAGGCCATGCCTTCCCGACGGCCTGCCTGTTATAGGGCGGGCGAGCGAGAGGAGCACCATCATAGTCGCGACCGGGCTGTGTAGGCTGGGGCTGACACTCAGCCCCGCGACAGCCCTCCTCGTGGAGAGGATTATCTCTGGGCGCGAGGACCCGATTTTGCAACACTTCTCGCCCAGGAGGTTCAGCTGACCGCGGAGAGGAAGAAGGAGGTGTTATCGAGAGTCTGGGGGATATATAGGCAGGAAGCCCTAGGGAGGCTGGCCATACCGGCGCAGGGATAAAGCCCAGAGGCCGGTATGATTGAGGATTTAACGCGCACCCCGCTGTCGGGTCCTGTGGTGGCGGATATAACGTCCGGCCTCCTCTAGGGTTTCCCAGATGCCGCACGGATGGCCAGCCACCCTCCCCCCTTCTTTCCCTCTCGATCCTTCTATACATTCATTTTTATATCCGCCCATCCAGCACCACATAGTGTCCAAATAAGGTGTTATGTTTAAGGGCCGGTTGATGTGTCTTGTATGTTATGGATGTTGTGGCCCTGGTTTCGAGCTGTTTTAGGCGTAATAAAAGAGTAGGGAGGTTAAGGCCTTAGCGGTATTGGACTACATGTTCCATGGTAGCTGTAGGAAGGTCTCCAAGGTTCTTAGCTTGGCTTTAGAGTCCATGAACAAGTCCGCCGTCCACTACCTTGCCAATAGGGTATCTGAGATCAGGGTCTCTAAGGAGCCTAGGTATAGGAGATGTATAGCTGTTGATGAGACCAAGCTACGTGTCAAGAAATCCTACGTATACATATGGTCTGCAGTAGACGTAGATTCCAAGGAATTACTGGCTCTGGAGGCGTCTTATGGTAGGAGCAGCCTAAACGCATTAGCATTCCTTAAGAAAGCATTAAAGATGTGTACAAACAAGCCACTAGTCATAGTCGATAAAGGCCCATGGTATAGATGGGCATTTGAGAGGCTTGGGCTAGAGTATAGGCATGAGAGATTCGGTATGAGGAATAGGGTAGAGAGATTCTTCAGATACCTAAAGGAGAGAACCGTAGTATTCCACCATAAGCTAAGCGCAAGAGACCATGTACAGGGAATAACAAACCTAAAGCTATTCCTAAGCCTATTCACGCTATACTATCAGGTTGCGAGGGAGAGGTGAACAAAAATGCTTATTTGGACACTATCCAGCACCATTATCTTAGGGCGAGCCATGCGGAGAGGGCCCGACAGGATCATGATCCTCCTGGCGGTGCTACTCGCCGTGCTTTTCGCCCTCTTCAACGCTGACCCATTCTCCTTCTCGTCCTCACCAGCACTGCGCCAAGTCGCCGTCGTAGCGGGACCAGTCAAGGCGGGGATACCTGTGAAGGTCAGGGTCATGCATTCTATCGAGGGCTCCCCGCCCACCCCGCCCCCGCCTGGCCTTGTATTCGTCGTCTTGGGCCGCCTGTTCTCGGAGCTCGACGCTAAGGGGGAGGCAGAGTTCCTTCTCCAACCAGGCAATTACAGCCTCATGGTCTCGTGGAGGGACGGGATACTCTATCCACACAGGATGATCGTGAGTGTCGATAAGCCCCTCGAGGTGATTGTAATCTTCAGGGAGGAGAAGATAATCCCCATCTCGCTCAAGACCTATGTTAACTTCACGACCTCCTCGACCAAGATCGAGCTAGAGTATAAACCGCCCACCGATAACAACGTCTACGCTTCAACACCCTTCGTCAGCGTGTTAGATCATGGTGGCCGTAAGATGGTGTTTCCCACGAGCGAGAGGCTTGAGACCCACTTGACGCCTAGGCCCTACTACCTGAGGCTAGACACGCCCGCTGGCTACACGCTCTACGACGTAGTCATCCCGGTCTACTCGAAGATGGAGATCATTATTCCTTGGACAGCCATGATCGTCCCATGGGACGAGGTCTTCATCCCCATACAGCTGACAAACGCAACGGTCGTAGAGGAGACCGAATAGGATGGAGCTCGACATAGTCTATAACCCCGGCCTCTGGCTGCTCCTCAACATCGCCGTTGCCGCGGCTATCCTCACGATTAGGAGGAGGATTAGGAGGGCTCCGCAGGCGAGCCCCGAGAGCCTTGAGGCAGGACCCTACTGGAGGCTCGAGAGACTCCTCCGCTCGGAGGTGCCCCCGGAGAGGCAGCGCGAATATCTCAAGGAGTGTATGGTCACAATCATCAGTATCATGGCTGATAAGGGGATGGTCTCTGACCTGCGCCCCATGACGGTGAGGGAGGTGTTTTCGCGTCTCGGCAGAGAGGAGGTGGAGGCAATTATTCAGAGGTACGAGGAGGTGCGGTTCGGCGGGAGAATCCTCTCGACGGAGGAGCTCGAAGACTTTAGATCCAAGCTCCGCGCGCTGGCGCGCTCGGTCATCTTCTGAGACCGCGCAAGATCCTGTCCAGCTCGATGACGGCGCGCCTTGGCGTTGGGCCCAGCGGACCCCCCAGAACTATACCGTCAAGCCCGGCCTTGCACAGCGTCGAGATACGTTCTTCAACATAGCGCGGTTCCCCCGCGACAGCGAAGAGCTCGACCAGGTTATCCGGCACCACCTTGTGGATCTCTAGCCAGTTCCTTTTCAGCACCATCTCCCTTATCCTCGATAGCGCCTCCTGGCTTATTCCGAGCCCCTCCGCCTGGTCTGGTGGGATGCCTAGGGAGATGACTCCCACGTAGGGCTTGACCGTCTTTCTGGCCTTCTCTCGATCCTCGTGTAGGGAGACTAGGACCTCCATCTCGAGCGAGAAGGCCCTCTCGTCCCGTCCTATCCGCGCCAGCTCTCCCCTCACGATCCCCACAGGACTCTCAGGGCTGTGGAGCCACGAGCTGTTTATCAGCACCCCATCACCCACCTCCGCCGCGAGCCTCAGGAAGCGCTCGCCCTGCGCCGCCACGTATAGGGGTATCCTGCCCCACGGCCTGAAGTCCAGCCTGCCCCTCGCTCCAGACTCTCCTCCAAGGGTCTCCCTGATGATCTTGGCGGCCTCCCTCACCCTGCTTACGGGTCTGACCTGCTCGACGCCTATAGACTCTAGCGTCAGCCGATCGCCGGCGCCTATCCCCAGCATAACTCGGCCTGGAGCAAGCTCGGAGAGGGTTGCCGCGGCCTGCGCGATCCAGACCGGGTGGTAGAGGTAGGGATTCATGATCCCCAGCCCGATCATCAGCCTCCTAGTGACTCCCGCCATCACGGTTGCGGAGATCAGGGTATTCCTGTTGAAGTAGTGGTCGCTCAGCCAGATGGCGTCGAATGAGAGCTTGTCGGCGAGGTGGGCGTAGATCTGGAGCCTCCAGAGAGGGTCTTTGGGTGGGAGCTCGATCGAGAACCTCATGCCTTAGATGTTTAGGCCATGTTTCCTGAGGATCTGGGCTGTCTTCTCCGGCTCAACGGCCGCGCAGAGTTTGAGAAGAAGCTCCATGCCCTCGGGGCTCGAGATCCTGCCCGACATGTAGAGCTGCGCGACCTTGATTCCGGCCTCGGGCCCAATACCAGCCGAGTTGTAGGTCGTTAGTAGTAGGTCGAGGAGATCCTCAGCTAGCTCAGGCGAGACCCCAGCAGCTCCCACCCGCCTCCCCAGCCCCTCCACCCCCCCTGGCACTTGTAGGACAAGCATCTCTAGCCAGCTAAAAAAGATACGGCGGCTGATGGGCCTAGAGGGCATGAACGGTTGATGGGAACGGATGGTCGTTGCGTAGCGTTGGGGAAAATCGGTCAAATATTTATATTATAGTGGGGGCCACAAGCCGCGGCGATGGTGATTTTGTGGAGGGCGACGCTTCTGGCCGCCCTTCTCCTCGCGGTAGCTGTGTCGGTGCCGACCTCGTTGTGGGGCTCGCATCGGCGTGGCGAGGAAGCCGCCGTTATCTACGTCGCCCCAACCCTCCTTAAGCTGGCCAGCGACGCGGCGGAGATGCTGGGACATAGCGGGGCCGATCTAAGGGTGATCGGCAGCGTGGCTGCTCTGAGGCTTATACAGCAAGGGAGGGTGCCCGACGCCTACTTGACTGTTGATTCGGAGCTGATTAAGGAGATCCGCGATAAACAGTTCAAGAGACTCATACTCGGCCACTTCAAACTACATTTGGTCTGCAAAGACCTAACGAGTCTTCAGGGTTTAGGTGGAGTGAGAATAGGTGTTGCGGACCCCAACACGGCCCCAATCGGCTACAGGGCGCTCGCCGCGCTCTACTGGTTGTCCACACAATACGGCTATCTGAGGCTCGAAGAGATAGAGGAGGGTCTTTCAGCATCCTTCGCCAAGAGGGGGGATGGTGCTGTAATCATCGACGTGAGGGGGTTCAGCGCCCACGGGAGGTTTGCGGCGAGGGACGACCTGGCAGGGGTCGCCTCCCTTTTTGAGGCGGGAGCAGTCGACTGCATCTTCGCCCACACACCATTCATAGTCTACAAGCGCTATGGCGAGAGGTTCAACGTAATGGAGCTGCCCCCAGAGATACAGTTCGCGGAGAACCCGCCCGTGAGGTTCCTCGCCCTGACCAGCGTGGGCGAGATAGAGATTAAGAGTTTCGTGGCAGAGGTGGTCTCTTTCAGCCCGGCCGGAGACCGGTTCCTAGCCGCGCTCGAGAGGATTGACACATCCATGTATGGGTTGGAGAGGTATTGACGGATGGAGCGATTCTGGATCTACTCGCTAGCAGTCTCGTCAACCTATCTCGCCGTCTTCACAGTCCCCACCCTCGCGACGCAGAGGCTGGCCTTTACCCCCCAGCTACTAGGCCCGCTCATAACAACCGCCTTCTACTCGAGCCTCGCCACGGCTATCGTCATCCCGCTCTCCCTCCTCACCTCGCTCGGCAGCCTGAGGAGCGACGGGAGGATTATCACGGCCCTTACAACCTTCCCCACCGCAATCCCCCACACGGCCATCGGCGTCCTCCTAGCCCCGATCTTCTTTAGGACCGGACTCCACGACACCGGCCTAGCGGTACTCACGGGTATGCTGGTCGTCTGCCTCCCTATAGGGTTCGGAGTCTTTCGAAGCTACCTGGCGTCGCTCGCGGAGACCGGCTACCTAGAGTTCCTCGCGAGCCTCAGGGTCGGCGGGCACCGGCTCATCCTGCTTATCCTCCGGTCCTCCAAGGCCGCGCTCATATCCGCGGCCCTGCTCTGCTGGTTTAGAGCATTCTCGGAGCTTGGGGTCTTCTTCATCATAGCCCAGCGCCCCCTTACGGTCGGGATCTACATCTACGAGACCTTCATGAGGGCGGGTTTTGAGGAGGTCGCTGGCGCTGCGTTGATACTTCTTCTGGTAGCCTTATTGGTCTCGATTGCCCTCACGCTTGGTGAGAAGGGTGCTAGAGATTAGGGGCCTCTCCATAAGGCGCTGGGGGCTCAGCATCTACGTCGAGAGGATGGTTGTGGAGAGCAGGACAGTCATCGTGGGCCGCAACGGTAGCGGAAAGACGAGCCTTCTGAGGTGCATCATGGGCTTCTACCGGCCAGACTCGGGCAGAATACTACTCAACGGCGCCGACATAACCAGCCTCCCGCCGGGCGAGAGAAGGCTCGGCTACCTGCCACAGCACCCAGTCAAGCTCCCCTTCAGGCCGCAAGAGCAGCTGAGATACTTCGCGAAGCTTTACGGCGCCGACCCCGCCCACGTGATAGAGCGGCTCGGCCTCGAGAGGATATCCCAGGGCGCTGGACTCTCCGCGGGCGAGCTTCAGCTGCTCAACCTAGCCACGGTCCTGCTCAAGGACCCTGAGGCACTTCTGCTCGACGAGCCCGTCTCCAGCATAGACTTCACCCAGAAGGTGAGGGTGATTCGGCACATCAGGAGGCTCGGCAAACCCCTTATATACGTCACCCACGACCCGATAGAGGCCCTACTAGTGGCCGACGAGCTCTTCCTAATGCGGGACGGCAGGCTCTGGGGGCCTGTGCCGAATGAGTGGTATGAGAGTGCCGAGAATGCTCTGAGCGAGCTCGACCTATATGTGCTCTTGGCAAGGCGCGCCCAGAGGCCCGCATAGCGCCCACAATCCGCTCCCCCACAATCCGCTTATAGTAGGATGCCCCACTCATGTCGATGCTAAGCTACGTCAGCCCCCGGGCGAGGATAAGAGGCAACGTAGTCCAGGGCGCACTCGTCCTAGGCCCGTCAGAGATAGGGGACAAAACATACGTCGATGCAAACACGATAATCGGGTATCCGTCGAGAGATAAGCTGCTCCGAGGCCCACCCTGCTCAATCAACGAGCTCGACGAGCTGAGTGATGGGGCCAGGATCGGGAGTCTCTGCGTCTTGAGGGCTGGATGCGTCATCTACGAGGGCGTCGAGGTCGGGGACCGGGTGGAGCTGGGGCATGGAGTACTGGTCAGGAGGGGCAGCTTTATCGGGAGCGGGGCGAGGATAGGCAGCGGTTCCCAGCTCGACGGGGCCGTGACTGTGGGCGAGGAGACCAACATCCAATCCATGGCCTACCTGCCACACCTAACGAGGGTGGGCAGGAGAGTATTCATCGGCCCCAACGTCTGCGTGACCAACGACCGCTACCCACTGAGCAGTAGGCTGCTGGGGGTCATGATCGAGGACGAAGCGGTGGTTGGAGCGGGAGCAATACTCTTGGCCGGCGTGACCGTGGGTGCGGGAGCAGTTATCGCCGCAGGCTCTGTCGTGGTTAGGGACGTTAAGCCGGGCGAGATGGTTCTGGGGTGCCCAGCCCGGCCCATCTCGGATAGGAGGAGCTACGAGGAGAAGAAGAGGCGCTACGAGGAGGCTCCCTGAACTATAAACCCCCACAGCGCTGGTAATGTTTATATCTGCCAGAAGAGTTGTTCAACCGAGGGGTCTAGGAGAGAAATAATGGCTGAGATATGCCCTACGTGCTCGCTCCCGAAGAGCCTGTGCGTTTGCCAGACGATTGAATATGAGCAGCAGCGTGTCAAGATCAAGCTGGAGTCGAAGAAGTGGAACAAGATCATGACGATAATCGAGGGGCTCGACAAGAGCAGCATAGACATCGAGGAGGCTGCATCAGTGCTGAAGACCAAGTGCGCATGCGGAGGCGCGGTCAAGAACGGAATAATAATGCTCCAAGGCGACCAGAGGGAGAAAGTGCGGAAGATTCTGGCGGAGCTGGGGATACCTCCGGAGAACCTCGAGGTTATTTAGAGGAGGCCTCACCAGACCCCAAAGCCTTATTTATCAGCGCTACGATCTCATCACGCCTAAGGCCCTCCGTCGCAATTCCTAGCTTCCGCGCCGCCTCCACCAGCTCCCTGTCCGCGGACTTGACGCTCTCGACCCCGGGACTCAGAGCCTCCCTAGCATACGTGTCAAGCTCGGCCCTCGCCTTCTGAATCTCCCTCATGAAGCGGCCTATGGACCGCGCGATCTCGGGCATCCTCTCAGGGCTCCAGAGGAGCATGGCTAGGACGACGCCTACAACCATTATCCACTCGATACCCTCGATGGGCATAGACCCGAGGCCTCAATACACTTCCACATAGCGCGCCAAAAAAGGATTACTCTTCAACCTAACCGTCTATGACCCAGCTGGCGGAAGAGAGCTCTTAGAACTAGACGGGCGGGCGGCCCTAAGCCGCGGCGGGCGCGCTCTCCAGGATCTCCTTCAGACCCTTGAACCTGTTCCTCACGGTCACTTCCGTGACTCCCGCCGCCCTAGCTATGTCCTTCTGGGTGATGTTCTGCATCGTCTCCTGGCAGGCCATGTAGAGCGCGGCTGCTGCGATTCCTACGGGGTCCTTGCCGACGGTGGCTCCCCTCTCTGCGGCCTTGTTCAGTAGGTTGAGAGCCTCCTGGACCGTCCTCTCGTCAAGCTTCACCCTCGACGCAATCTTCCTGATGTAGAGGGCCGGGTCCACCACGGGGATCCTCAGATTCAGGTTCTTCACCAGCAGTCTGTAGCCCTGGGCGATGGTCTTCCTCTTTACTATCGGGTAGGCACGCTCGAACTCGCGTAGATCTCTGGGCATCCCACTCATCCTGCAGGCGGCGTAGGTGGCCGCAGCCATGATGCTCCTTATCGACCGCCCCCTCACCAGGCCAGCCTTGAGGGCCCTCCTGTAGATGGACATGGCCATCTCGGCGACCGACTGGGGGATGTGGAGCTTGTCGACGTAGATCTCCAGTATGTTGGCGGCCTGCTGGAGGTTTCTGTTCTCCGACGCATTAATCTGCGAGGTCTGGTCAAGCTTCTTGAGTCTCAGCATCTTCTCCCTAACCTCTTTAGGAAGCCGCCTCCCACCGGCGTCTTCACCCACCCTGTTAATGACCGTAGATAGGCCGTGGTCGCGGTACATTATGGAGAGCGGGGCTCCCGTCCTCGCCCGCGTCTGCTGATCATCGTCGAGGCTCCGCCACTCGGGCCCACGGTCAACATCATGAGCTAGAATAACGTATCCACAGTCACCACAGCTAATCTCACCCGTCCTCGAGTCCGTGACGATGTTGTCGCTCCCGCACTCGGGGCAGATGTACCCCTCAACATCCTTACGCCCTAATACCATTTGGCCTCACCCCCGGATGACAGGGATAAGAGTTTTAAACCTGTTCACCTCATCAAACTTAATCTTTTGGCAGCTTTTATATTTTGCGTATTATCCCTCCATACAGAACCCACCCGTATATACGTCCACAATACGGCCCCATCTCCCCCAACGGCTTACAGGATTTTTTAGAAATTTATATATTAGGGGGCGGGGGAGCCCAACTATTAGCGGTTGGTCAAGGCTGAGTCAAGGCCGCAGGCCGAGTGCATTATAAGGCCGGTCAGAGAGGAGGAGTTACTAGCCGTGATGGAGATCAACAGGGTCTGCCTCCCCGAGAACTACTCCTACTCGTTCTTCTACACGATATACAAGAGCAACTCAGACGCCTTCTTGGTCGCCGAGGTTGAAGGCGCGATAGTCGGGTACGTCATGTGCAGGATAGAGTGGGGTATGTCGAAGATCGAGTCCTTCAGGCTGAGGAAGCTGGGGCACATCGTCTCTGTAGCGGTCCTCCCCGAATACAGGGGGAGGGGGATCGGGAGGCGGCTCCTCGAGAGGACGCTCGAGGTCCTCAAGGAGGCTTACAGCTGTGACGAGACGTATTTGGAGGTTAGGGTGACCAACACGGTCGCGATCAACCTTTATTACTCCCTCGGATACAGGGTGGTCAAGGTCGCTAAGCACTACTACGTCGACGGCGAGGACGCCTACGTAATGGCGAGGAGGCTCTAGAACTCTAGGAGCGCCTGCTCCCGGACCCTCAACACAAGTACGCTGACATGGTTTGGCTCCAGCGAGAGGGTGTTGCCGAAACTGTACTTCCCAGAGACCTTGTCGACGTGTATGTACCGGCCCGCCGGAGGGGCCGCGTCCGTTACATAGTAAACGATCAGACTTCCGCCGAGGCCTGAGGCCAAGAGGAAGTATGTCTTGCTCGCCGACGAGTAGTTTAGGAGCGGTATCGGGAGAGACGAGGCCAGTAGGATTAGGTCGCTCACATCCTCCAGCTCAAACTTTATGATTGTAGGCTTGGGAGCCTCCCCCACACCCACTCAACCATCCTCCCTTGCCAGACGTTATAAAGACCTTTCTCCCACCATCAAGGCAGAGACTCTCGGAGCCGCCTAGCCTATGCGGCTCCCCTCGGCCCGCCTCCCCGAGAGAAACCTCTCCGCCTCCTCTATGTCCTTGTACGTCTCTATGCTTTTCCAGAAAGCCTCACGGTAGGGGACCGCTTTAAGCCTCCTCACCCGGGCTAGCGCGGGCATAGTCTCGGCCTCGAGGGAGCCCTTCTCCGGGAGGTAGTCGAAGATCTCTGTGGTGAATCCGTAGACACCCGCGTTTATCCAGTAGTCGTATAGGAGAGGCTTCTCCCTGAACTCGGTGACCAGTAACGACTGCTCGTCAAACTTGACTATTCCGTAGATTGATGGCAGCGGTACTAGACTTATGGCGCCTAGGGCCTCTTTGAGGCTTGAGACCACGCGTATCGGGTCCAGATCCGTGATTATGTCTCCATTAACCACCAGGAGGTAGTCCTCATTGGCGCAGAGCCTCGCGGCGTTCTTCAGCGCCCCGCCCGTTCCGAGCTGCTCCCTCTCCACGGAGTACTGTATCTCCACGCCGAGGCTGGACCCGTCCCCAAGCCTCTCCACAAACTTCTCGCTGAGATATCCGACGCAGAAGACTATTCTCCTAAAGCCGTGCATCCTAAGCCACTCGACCTGCCACTCTGCTATTGTCTTCCCCGCAACATCTATGAGCGGCTTGGGGGTCTTGTCGGTCAGCGGCCGCAGCCTCTTCCCGAGGCCTCCCGCAAGAACGAGGGCAATCATCCCGCAACGCTCTAGCCGAGTGGAGCCTATTAAAAACTGAGCAGGCTACCGCGACAGCCGATACCTCGGGCCCTGGGCCGTGTCCTCAACCTCGACCCCAGCCTCCCTCAGCGCTGTCCTGATCAGGTCGGCGGCGGCGTAGTTCCCCTGCCTTCTCAGGCTCTCCCTGGCGGCGAGGAGGCGCTGTATGACTTGATGAAGCCTCTCGGCCTCCACACGCGTCTCTGGAGCCTTGAGCCCGAGGACCTCGAAAATATTCGATAACAGGCTGAGGGTTGTCGTGATCTCGGCTCTCCGCGGGGCCCGAGTCTTGTCGAGGTGGGCGTTGATCTGTCTCGTGAGCTCGATGAGGCTAGAGATCGTCTCGGGCGTGTTAAGGTCGCTGCACAGGCTCTCCAAGATTCTTCCATATGTCCTTCCAACCGCATCGAGGTAGGAGCTGTCTGGCTCCCCACTCTCCGCAGCATACTCTTGCGCCTCGAGGACGCGGCGGTAGGTCTCCTCTACCCTCTCCCTTATGGCCACGACCTGACTCATCGCGCCCTCGGAGTAGTCTAGGGGGCTCCTGTAGTGGGAGCTTAGGATAAAGAGTCTGAGGTCGTTCGGCGTATAGTCCTTTAGGGCCTCGTCTATCGTGATGAAGTTGCCGAGGCTCTTGGACATTTTCTCGCCCCTCACGGTGAGGTAGCCGACGTGGACCCAGTATCTCGCGAAGGGCCTCTTCCCCGTTATGCACTCGGACTGAGCTATCTCGTTCTCGTGGTGGGGGAAGATGAGGTCCTGCCCGCCGCCGTGTATGTCTATCTGCTCCCCGAGATGCTTGATGGACATGATGCTGCACTCGATGTGCCACCCCGGGAATCCTTCACCCCAGGGGCTGTTCCACTTGAGTAGGTAGCCCTTTTCGGCCCTCTTCCACAGGGCGAAGTCGGCCGGGTTTCTCTTGCCCGGCGCCGGCTCAACTCTGTGCCTCACAAGCTCCTCCCTCTTGATCTTGGAGAGCTGTCCATAGTACTCGTAGCTCGAGACGTCGAAGTATATGTTCCCGTCCACGTGGTAGGCGTGGCCCTTCTTGAACAGCTTGTCGATGGCCTCCCACATGTCAACTATGTGCATCGTGGCCCGCGGCTGGACTGTGGGCCTCCTAATGTTCAGCCTGTCCATGTCTCGGAAAAATGCGAACATGTATTTGTCGACCAGCTCCATGGGGTCCAGCTTCTCGCGGGCCGCCCCCGCCACTATCCTGTCCTCCTGAGTGTCCTCCCTCAGATGCCCAACATCGGTAATATTCCGCGCATACTTCACCCTGTATCCGAGGAATGTGAGGAGCCTGTAGAGGACGTCGAAGACGATGTACGTCTTTGCGTGGCCCAAGTGGGCGTAGTCCTGCACGGTGGGGCCGCAGACATACATCTTGACGCTGGGCGGCTCGATGGGCTGGAAGTCCTCGACCTCCCTGCTGAGGGTGTTAAAGATCCTCAGGCGCGGCGCGCCGCCAGCTCCCAACTCTACTGATCCTCCCTCGTGATAGCTACGGATCACTCCCTCATTTAATTTTAAATGTCGCTAAGAGGGAGATGGAGGAGGTCGTTGTGACAGGGCGGCACGACCCCTCTGTCGTCCCTAGGGCCGTCCCAGTGGTGGAGGCGGTCGTGGGAATAGTGTTGGCAGACCACGCGATAAGAGCAGGGTTAATAGGACCCGTAATATCTAAGAGAGATAGACCATAGGGTATCCGTATGGTGTTGTTTGTCCTTTTCTCTTGAATATTACCTCGTTTCCCCATAGGTCTAGCTATATAGGGATATTTCCGTGTTCTATGCCTAAGGGAGACATAAAGGCATTGATGAACATTGAGGAGAGGTGGTTCAGAAGAGTAACTGAGGACTTCCTACTAGTTATGCGGAGGATGATTCTGACCCACAGGTCTCTATCGAAGACTCGTCAGCAACTAATGAACAAATACAGGGCTTTGTCTGATGTTGAGAGGGAAGTTCTGAAGCCAGCTATCTCATCCATAGAGAAGCAGTTGGAGGAGATGGCGAAAAAGATAACTGAGGAGGCTGGTAAGAGGTATCCAGCCTATAATGTGCTTCTTGAGGGGCTGGGGATAGACGGCAGTTTGGCTGGCAGGGAGGCTCTGGCAGAGCTGCTAACGTATGCTGATTTCGTCAATAGTTCTCTGAGGGAGTTGAAGAAGCTTTTAGGACTCTACAAACCGACTAGCTCGTCTAGAAGGGAGTATTGGAGGAGGATATATAATGGTAGGTTACATCGGGCTGTCACTAGGCTGGCGATGACATACTACAAGAATAGACCAAGTGGACGACAATGTTGGGAGTTGGTGAAAAAGGTCAAGCAACTAGTGGTGACGGCTTCGGGCACCGGGATAGGCCCCCGGCAGCGAGGGGAAAAACCCCAGAACTCTACACACCGGGGGCTCCCTCATTTTAATCGCCGAACATAATCTCCGGCGGGCTCAGGGCAATTAATCCCGGTGCCTGGAGTTCCTAGACTTGCTGCCGAGGCCAGCAGATTGACCAACCCCTCCCCCACTCTTTCCCTCTCTACTCAATCCTTTACCATATGCTAAATTGGCCTTTTGTTTTATATGCACCCTAGAGTACATTACTTCCCTTAAGCCTCTCGAGCGCGAGGTCCGATGCGGCTATGCCCCTGTCAGCGGGTCCCTCTTTATATCCAGCTTAGCGCTACAGCTTTCGCGGAATGGGTGTGGAGGAGGCGCTGGAGAGGGGTGAGATAACGCTCCACAGGCTCGACGAGGTGCTGGGAGACAGCGTCGCGGCCACCGAGGCTAGGAGGAGGTTTCTGGAGAAGAAGACTGGGAAGGACCTATCCGCCCTTAGGTCCAGCCTACCCTTCAACGAGATCGTGGGGAGGAACTGCGAGAACACGATAGGCGCCGTGAGCCTCCCCGTGGGGGTGGCGGGGCCGCTGCTAGTCGAGGGGACCTACGCTAGGGGGGAGTTCTACGTCCCTTTGGCTACGACCGAGGGAGCCTTAGTCGCGAGCGTCAACAGGGGATGCTCGGTGATCAGGGAGGCGGGGGGCGCGGCGGCCGCGGTGCTTTACGACGGCATGACTAGGGCTCCGGTACTCGAGACCCCGAGCCTGAAGCACAGCCTCCAGCTAGCAGGGTGGGTTAGGCGCGAGGCTGGCCGCCTCAGAGAGGCCTTCGGCGAGACCACGAGGCATGGCGAGCTGGTGGACATATCTCCTTTCGTCGTTGGCCGCCACCTATTCCTACGGATGACGGCTAAGACGGGGGACGCCATGGGGATGAACATGGTTACACGCGGAGCCGAGAGGGTTGTCGAGGAGATCGCTAAGGAGCATCCGTGGGCCAGGCATATAGCCCTCAGCGGGAACCTGTGCACGGACAAGAAGGCGGCGGCGATTGACTGGATACTTGGGAGGGGGAAGTCTGTTACCGCCGAGGTCAGGATTCCGCGCGAGGTAGTGGCGAGGAAGCTCAAGACCACTCCTGAGGACATGGCGAGGGTTGCGTTGGCGAAGCTCTACCTTGGGTCGGCTAGGGCCGGAGCCATCGGGGGCTTCAACGCCCACGCGGCAAACATTGTGGCGGCCATATTCATAGCCACTGGTCAGGACCCGGCCCAGGTCGTCGAGTCAAGCTTCTGCCTAACGCTCGTCGAGCCCAGCGAGGACGGGGTCTACGTCTCAGCGACACTCCCGAGCCTGGAGGTCGGGACGGTCGGGGGAGGGACCTGGCTCCCAGCCCAGAGGGCAGCGCTGGAGATGCTGGGTGTGGCGGGGTCGGGAGACCCGCCTGGGACGAACGCCCTCAAGCTAGCCGAGATAGTCGCGGCTACGGTCCTTGCGGGCGAGGTCTCGCTTATAGGAGCGTTGGCGGCCCACCACCTGGCTAAGGCCCACATGAAGCTGGGCAGGGGCGGCGGATCGAAGCACTAAATAGCTGGGACGAGGCGGCTTATTCCTGGACTTGTCCGAGAGGTTTCCTCAGCAGGGCGAGCTAGTGGTCGGCACGGTCGCGAGGGTCATGAGGCACGGCGTCGTCGTTAGGCTCGACGAGTATGACGGACTAGAGGCCTTTGTCCCCCTCTCAGAGATATCGCTCAAGTGGGTAAGAAACATCAGGGATTATCTGAGGGAGGAGCAGAGGACGGTCTTCAAGGTCGTCAGGAGCTCGCCCGAGAAGCTCCAGGTCGATGTGTCTTACAGGAGGGTTACTCAGAAGGAGAGGGCTGAGAAGATGACCGAGTGGAATAGGAAGATGAAGGTCGCGAGGATGATCTCGATCCTCGCCGAGAGGACGGGCGTGGGCCAGCAGCTCATCGAGGAGGGGCTTGTAAAACCTGCGAAAGACAGGCACATCGACCTCTACGAGCTCTTCGAGGACATAGCCTCCGGCGACGAGCCGCCCGACTGGGTGGCCCTGCCCCCAAACGTGAGAAGCGAGCTGATAGAGCTCTGCAGGAAGGAGATAAAGAAGACCGTGGCGGTCTCGAAGTCCTACATCAAGCTCTTTGCGGGGCGCGCCGGGGTCGGGCTGATCAGAGAGGCCGTGAGGGAGGCGATGAAGGCGGCGGGCGAGTCGGAGAAGCTCTCAATAACTGTTGTAGGCCCGCCCCGCTATCTCTTGAGGACCGAGGCTGAGACCCCTGAGAGGGCTGAGGAGGTGAAGCGTAGGGCCATAGAGGCTCTCACCAGAGTTGTCTCGGAGAAGGGAGGGACGGTAGAGGTGTTGGAGGAGAAGTGAGGCTCAGGCGCTGCAGCAGGTGCTGGAGATACACCCTGAGGACCGACCGGTGCCCCGTCTGTGGAGGAGAGCTAGTGATCCCCCACCCTCCGAGGGCGCTGCTCTCCGAGGAGGCTTTAAAGTCTGGGCTGGGTGCGCCGGATATGAGGAGGCAGAGGGATGAGCTGGGTTCCGAGGGTCTTCAGGACACTCTACGCTCTGAAGCGGCTGAGGAGGGAGGGCTGGGTAAGGAGAGGGGTTAGGGAGCCGGAGTCGGTCGCCGACCACTCCTACGCCCTAGCGGTACTCTCCATGCTGGTCGCAGTGGAGCGGGGGCTAGACCCTTTCAGGGCGGCAGCCATAGCCCTAGCCCACGACCTCCCAGAGTCAATAACTGGCGACCGGACACCAGAGGAGAAGAAGAACCGCGAAACGCTCCTCGACGAGGAGCTGATGGCGATGGGGGAGGTCGCAGCAGGCCTGCCGGACAGCCCTTCACGTCTCCTCCAAAACCTTTTCCTCGAATACGTGAACCAGGCCTCGGAGGAGGCTAGGCTAGTCAAGGAGCTGGACAAGCTCGAGATGGCTCTCCAGGCGCAGCTCTACGGCGAGGAGCAGGGCCGGCGGGACGTTGCGAGGGAGTTCACCGCATCGGCGCTGGAGAGCATTAGAGACCCAGCCCTCCGCAGCATCATCCTAAATAGCGCCTAAACCCACGGTCATGAAGGATGCTCGATATAAAGCGGATGCGGAGGGAGCCGGAGTACTTTAAGAGGGGCCTCGCGAGGAGGGGGCTGGACCCCACGATCGTTGACAGGGTTATCGAGGCTGATGCACGGCGACGAAGCATAATGACTAGGCTCCAGGGCCTGAGGCATGAGAGAAACAAGGCCGCGGCCGAGATCGGCAGGTCGCGGGGAGAGCCCGAGAAGGTTGAGGAGCTTAGAAGAAGGGTTGAGCTCATCAGCGGAGAGATCGAGAGTCTTGAGAGGGAGCTGGCGGAGGTTGAGAGGTTCGTGGGGGAGACCCTTTACAACTTGCCGAACATCCCCCACGACTCCGTCCCTGACGGCGCGTCAGAGGAGGATAACGTGGTCGTTAGGTCGTGGGGTGAGCCTGTAAGGGAGGAATGGATGCGCGACCACGTGGACACCATGAAGATGCTCTCGATGGTGGATCTGGAGAGGGCTGCGAAGGTCTCAGGGGCGCGGTTCTACTACCTCCTAGACGGGCTCGTCTACCTGAACCTAGCCCTCATCCACTACGCCCTCGACTTTCTCGCCGCAAAGGGCTTCAGGATCATCCAACCCCCATACCTCATCCGCCGCGAAATCCTCGCGGGCGCCATATCGCTGAAGGATTTCGAAGACATGATATACAAGATCGACGGCGAGGACCTCTACCTGATAGGGACCGCGGAACACTCGATAGCTGGGTTCCACGCCGACGAGATACTTGACGGCAGGATCCTGCCCCTCAGATACGCCGGAGTTAGCCCCTGCTTCAGGAAAGAGGCGGGTGCCCATGGAAAGGACACCAAGGGTATATTCAGGGTCCACCAGTTCGAGAAAGTGGAGCAGTTCGTCTTCTGCAGGGAGGACCAGTCATGGGAGGAGCATGAGCTCCTAATCAGGAACGCCGAGGAGATCTACAGGTCCCTCGGCCTACCTTACCGCGTGGTGAACGTCTGTGTAGGCGAGCTCGGCCCCATCGCCGCCAAGAAGTATGACCTCGAGGTCTGGATGCCTGCCCAGGGTCGGTACAGAGAGGTCGTATCCTGCAGCAACTGCACGGACTATCAGGCGCGGAGGCTGAGGATCAGGTATCGTGAGGCGCCCCACGTCGAGGAGACAAAGCTTGTCCACACGCTAAACAGCACCGCGATCGCGACCGAGAGAACCCTAGTGGCGATACTGGAGAACTATCAGCGGAGGGATGGGTCCGTGGAGATACCCGAGGTTCTCCGCCCCTACATGGGAAACATCGATGCCTTACGCCCCAAGGGTCCACTGCCCGAGATAAAGTGAGGTAACATAAATTGGATTCGCTCTTAATCCATTTTGTGTTGGTGGTTGTAGGGTTTATTTTTATGGTCTTTATGATGGTTGGGGATGCTGTCCGACCTTCTATCTATATTTATTTCTGAGGCCTGTGCTGCTAGGCT